>Ga0207433_10016280_pt1 | contig 10469 bp, 11 predicted proteins | sample YelNatPaOPGAMG01_FD_187559 | JGI IMG/M metagenome (GOLD analysis project Ga0207433, IMG submission 187559) | Hot spring thermophilic microbial communities from Obsidian Pool, Yellowstone National Park, USA - OP-RAMG-01 (SPAdes) (version 3) | ecosystem: Environmental > Aquatic > Thermal springs...
AGGACTATCCATAAACTCTTTAAGAGTCATTTTTGGCATCAAAGATAGATAAGGCTTGATTTCATTGATTGCCAAAGCAAAATTGACATTTTGTACAACAAATCCCCTTCCCAGAATTGAACCTATACTAACTACACCTACTGCTTCTCCTTTAGAATTTATTAATAGCCCTCCGCTATTTTCAAAAGATATAGGAGCGGTAAATTGGAGCCATTTTAGGTTTTCAAAGTCTCGCTTACCGGAAAACACACCATCAGAGAAAGAACATTCTAAACCTAAAGTATAACCAATAACATAGACTTTCTCACTTATTTTTAAAGTATCTGAATCACCTAAAGGCATAACTGGAAGGTTAGAAGCCTCAATTTTAAATATAAAAATATCACGACGAACATCATTATAGATAACCGAAGAAACCGGATAGATGTTGCCATTTCTAAGTTTCACATTAATCTCCTTGGCTCCACAAACAACATGGTAGTTAGTGACAACTATACCATCTTTATCAACAATAAATCCACCCCCAGCATGCTCTTCTCCATTTGCGAGCTTACAAGTAATATAAACAATAGCAGGGCTTAACTTCTCAAAAATATCCGTAGGTTCTTTGCTAAAAGAGGTTGTAGATGTTGGAGAAAAAGATACTTTTATTCCATCAATAGCCTCAATATCTTCAAGATAATATGTTACTGGAATACCACTTATATTTACCTTAATATATTTATCAGTTTTCTCAATTATCTTTGCATCTAATGTTTTTCCGCTCTTGAATTTGATGGTTTCAGGATAGGAATAGGTTATTATAGAGAAGATAGATATAAAAATAAAAGAAAAAACTATTAAAATAAGTTTTTTCATTTTTTTGGATTAAATTTTAATTTAAGTTTATAGATTTGTTTAATCACCTTCAAAATATCTTTACAATTGCCAAAATACTTTGAATTTGAAAGGTTCCTTTATATCATTAGTTATTGCAATCATTTCTGATTACAATTATAGTTAAAGAAGAATACAAGGTCAAGTTTTTTTAACCAATGTTGTTGCAAGATAAAGTCAATATTTTGCAAAATAGAAATGTCAAATTTTGTAATAACCTGATACAAATATGATTTGAACCCAACTTTTGCGTTAGCAAAAATGTCCGAAGGACTTTGTTGGGTCCATCATTGGATAGGATAGAGTGATATGAATACAAAATTAGATAAAAGTAATAATTTCATAATAAGTTTAGGTAGTTTTTTATCACATTTGGATTTGGATATATACATTACAAAACAATGAATTGGATAGTTTTTAAAACAACCTAACGAATAAAGAGATGAACCCAACTTTTGCGTTAGCAAAAATGTCCGAAGGACTTTGTTGGGTCCAACCATTGGTTTTGCTTGAAATTATAAGCCTTTCGCATTAGCGAAAGCTTTTCTTTCATAAAAAGCTTTGGAACTTTTTCTTACATAGGCAATGGCTAAAACTTATTGCACAATAATAACTTTACGCTTACAAAAAGAGCCTAATGCAAAATCTTGGTTGAAATTTTTACTTCTAAACAATATAAATTGCTCCGCGTGGATTCGAACCACGACTACTTGGTTCAGAGCCAAGCGTACTACCATTATACTACGGAGCAAATATTTACCATGTATTTTCCTGCCACAAAGAATTTACTTTCTTTAGAGCATTCCAAAAATTTTTGCTATCTTCATATATACCCCTTGCAAATCCTTCTGATGTCCTGTAAACAGTAGAGCAACCTGAAAATAAAAATATAATAATTAACCCTATAAAAATTCTAAACATAACTACTCCTTTTTTTCATAATAACTAATTAGTCTTTTTAATCTATCTAAAACTTTAGATTTGCCTAAAACCTCCATAGTCTCAAACAAACCCGGACCTACTCTTTTTCCTGATATTGCAACTCTTGTTGGATGTATTAAATCGCTTGTCTTTAGATTAAGACTAGAAACCAATGCTCTAAATTCTTTTTCTATTGTCTCTTTATTAAAATCGTCTATATTATTTAATCTCTCTATTAAAATATTTATCTCGTTAGATAAATCTTTTTTATTTAAAATCTCTTTTGCCTCTTGGTCATATGTAAAATCATCATAAAAACAAAATCTTGCTCTTTCTATAAAATCCTCTAACTTTGTAAGCCTTTCTTTAAATAAAAAAACTACTTTTTCTAAATAACTTAAATCTATTGTTTGGAAAAAATCTTTCTCAATTAAATAATTATGTAAAATTTTTGTCAATTCTTTTATATCTTTGGATTTAATATATACAGAATTAACCCAATCTAATTTCTCCAAAGAAAATATAGCATTAGATTTATTGACATCTTTAATATTAAAAATCTTTTTGGCTTCATCTAAAGTTAAAATCTCTTTGTTATTCGGTGGATACCAACTTAAAAGCATAAGATAATTTGCTATTGCTTCAGATAAATAACCCATATTTTTATATTCTCTTATAGATGTTGCGCCAAATCTCTTTGAAAGTCTTCCGCCATCAGGTGACAATATAAGCGGGATATGTGCAAATTTTGGTATATTAAAATTAAGTGCTTCGTAAAGCAAAATCTGTTTTGGTGTGTTTGAAATATGATCCTCACCCCTTATTACAGTTGTTATACCTAAAAGCGCATCATCAATAACACATGCAAAATTATAAGTTGGAAAACCGTCTGATTTTATTATAACTTCTTCCTCTTTCGGTAGTTCATTAAATACTATTTTACGTTTTACCAAATCCTCTATTTCTATTCTTTTAAACTCATATTTAAAAAATATAGCACCGTCCTTTATATAAGCCTTATTTTCTTTAATTAATTTCTCTGCATATTCTCTATATATATTGAAACGCTCTGATTGATAATAAATCTCATCCCAATCCATTCCAAGCCATTTTATACTTTCCAAAATTTCATCCAAATATTCTTTTTTAGAACGCTCTCTATCTGTATCTTCTATCCTTAATATAAATTTACCATTTTGATTTCTTGCGTATAACCAATTGAAAAGACAGGTCCTTGCACCTCCTATGTGCAGATAACCTGTTGGCGATGGAGCAAATCTAACTACTTCCATATTTAACTTATTAATTTTTTACCAAAATTAAAAGCCTTTATGTTTTCCTCCAAAATCTTGTCAGAATAAAATTTACCCAAAACCTCTATAACTGTACTGTCCTTAAAGATATTTATAATACCTAAAAAAATTCCTAATGCAATTGTATTTACTATTTTTAAATTACCAATATTTATAGCCATAGTATTTAAAGGAAAACAAAACTTTGTGTTCGTTGGTTTTGAAATCAAATCTTTATTTAATATTAAAATTGTTCTTTTCTTTAAAATTTTTTTAAATCTATCTAAAGAGGCTTGGTTTAATATTATGGCTATATCAGGATTTTCTATTAATGGAGAATTAATGCTTTTATCTGAAACTTTAACAAAACAATACGCGCTTCCGCCCCTTACTTCTGCACCATAAGACGGAAGATAAGTAGTGTATTTATTTTCATAGACTGCACAATTAGAAATTATTTTTCCTAAAGTCATTATACCTTGACCGCCTGCTCCTGTTATTAATACTTCTAATTTCATTCTTTAATTATACCAATTGGAAAAATTTTCTGCATCTGGTTTTCAATAAATTTTAAAGCCTCTATAGGAGATAAATTCCAAACTGTTGGACAAGGACTTAAAACCTCTACTATAGAAAATCTTTTATTTTCTAATTGATTAACAAAAGCTCTTTTTATATATTGTTTTGTTCTTAAAACTTCTTTTGGATTAAATAAAGACCCCCTTGCAACAAACCCTACGCCCTCTAATAAAGACAAAATAGAACATATATTAAGTGGCCAGCCATCTCCTAATTCCGGTTTTCTTCCAAAAGGTGTAGTAGCTGTCTTTTGATCTATTAAAGTAGTCGGCGCCATTTGACCTCCAGTCATACCATAACAGGCATTATTTACAAAAATACAGGTTAAATTTTCTCCCCTGTTTGCAGAATGAATAGTTTCAGATAAACCAATAGAGGCTAAATCTCCATCTCCTTGATATGTAAAAACTACCAAATCCGGCCTACATCTTTTTATAGCAGTAGCAACAGCCAAAGCCCTACCATGAGCAGATTCACAACAATCAAAATCCCAATAATCATAAGCAACAACAGAACAACCAACACTTGTGGCTGCAACAGTCTTTTCTTTAATACCTAACTCCTCAACTACTTCAGCAACTATTCTATGTATTATTCCATGTCCACAACCAGGACAATAATGCGTGTCTACTTCTAAAGATTTTGGAGGTTTTAACATAAATTAAATCTTTTTTATAAAATTTATTATCTCAGAAACTTTTGGTATACCACCACCTGCTTTTCCTAAAAAATAAATATCGTCTGTTTGTAATGCTAATTTTACATCCTCAACCATTTGACCTAAAGATTGCTCAACAACTAAAAATTTCTTAACTTTTTTAGAGATATTTTTTAAAAACCTCTCTGGAAATGGCCAAAGACTTATAGGTCTAAATAGACCAACTTTAATATTTTTATCTCTTAAAATATCTACAGCCTCTTGTGAAATCCTTGCCTGAGAACCATAAGAAATAATCAAATACTCTGCATCATCTAACCTGTAAGTATCGTATCTTTGTTCATTTTTTCTAATTCTATCCCACTTTTTCTTAAGAATATTATTATGTTTTTCCAAATCTCCCTCTTTTAAAAAGAATGATTTAACTATTTTCTTTATCCCATCTTTTCTGCCTAATGCCCAATTTTTTGGAGGAATTTTTTTATTAAAACTGCTTTTTAAAAAAATAACAGGTTCTGCCATCTGTGCAATTATTGCATCTGCTAAAACAATAACCGGATTTCTATAATAGTCAGCTAAATCAAACGCTAATATAACAAAATTAAATGCCTCCTGCACACTATAAGGTGCTAAAACAACAGTAAAATAATCTCCGTGGCCTCCTCCCCTTGTAGCCTGAAAATAATCGCTTTGACTTGAAGCAATATTTCCTAAACCAGGACCACCTCTTACTGCATTAATTATCACAGCAGGAAGCTGACAACCTGCCATATATGAGATACCCTCTTGCTTAAGAGATATTCCAGGACTTGAAGAACTTGTCATTACTCTAAAGCCTAAACTCGACGCACCCATTACCATATTTATAGCAGCAAGTTCACTTTCTGCCTGTATAAAAACTCTGTTCTCTTCCCTCATTCTCCTTGCAAGACTATTTATAAGTTCATTTTGTGGAGTAATTGGATACCCTGCATAAAAATAGCAACCGGCTAAAATCGCAGCCTCTGCCATTGCTTCATTCCCTGTTAATAATATCTTTTTCATTTAAAGGCTAGTCTAAAACTGTTATGCAACTATCCGGGCACATAAGAAAGCAAGATCCACAACCTATACATTTTGTGTCTTTTGAGATCTCTATATATAAAACTCCTCTTTTATTTAAATTTTTTGATAAAGTTAAATGTTTTGTGGGACAGAAATTTATGCAGATTTTACAGCCTTTGCATTTATCTTTATTAATTAAAACCTCTGCCATAATAATTCTTTTGCAAAAAATATCTTTTTTATTTTTTCTGCAATACCATTGCTGTCTAATTCATAAATCTTAAACAACTCTTCTCTTCTGCCAAAAGGTATAAACTCAGATGGAAAGCCCAACCTTATAATCTTTATCTTATCTAATAATCTTTCTTTCTCATAAAACTCAAGAACAGCTGAACCAAAACCACAATCTAAATTTGCCTCTTCTAAAGTAATTAAAATATCAAAATTATCTGCAATAAATTTTAAATATCTGTTATCAAGTGGTTTTATAAATCTTGCATTGACTAAGAAAGGTTCTATACCCGTATTTTTTAATTTAAAAACAACATCATTTGCTATACTTACCATTGAACCTAATGCTAATATACATATGTCTTTTCCTTCATTTATAACTTCAAACTTACCTAACTTTATCTCTTCTTTTTTACCTAAAGAAAAAACCCCTGCTTTAGGAAAACGAATACTTACCGGACAATCTAAATGTAAAGCAAATTCTAACATATCCTCCAATTCTTCTTTATCCTTTGGAGCCATACATACCATATTTGGTATTAATCTTAAATAACCTATATCAAATAAACCATGGTGTGTTGGACCATCTTCTCCAACTATTCCGGCTCTATCCAAAATAAATATAACATGCAGATTTTGTAAAGCAACATCGTGTAAAATCTGATCAAAAGATCTCTGCAGAAAAGTAGAATATATTGCAACAATTGGTTTTAAACCTTTCTTTGCCAAACCAGAAGCAAAACCAACAGCATGCTCTTCTGCAATCCCAACATCAAAAAATCTATCTGGAAATTCTTTTTTAAATAAACAAAGTCCTGTCCCCTTCTCCATAGCAGCAGTAATAGCAACTATATCTTTATCTATTCTTGCTAAAGAAACTAACTTTTTGGAAAATACATCTGTAAATGATTCTTTGGATGAATTTAAAACTTTGCCGGTTTTAATATCAAAAGGTGAAATACTATGAAAATCTTCCGGATTATTTTCTGCAAATTTATAACCTTTGCCTTTTTTTGTAATTACATGCAAAATTCTTGGACCGGAGAGTGATAAAACATTTTTTAATGTAGGAATTAATATATTCAAATTATGACCATCAATAGGACCAAAATATCTAAAACCAAGTTCTTCAAAAAATACTCCAGGCACAATAACACCTTTTATAAGTTCCTCGAGTTTTCTTATTCTAAAAGAAAATCTTTTTATAGTAGAAAAATGCCTTAAAAACCTTTCTAATTCTTTTCTAATATAGTTATAAGTTTTAGATGAGATAATCTTATTAAGATAATTACTTAATGCGCCTACAGATGGGGAAATGCTTAAATCATTATGATTTAAAATAACAAGCAAATCAGTCTTCTTATGGCCACAATTATTTAAAGCCTCAAAACACATTCCGCCGGTTAATGAACCATCCCCTATTATAGCTACAGTTTTAGAATTATCATTTTTTATTTTTTTTGCCTCAGCTATACCAGCAGCCCAACTAATAGCGGTTGAAGCATGACCTGATATATAAACATCATAAATAGATTCATCTGTATTAGGAAAACCACTTATCCCTCTAAATTCTCTTAAAGTAAAAAATCTATTTTTTCTTTCTGTAATAATCTTGTGGGCATAGGTTTGGTGACCAACATCAAAAATAACTGTATCCTTCGGTGTATCAAGACAATAATGTATAGCTATACACACCTCAACAGCGCCCAGAGAAGAAGCTAAATGCCCGCCTTTTTTTGATATAACTTCTATAATCAAAGACCTTATCTCTTCTGACAATTTTTTAAGTTCCTCTAAATTTAATTTCCTTAAATCTATAGGTGAGTTAATCTTTTCTAAAATCATTTTTTGCCAAAAACAATCCTTTCAACAACTTCTTTCAATTTATTTCTATCTTCCTCTTTAATATCATAAAACTCAATACCAGTATCATAAAATAAAAGATTTTTTCTATAACTACATTCCTTCTCTAACACCCAAACAACCCTGCCTTTACAGATTATTGGTTCTTTATCTTCATAAATATAAATCTCCAAACCAACTTTATCTGAAATAGATAATTTTTCCTCAATAACAACCCTTACCCCTCCGCCACCTATATTTTCTGTGTGGGTAAAAATTGTATGTTGTGTCGGAGTATATATTATTATCTTACAGGGAAAATTTGCCCTTACAAATCGCCTCTGTTCTCTGCCTTCAAAAGCCATTTTGATTTTTTCTATATTCTAATCTCTTTATAGATAAAGCTCTACCACTTAAATCATCTATATTAATTAAAACAGCCTGCATCCTAACATCATTTTGTGCTAAATTGAATCTTGTAGGCATATTAGTTATAAAACGCTCTATCACCTGATGCTTTTCTCTACCTAATATAGAATCAAAACTTCCTGTCATGCCAACATCTGTTATATAAGCTGTAAAATTATCAATAATCCTTTCGTCAGATGTTGGTATATGGGTGTGTGTTCCAATTACTGCACTTACCTTTCCAGATAAAAAATATCCCAATGCTAATTTTTCAGAAGTGGCCTCAGCATGGACATCAACTATAATAATTTTACTTTGACTTCTTATATTATCCAAAACACTACTTATGGATTTAAAAGGGCAATCCAAGGGTTGCATAAAAACTCTGCCTATTAAATTAATAACAGCAACAGGATTGTTATTGACCCTTTTTATTATATAACCCCTTCCAGAAGCAAACTCTCCATAATTTAATGGTCTTATAACATCCATTGTTTCTAAAGCTTCCTTTGATTCCCTTTTTTTAAATATATGATCTCCTGAGGTAATAACATTTATTCCTGAATTAAAAAGTTCTTTGGCTGTATCAGGGGTAATACTTGAACCACCTGCTGCATTTTCCCCATTTCCTACAATAAAATCCAATTTTAAATCATTTTTTAATTTTGGTAATATCTCTTTAAGATAATTTCTTGCAGGCTTTCCAACTATATCTCCAATAAAAAGTATTTGCATAAGGATATTATATTCTATTATTTTTATTCTTCAACTATTTTATTTTCCAACTATATTCACCAGAGGTCGCATCCAAAACCTCTATAGGAGTACCTGAAGGGGCTTTTTCTTGATTATTTTTTGAATATAACTTTTGAATTTCTTCTACTGAAACAGAGTTTTTCTTCGCCAAAAACCTATATATTATCATTCTATCAGTATTCTCATCCTTAACTAAGGATTTACTAAACTCATCTGTTTCTTTTAAGATCTCAAGCAAACCATCTTTATTTTCTCCGACAATCCCTGCCTTTTGTAACTGCAATAACTTGTCTAATCTATCTCTCCTTCTTAAAGCGGCTTCTTCTACCTCCTTAGGCATACTTTGAGCGTATGCAATATCTACAAAAAAATTAACAAGACTGCTTTCTTCTTTTGTTTTATTTTGATATACTATATTATCAATATCTTCTATATCTTTCATTATATGTTGATACACATCGAGTCTCATTGTAATATCAATCTTAATTGGCTCTTTTGATGGCTGGATAGATACTTTAGCGCAGGAATTGATAAATATAAAAAACAAAATAAAAAATAACCTATCCATTTTTACCTCCTGTTATATTTTTAAATAACATATCTTGAAAATTATATATATTAATTAATAAATCACTTTTTCCTTTATCACCGAAAAGATATAACTTAAAAATCAAATCTTTATCTTTAAAATAGATCTCTATATTTCCTATATTATACCTATAATCTCTAAATCTTTCCACTAAAATTTCATAAGTTAAATTTGTGCTTCTTGAAAGATTTTCTAAAAATTTTTTATTATTTATACTAAGCACTCCGCCATAATTTATGCTTTTAAAATTGCCCTCAAATTTTTTAAGTTCTGAATTATTAACAATTATATTTAAACTCCCCTTCCATATTCCTGAAACACATAAATCTTTGTCCAATTTAAAATCACTAATTAATCTTTCAATATTTAGATTTAAAAAGTTTAAATTTAAATCTAAAAATCTTTTATAAAAATCAATATTAAACTCTCCCGAAATTCTTCCATCAAAAAGAAAACCCCCAAGATTGTCAAATACAAGTTTATTTTCTTTAAAAACTAAATTACTATTTAGTTCTTTTAACTTAACATCTCTATAATTAGCCTGTTTAATCAAAAAATTACCACAAGAATCATTTATATTAATAAAACACTTATATAATGAAAAATCAAAAATTTTAAAACTATCAACCTCTGCTCTTAAAAGACTAACTAAACCAGAAGAATTTAATTCCAAAGAAAAAGAACCCACGCTTGAAAAGTTATTGGTTTTAATATCAAAATATATATTAGATAAACTTAAAAAATCAAAAAATATACCATCTTTGGTTTTGTAATCTGTTCTTTTAAATAAATCCAGATTTTTAGAATTTATTTTAATAGAAGCATTTTTTAAACCTATTTTTTTAAATCTCTTCTTTATTATAGAGTTTAAATCAAAAAAAAGGGAAACTTCTTTGATTTTAAATAAATATTCTTTATTTCTTATCTCTATATCGTAGAAATAAATAGAATTTGGTAACTTTATTTTTAAATCACCTATAAAAATTTTATTTGTTTTAAAGAAATTACTTAAATTATTTTTAACAAAAAACAAAATTAAAGGCTTGCTTATGATAATAAAAGATAATATAAACAAGATTAAAAAAATAAAAACTTTGAGTTTAAATCGCATCCCAGATTTTACATTAGGTTGTTTAAAAATCATATAATTCGTTATTATATGATGAGTTTTGTCTAAATCTAACTGTAATAAAAAATTACAAAACTTTTTACGAAATAATTACTTTTATCTAATTTGATATGCATATCAATTTCATCGTTACCAATGGATGGA
>Ga0207433_10016281_pt1 | contig 10469 bp, 24 predicted proteins | sample YelNatPaOPGAMG01_FD_187559 | JGI IMG/M metagenome (GOLD analysis project Ga0207433, IMG submission 187559) | Hot spring thermophilic microbial communities from Obsidian Pool, Yellowstone National Park, USA - OP-RAMG-01 (SPAdes) (version 3) | ecosystem: Environmental > Aquatic > Thermal springs...
GTGGATAAGCCACAAGTGGCAGATACTCCTGGCGTTCTTCCTCGGGGGAGCCGTATCTTCCATCGCGCAGGACCCATCCGATGCCCTCTTCTTCATGGCTGCCAGGGGCGGGGAGCTCTCACCATTTCAGCAGACTTGGTACTGGTACTGGGTCCCCTTCCTGCTCTACCTCGGGTTCTTCCTGATAGGTTTCATACTTGCCAGGACAAGGCTGTGCTCGCCGGTCTTCGTGGTCTACCTATTCATAGCGCTGATCTTCCTTTCCACGGTCGTCTCGCTCACGCTCCCGCAGCGAACTCTGGCGATCTACACGGCCAGCGTGTTGCTTGGCACGGCGGTGAGCGTGGGAATCATGCTGGGGCTGAAGGGGCGTGTGGACTGATCACGGTCATGGTGATGGAGCATGAAAAAAGAGAAAAAACTCTGCCTGAAAAAGAGCGAACTGGACGGGTGGGCCGTCTACGAGGGTCCATCCTGCACGAAGAAGGCGCTTGGGGAAGGAGGTGAGACTGATGGCAAGGCGTAGGAAGAGATCGGGCTGGGCCATTAAGATGGATCGCCACTTCCGGGCGAAGAAGCCAGGAAGGAGGATCTCGCGGTCTGGAAGGCAGTACACGGAGCGGAGGGCGAACCGATCAGACAGGCGCTGATCGTGGTGGCGGCTATGAAACAGGTAAAGATGAGTGATGGCGTATGCTAGGCGGATACGGCAAACCGATGGCGATCATGATAGCGGCCGTCCTGGTGCCGTTCTACGCAGCCTTTCTCTTCGCCGCGCTCTTCGCCCCGCAGTACCTCATGGTGGCCGTGGCTGCGGGGCTGATCGGCATGGTCCTCGGATTGATGGGTATCTTCTTCTACACCTACACGAAATTTCAGGGCATGATGGCGCTCGGCCTAACGAGGAGGCTCCCAGAGGGCGAGGACGTCTTCGACACTGTGGTCTACGACGGCGTGAGCGAGCTGCCGAAGAAGGAAAACTTCTACCGGTACGCGGTGGTCGACTCGGAGGGAAAGCAGTGGGTTTTCCTCCTCGACCACCCGTGGGGGGAACTGAGCTTCGCCACGGACGAGGTGCTCATCGGCTCGTGGATAGCCAAGATCCCGATATGCTATGTGGACGGGGTTCAGATCGGCAGAGCCACGCAGCACCTGTCCGTCTTCGAGCGCCCGGAGCCGACGTGGATCGACAGGATCCTCCGAAGAGAGCCAGAATGCGAGGAGGAGGTGCCGATAGTCTACCTCCACTCCACGAACAAGACGGCCGAGAAGATCTTTGCGAAGACGTACAACCTCACGGCTCCCAGTCCCGAGGACATCGCCGACGCTTACAGGCAGTACCACATTCATGACACGAGGGACGCGGTGACGAAAGCCGGAGTTCTTGAGGACGCCGTGAAGAAGCAGGAAGAGCTCCTCAAGAAGAAGGGCGGGCTGGAAATCGAGTACACGGCGCCGCGGATTGAAGAAGAAAAACCAGACTGGAAGGCGATCGTGAAATGGGTGATCATCATGGCTGCCGTGGTTACGGCGTTCTACGCGGTCTACCATTTCGTTTTCAAAATAATATAGGTGGTTTACATGAGCGTTAAGAAAGTCGTCTTGAGTTTGGGCGTGGGGGCTGGGATCTTCTACCTGTGCGTCTTCGCGCTCAAGTCCTTCGCCTTGGACCTCGGTGAGTTCGGAGGAGTGCCAGTGGCATCCGCGGTATCCATGCTGGCAGCCCTCGTCATGGCGGCTGCGGTGTACACGGCTGGGAGGGAAAGAAGATCAGAGAAGCGCGAAGAGACAGCTGGCACCGGCAAGCTCTACGTGTGCAGGTACTGCAGGAAGCCGTTCTCGAAGCCAATTGTGCTGCAGGACTTCATGGATGGCAGGGAGTACTGGTCGTGCCCCCACTGCTACGAGAAGTTGCAAGAAAAGAGCGTTCGCGAGGCTGAGGTTGAGAAAGATGAAGGTGAAGCTTGAGGTGGAGGTGGAGCCTCTGGATCAGAGCGACCCAGAGACCATCAAGCGTAGCATCAGGGGGGTGCTTTCTGAGTACCTTCCTGGCATGCGCATCAAACTGTCGGTCAAAAAGGTTAGGGGGCTGAGTGGGAAATGAGCGAAGTGAACATCATCCGCCCGTCGCGAGAAGTCAAGGACCTCCTCAAATTCCTCTATGAAAGGGAAGGGTACGAGATCGCCCTGCTGGCTGGCAGCATATCGAGGTACGGCGACCTGCTGCACTTCTGCCTCTTCTGTGGCGATCAAGAGCTGAAGATGAAGGCATGGAACTACCTGGCTGAGGCTGCAGCGATGAGCAAGAACGGGCCGGCAAACCTTTACCTCCTGCTGCGCATGCTCCAGGACAGCATAAAGGTAAACGTCAACCTGCAGAGCCAGGCTGGAGCCATGATCCCCGCGTCCATAGAGCAGAAGAGCACGAGCGAGTTTCAAGGCGTTAAAGGGAGGCTGCCAGCGAAATGAGCACAGTCCAGCCGATAGACATCGAGACGGACCAGATACCGGAATCGGAGCAGAAGTACACGAAGGTGAGGGTTAACAGCAAACTGCTGGCGCTGGCGATACAGTTCGGCATGGTGAAGCTGGGGTGGACCACGAGAGACTACATGGTGAACGCGGTGATGAAGGGCAGGTACTGCGTGGTCCATGTCTGGGGCGAGCAGGGAAACATGAAGTCAAACTTCACCCTGCAGAGCGGGAGCTGGATCTACGGCGAGCAGGTGAGGGACCAGTGGTACCCAGACTGGGACAAGGTGCTCCAGCACCTGATATTCCGACCCGGGAGGGAGGAGCGCGGGCTTCTGGCTTTCACCAAGTCCATCCCGCACGGCGAGCGGGAGGCGTGGATCGGGTGGGACGACCTTGGCGTTCACTACCCGTCCACGATCTACCGGACCGACATGGAAAAGTACCAAGCTGTGGATTCGGTCTTCGCCGCCATCCGCACGAAGATCAGCACCATGACCACCAACAACCCGATAATCGACAGGGTGGCAAAGAACATCAAGGACAACATCACGATCGAGGTCTTCATCGGGGCCAACCAGATGCTTATAGCCGAGCGCTTCTGCAGGGTGCCGTCGCATGACCGCGTGGACAGCTACTTCTTCAAGATCCCCATAGAGGGGCCGTACGTTTTCGACTGGACGAAGATCCCCTCGGACGTGTGGAAGGAGTACTGGGAGCTGCGCCTGAGGATCGCGGAGGAGGCGATAAACCTGCTGAACGAGGCGTACTCCGAGGAGGGGCAGCTCGTGCCAGTCTGTGAGGTGGTGAAGCGGGTCCCACCGTCCAAGCTACTCACGTACTCGTCAAAGGGGGTCGTGACCATAATCAGGAAAGGGACCGCCAAGTACGTCTCTGCTGAGGACTTTGAGATCCTCAAGAGGGCTGCGGAGGGGGCAAGGCATGGCTGTGATCAGCAGGCTTAGGGAAACGGTGGCGGAGGTCAGGTCTCGGATCCTGAGCGTACCGAGGGAGGAGTTCAAGATCGCTCTGGCATGCTGCTACCTCTTCGCAGCCAGGTCGTGTGAGATCGTCGGGGTCAAGTCGCCCTCGGACAGGACCACCCCATACGGCCCGAGAGGTGATGATGCTTGGCTGGACACTTACAACCACAACGGAGCGGAGGTGAAGGCGGCGGTCTTCAGGCTCAGAACTGCGAAGAGGCAGGGGATGGAGCGGTTCGTGGCTCTTCCGCTCGACCCCGCGTATGAGCCCCTCACCGAGCGGATCTTCAGGTACTTCAGCGAGCGGAGGGGGAAGATCTGCTTCCCGTTCACCAGGCAAGCCCTCCACAGCTACGCATCCTCGGCCTTCGCTGGGATAAGGTACGCGATAGAGCCTTACGGGTCCGTGAGGCAGCACGAGAGGGACGCAGCCCTGCACTTCCTCCGCCACCTGAGGGCGAGCGAGCTGGCGCAAGTCTACGGGATAACGGGGATGAATCTGGCTGCCTACGGCGGATGGAGCCTCAAGTCCGCCGGCATGTCATCCAGCATGATGAGGTATCAGATGCTTTCCTGGCAGAGCTACTTCCCGCTCCTTCTCAAGCCCAGCCCCTACCCCCTCCCCGACGAAGGGGTTGGAAAAGCGCCCACAAAATTTACAGTTTCTGCCAAAGTGTAAAAATTAACATCAGCTGAAGGTCTTTTCCCCGCGGCGTCTTGGTTTTTCACCATCAACTTAACTGTATTATATAAATAAATATTGATGGGCGCCTCCCCATGGTGCAAGACCAGAGGAAAGGAAGAAAGAAGAATAGGGCTTTACAAAATTTAAGGATTTTTACGGAAAAAGAAGAAAGGAAAAAGAGAAATAATTATTGAACCCTTCGCAATCTGCGCCCACAGTATATGCATCGAACCACAGAAAGCCCACCGATGGGCACATCTTCGTAGTGAGTACTGTACCCATATTGGTCATGGTCACATTCAAATATCATCCTTTTCACCTCCTTTATCCCTCAATGGTGACTTTGACGGTTTGACCTATCAAAGTCTGTATTTGAGGGTAAAGAACCTTGGGAATGTTTATAATCCAGCGATCGCCGAACTTCGATATCGCAGCATCGAATCTAATTATGTGGGGCGTGATAAATTCGGCCCCCTCGGGGGCTTCTTGGTTGTATGTGAACACACTGCAAGTTCGATAGCCGCACTTTGGGCATGGCATCGGGATGCTGGGGGTGTTTGCATAAAAGATGTGGCCACAGCCATACACGACTTTGTAGCCCACTTTCATTTTTGTTTCCTCCATCAGCATTCACCTATCGCTTTCTCAAGAACTTCAAGGGTTTGGGAGGGGGGTATTTGATCAATGTCTTCCCAAGAATCTATTGTTGCAGTCACCTTTTGTTTGATTTGACCGTCCTTTGTAACAACGACGGTCAACTCGTATATGTTGTCAAGTTGGTAGGAAAACAAAACCTTGAAGGGGATCATGTTCATCGCCTTAAGCCCCCTTTATTAAAAACTTTGCAAAGTCCAGCACATTAACCTTCACAGCCTCCCCTGGCTCCTCCCCTGAAGTTTCCAAGGTTAGGCTGTATTCCGCCATTTTTTCCTCCAACACTTTATTGTCCTTGAAGTTGTATGTACCGTTGTTTCGCTTGAATTTGAAAAGTTCCTTGACTTCCCCGTTTACCACAGTAAGTACTTGGTAGTCCTCCCAAGAGTTGGACCAGCTACTATTATCCACTTTTACCAAGTACTTTTTGCCCTCCTCGAGGGGGTACAGCCCACTTATCAGCACCCCCCTCTTGGAAAACACTGGATTTATGGCCCGCATCCATGTATCGTCGGTCAAGTTGTACACCCAACCTTTCCCAGTTTTTGGGTTTCTTACCAATTCGATTTTATACAAAATTTTTTTCGCCTCCATTTTTGTATACCTCCGAATATACTTATAGGTATACCCATATATATACTTTTCGTTTAAGTCTATCATGGTCTGTCATTGTGAAAAATTTATAATGAACTATCACGACAGAACCTTCAGCCCAGCTCGGTCGTAGACGGCTTTGAGGTTTTCCAAGGAGTAGTCGGTGTAATGCCTCGCGAGGACGGAGCGGGGGATCCGACCCTGGAAGGCATCGATGAATCTGTCTGGGACCCCGAGCCGAGCCATCTCATTCGCGAACCAGAACCTCAGGACCTTGGGAGTGATGTTCAGACCAGTCTTGACCCTGGCGATCCGGAATAAGGTCCCGCAGCAGTCCCACGCCATCGGGAAGACTTTGCTGCTGCGCTTGGGATCCCGCCTCACCTTGAAGTACTCCTCCAGGGCGCTCCTGGCTTCCGAATTGAAGAACGAGTACCAAGTCCTCTTAGTGCTGCCCATTCTGGTCGGCATGACGACCCCGCGGTCGAGATCGATCTGGTCCATTTTCTCGCGGTAGAGATCCTCCGGCAGGGTGACGGACTTGAACCCCTTCCTCGGCATAAACACACACGTAATAAAAAAATCAACGAGTGAGGATATGACCTTTTTTATTTTCGCTCTGCCCTCACTCCCCGTAAAGGGTATGCGGGAATGCTTTTTTACCTTTTCAGAAATTTTATTGGAAGGGTGAGAAGATGCCCAACGATTATAGGCAAGGAATAATAGACGGACTGGAACTTGCCTTGGACGTCTGTGAAAAGCATGATGCCCTTCCAGAGGTAATAGACAAAATAAATTACTATATTAGGTTGATAAAGGAAGATAAATTTACGAAAATAAGACTTGAGTTAGGAGCCTTCAAGTAGTTCCTGAGCTGCCTTCAAATGTTCTGCTAATTTTTTCCCTTTTTCAGTTAAAGAATAAATTGTTTCGGTACCTTTACCCTTCTCGTCTTTAATCAGTCCTAATTTATAAAGTGTGAATAGGGCAGAGGATACACTCTCAACCCCCATTCCTGCCTGAATCCTAATTGTGTTTTTGTTTGCCTTCTCTACTTTAAGAAGATATAACAAAATTTTGATTCCACTTGACCTTAATTTTTCAATTAAGGCATACCCCAATTTATTCTTAAAGTATTTTTCATTTTTAACCATATCCATCGATTTACCATTATGGTAAATCATATATATACGTTTTACCAATATGGTAAAACAAGGTGTGTGTCCTATGGAAATTGTAAAGGTAGAGTCTGGGGTCAGTTCCCCCGATTCCAGACTCGAGATTTTTAAGGGGGAAAAACCACCAAAAGAAATAGTTTATTCCCTGAATGAATTCTTGGATTATGCCCACCCCAACGCAAGGAAGCACTACGAGATAATCAGAGAACCTTATGATGCGGGAGGACTCACGGGGTACAAAGTGTACTTTATCCTGACTACAAGAAGCAAAGAGGGCCACATCCTGAAGTTTGAGGAAGTGCAAATTCTTGACCCATTCAACATAGAGGTCACAAAAGGAACCGTCTTTGATGCTATGAAGATGCGATACAATCAGATTGTTCTTGAGTGGACTCAAAAAGCCAAGGAACTTGGTGCAACGGCAGGACGGTGGGCGTAATGGAATCCTGTGAGGACTGCATCCACTATAATTTCTCTGATTCATTCTGCAATCTTCTTTGCATTGGAATCAAGGACCCCCAAGGGGTCTGTGAGAATTTCAAAAAACCACTACTATGAGGGGGAAATGATAAAATGACAAATAATGATAATACCTCCATTTCCACTGCATCCACTGGAGCACGAGACTATAATATACGGCAAAACAGCTGTTATAATTATAATGATTATAATTATAATGATTATAATTATAACAGCCCTTCTAACAGTAATAATATAGTCCCGCGCGCTCCAGTGGCTCCACAGGAAATGGAGGTTCATAAGAAAATCGTTGTCGTAAGTGCTGGCATCCCACCCGAGCTATTTCTCAAATTAAAAGAGCGAGAAAATATCACCAAGCGGAGTCGGTCCGAAATAATCAAAGAGGCCTTACTTCTGTACCTCAACGGCGACCCGAACATAACCAACGCTCCCCCTCCAAAACCATCCCTGGCATCGCAGCTCATGGCAGAGAAGAACCAGCAGGAATTCCAGGACATCCTCACGTCGCTCGTCAAGGTTCTGGTGTCCGTCCGCGACATGACGTGCGACCGCTTCTGGATCAAGGAGTGGTACATGTCTTGGTCCAAGCGCCTCATAACCACCGTCCAGAAGTTGGAGCCGTTGAGCGAGCCGCACGAGCACCTGGTCCAGGTCATGTCGCAGATAGCCAAAGAACTCAAGGACGTCGACCCGCAATCCGACCAAGCCTACGGGACGGCAAAGTCCCTCCTGGAAAAACTCAAGGAGGCTCTGGCATGAGCGAAGCCGAAAAGATCCTGAAACCGCTCTACAGCAACCCGTCCTACTGGTGCCCCGTCTGCGAGGTGCTCTTCGTCACGGAAAAGCAGGTGTACGAGTGCCCTAGGTGCCACAGCACCAACGGGAAGTCTTACGGAGGTAGGAAGCTATGAGCAGGAGGAATGAAAAGATGCCGATGGATATACAAATTTGGTCACCTTTTAAAATGGTCAGAACTGGCTTTACAACTCTGGATGAAATCCAAATTGTGTTTCAGGACCAGAACAATAATGTGCTCTCTGTTTGGTGCAACAGAGAAGTCGTTCCGACATTGATTGAACAACTCAAAAAACTTCAGGAGGGAAGATCATGAGCTACGTCCTCGAAGAGCTCCGTGGTCTCGACACAATCCTGAGCGACCTCAAAAAGCGCATCGAAGCCCTCGAGCGCGATGTTTCCGAGATCAAGGCTCAGATAAAGTACAACCTCACCCCGCGCCGCGCCACCGAGAACCAGAAGCGCTTCATCAACGACATCTGCAAGACCCTCAACATCCCGTACCCGCCAGGGTACCCCAGCAGGATCACCTTCGAGGAGGCTTCGAAATTCATCGATGAGAAAGCCAAGTTCTTCTACGATGCCAAGCGCAAGGAAGGGGTGAAGGCGACCGCATGACCTCGGCGAAAGGAGGACACCTTGGGAAAATCAGTAGAGCCACCCTCCTCTATCCCAAGCTGCTGGGCGTTGGTGGCGCCCAGCTAACTCCCGCCAAAAAGGAGGCACAAAAATGAAAGTAGCAGAAGTAAATAAGGAAATATTAAAACGTAAATTTTTGCAATATAGGAATTTTTTAAAGAACGAAATTGTAGAAGGGGAAATTTACACATTAGAAAATACAGGCGACCAACAAAGAGAAGGATACGGCAAAGGATACGCTCAGGCTATGAAGAGCGCATTAGAGAAATACGAAGATCTGCTGCGTGAGGCAGAACTGCTTTTGAGGATAGTGATAGAAGAGGATGTCGCCCCCGCCGAAGAGGAGGGCGCGCCGTGATCGTCGACATCAAAGCCAAATTCCAGGACCAGTGGCAGCACTCCAACCTCCGCGAGCACGTCGCGAGGATATGGCTTCAGATGTTCGGCATCGAAGCCGAGCCCACGGGGTTCGGCACGCTGAACCCCAGAACACTCGAAGGCTTCCACACGAACCCGATGGAAAAGTACGACTTCTACGTGCCAGCTCTCAAGGTTTTCTTCGAGGTCACCGGCACCTCCTGGCGCCGGTTCGAATCTGCCAGGAGGTTCAAAACCCCCGTCATCCCCACCCTGAAAGCCAAGGTGGACTTTGCGGAGTACTTCGGCATCGCGGGGCGCGTCTGGTTCATAGCGGTGGCTGAAGCTCAGGGCGAGGTGCGCTTCTTCCCGTGCTCCCGCGCCAAGGATTTCCCCACGGGTCACTTCACCCAGGGCGAGGGCGAGTACTACATGGTCCCGTGGGATGCATGGTGGACGCCAGGGCGCGCTATGAGCAAAATTCTCGGGTCGGTGTGGGAGGAATATTGATGTACTGTGAGCACTGTCAATTTTTCATTTTCGATGGCATTTCGTATAAATGCACCTATTCGATGCCCTTTAAAGTGATTGAGTTTGACGACCCCGCTTGCGAAAATTTCGTTTTACAGACCTTCAAAAGGTTCTACTGCCCTGACAGTATGGCAAAGAAGGCGGGGCATCAGATTCCTACGGGTGCACTTATTTCTGTGATACGGTTCCTGCCGAAGGGTAGGGCAGTCATCAGTTATCAAGGCAAAAAGTACTTGACCTTTTCTATCTGCTGCAGGAAAAACCCCCCAAGTCAGTGTGGGGTGAGGGAGGAATGCCCTTGAGAGCCCGCATCCCCTCCGATCCCCTCATTGAAACCATCATCGAGATGAACCGCACCGAGCGACCTGAGTGGGAGGGGCGCGTCAAGAGGTGGATGATGAAGAACGGGGTAGAACTGGAGGCAAGAGAATGAGTGAGAACAAGGACGGAAAACCGAAAATCACGAGGCGCAAGCCTCGAAAGAAGGGCTGGTTCGACCTCGACGAAAAGCCGAGAAAACGCAGAAGGAAGGGAATATGGCCATGGGACTGGTGAGACGAATGACTGAGCGAGTGGTTAACACTGTGCAAGAGAGGGTAGCTTCCCATGCACAAAAACACGTCAACAGGTCATCGACTCACATCCGCATCAAGAAGTCCACGAAAGTCGCTTTGGAGCGGTGGATGCGGAAGCACCACTGCAAGACGTACAACCAAGCGATAAAGAAACTGCTGGGAGGCGAATCGTGATGGTCATAACGTGGTACGACATAATCATGGTCACGCTCTGCGCCCTCTGCTTCATTTATGGGAGGTACGCCGGCATTTGCGAGCGCTCTGGGCTAAAATGCTATTCGTGGGTCTGGCTGAGCAATGCTGTTGCCTTCATCGGGGTTATGACAGCCATCTTAATTTGGAAGCAGGAGCCGATCCTCTTCGCCGCCACATGCGGAGGGATCTGGGCTTCCGCGGCTGTCGGGTATTTTGTGGGAAGGGGAAAGAAGGAGGGACGGAAAAACGAAACCCCTTGAATGGTTAAAAAGACGTTGGAAAAGAGCCTTATTTATTTGGTCCGTCTTCCAATTCATCATCATCTACACGT
>Ga0207433_10016291_pt1 | contig 10461 bp, 10 predicted proteins | sample YelNatPaOPGAMG01_FD_187559 | JGI IMG/M metagenome (GOLD analysis project Ga0207433, IMG submission 187559) | Hot spring thermophilic microbial communities from Obsidian Pool, Yellowstone National Park, USA - OP-RAMG-01 (SPAdes) (version 3) | ecosystem: Environmental > Aquatic > Thermal springs...
GAAGACTATGGTAGATGAGATGCTTGAGCTGGTCAAGGAGCCTCTGGTAGGATGTGGTGCCGTGTATGAAGGGAAAAGCGTGCTAAGGGATATCTCATCTGATATCTACAATGATGGGCTTCCTGCTTTGGCTAGGAGCCAGTCAGGAGAGGTCATGGTCGTCTGGGCCAAAGCATTAGCTGCCTCAAGCCTTGGCAGTAAAATTTATGCCGCCACCTATACTGCTGAGGCTGGCTGGCTGAGTCCAGTTGAGATAACCCGTGAGGTTGAATTCCATCACCATCCGGCCCTGGTCTTTGACAGTTTTGGAAACCCTATGGCTGTCTGGTCAAGTTCCTCAAATGACGGCCTTGATTATGAGCGCTCTTCGGTTGAAGAGATCGCTCAGGCCTTGAGTAAATCGAATCTTTTGTATTCTCAGCGGATAGAGGGAGAGTGGACAGAACCTGCTCCTGTGGCCGAACTTTCCGGCATTAATGAGGAGGTTGCTCTGGCCGCAGGTCCTGATGGTGAGATAGCGGCTGTGTGGATCAACCGCTCAGGCAAGGGCTTCTGTGTCTTCGGCTCACTGTGGAATGGCAGCCAGTGGTCTTCCCCAAGAATCATTTCCAGGGCTGCTTGGGCTGAATCCCCTGTGCTTACCTATGCCGCAGATCGAAAACCTTTGGTGGTCTGGGCTCAGGATCAAGACGCAAGAGTAGAAAGCGCCGATGACTGGATTCTCTATACTGCCAGATGGGATGGCACATCTTGGCATTGCCAGAAGATGCTATGCAGTAAAAATTGACTCTTTAGACGATAAGTTTATATGTCTTTTTCTCATTTACCATAAAAGCCGTGATGTGGTTATTGATGGCAAGGAGAATACCATGAAATTGCTTAGCAAGAGCTTTCAACATCAGCAGAGGATACCTGCCACCTATACCTGTGATGGCCCAAATATTTCTCCACACCTCTACTGGTCTGACGCACCGGCAGAAACCGCAAGTTTTGCGCTTTCCTTGACTGATCCAGATGCGCCGGGAGGGAATTTCATCCACTGGCTAGTATACGATATCCCCAAGAATGTTTCTGAAATTCCTGAAGGCGGGCCACTGCCCCCGGGAGCAAAGGAGGTTGCCAATGACTTTGGCAGAAGAAGCTACGGAGGTCCCTGCCCACCCTCAGGTACCCACCGCTACTTCTTTACCCTTTACGCCCTAAAGGCCAAGGAGCTTAAAGACATCAATAGGATGAACTTTCAGAAGGAGATTCAGAAAAATACCTTGGCCACAGCCGAGCTGATCGGCCTATATTCGAGGGAAAAAAGCAGGTAGCTGGCCCACTTTTGGGGTGTGCGGCACCAAAAGCTCCGCGGGCGAGTAGGGGGGATGAGCGCAGTCGGCGGTGGCTTAGGAGCTGCTGGCACAAGCCACGCGGGCGAGCAGAGAGGGGTAGTTAGTGGGCCGTTACAAAAGTCTCACTGGCCCTAAGCCCTGTGGGCGAGCAGGGGGTTGAGCTTTTGAGGCGTCTTAGCCAGGAGTGATGATCTTGATGATAATATGGGAGGGCAGAGGTTGAAAAATATTCTCGATGACCAGGCAAGCTACCCCGCGCCTGGTCAGCTCTCGGCTATGGAGCAGCGGGCGCGGGAGGTGGCTCATGAATTGAATAATCTGGCCGCGATCCTCTCTGGACACATAGAGTTTATATTCTTTGAGCAAAAGCTTTCCCTTGAGCTTGAAAAAGAGCTTAAAACCATCCGCAGCCTCAGCCAAAACCTTGCCTCTTTGGCCCGACAGCTTTTACATCCAGACAACAGCCCCCCGAAGGCGAAAAAGGTGCTCACTGAATTGTCTACCCTGGTTCAGGAAAGCCTACAGGTAGTTTCTCCGCAGCTCAAGAGGGAGGGAATCAAGCTTTGGGTTATTCACCATCAGCCTACAATTTCTCTCCTCCTTGATCCAGATCAGATCAGCCAGGTTCTCTTAAACCTTTATCTAAATGCTCAACAGGCTATGGCCAAAACAGCGAGGAAGGTCCTTAGCATCGAAACTGGTCAAGAGGCAGGCTTTGCCCTGGTAAAGGTATCCGATACCGGCTGTGGAATCCCGATCGAGAACCAAGCCAGAATCTTTTACCCCTTCTTTACCACCAAGGCGCAGCAGAGCGCTGAGGCGGCGGGGGGGATATCAGGTGGCAGTGGCCTTGGCTTGGCTATGGCTAAGAGGATCATAGAGGATCATGGTGGATCGATCAAAGTATCAAGCCAGCCAGGCGAAGGGACGACCTTTACTATCTTTCTGCCTCTCAATGCAGCCTCAGCCCATGATAATGGCTGCTGCCCGGAGAACGATCTGCCACCTTTATCGACCTCTACCAAGACCTTTCGTTTGCAGGGGAGGAGAATTTTAATTATTGATGATGAGCCAAGTATCAGACAGATCATCAAAAAAGCCCTTAAGCTGCAAGGGGCCAAGGTAGATGCTGTGGGAGCGGGGAGTGATGGGCTTCGGATGATTCGGAAAAAAAATTACGATCTGATACTTCTTGATCTCAAGTTACAGGATATGCCGGGAGAGGGGCTCCTTGAGATGATCAATTCCACCCTCCCTGAATCGGCCAGGCCAAGGAAAATAGTCATGAGCGGCGCAGCAGCAGACTCAAATCAGGGGTTGCTAAGTAGCCTTGGAGTGTCTGCTATACTCTGCAAACCCTTTGAATTGGAAGAGCTCTACACGACAATCTCAGCCACCCTGAGGGCATGAGCCTAACCCAGCGCAGGGGTTAGTAGTAGTAATCTGTCCTACCGAATGCCCCCTTTAGGCATGAACTTAAGCCAATCTCCTGGCCAATCCGCCGTGAGCGCTAAGCGAATGTCCCCTGTGGAGGCATGATAAATCTACGCCTCTGTGTAGCCATGACAAATCGCCGCGCCGGGTCCGCCCCTTTCGGATAACCCAAATTCAACAGCCTGCTATGCCGATAATGATAATGAGTCATCAATGAACATCAGGTTTATGCACTCTCTTATTTGATTATGTTTTTGTATTTTCGTCACTTGGAAAACAAAAAATTTAAGGCTGGTGAATTTTAAGGCAGGTGAATTTTATGAACCGTGAAATAGCCGCGTCGCGGGCTGAAAAAGAGTGGATAAGACCGGGGTATGTCGAGTCTGAGGATGAAGAGCAGGAGCGGCTGCGCCTTTTGGCTGATATCTGCCGGCGTACCTCACAGCCATTTTGGGCAGGCTATCTTGACGGACGAATCATCGCTTTTAACCGCTCATGCTGCCAGCTACTGGGCTTCGGCGAAGAGGAATTGCGAAGCCAGGACCGGAGCATGAATCTTATGCCTTTGCTGGCGCAGAAAACAGAAGCTGAAGCAGATGAATATCTACCCCTTACCAGGCAGCCACAGCTCTATGGGAGAGAGTATATCCGTCAGGACGGATCGAAAGTAGTGGTAGAGATGCTCGTTCATCCGGTCTGTGACTTTGAAGGACATATCCAGTATTACTATGCCTTCCTTACTGACATCAGCAATGAATGCCAAATGGTGAAGTATAAAGAGGCAGGGAGTCGGCGATGGCCGCCTGACCTAATTACCCAACAGGTGGTCATTTATGCCTGCCAGCCTCAGGCTGATTATTCTCTGACCTTTGTCAGCCAGAAGGTAAAGACCCTTTTCGGCTTTGAACCAGAGGAATTTTTGGATGATCCTAAGTTTTGGATTAATCATCTCCATCCCCAGGATGCCCCTCGTGTCTTTGAGGTCATGTCCCACCTGATGGAGCAGGAATACCATACCCTTGGCTATAGGTTTCAAAATAGAGATGGCACCTATCGCCTGGTGCACAATGTGCTTGGATTGATGAGAGATAGCGACGGCAGACCAAAGGAAATCGTCGGTTGGTGGATTGAAATGGCGCAAGCGGATCAACGGAAGGAGACATGGTGTGGGAAAACAAATGATTTCAGATGTCAAGGGGAAGTTCGATTTAGAGCAAATCAGGGAATTAGAGAAGGTGCCTTATCCTCCTCTGTCTGAAACTCTTATCCATGATCTTAACAATATCCTAGCCTCCATTATGGGCTATACAGAGCTGGCAATAGAGGAGATCCCCAAGAACAATCCAGCTTTGCCTCACCTATTTGAGATTCTCAAGGCTACTCGTCAAGCTAAGGATATGCTCAACAGAAGAAGAAGCAAGCGATGCCCTGAGAGGGCAGCCGGGAAAGGTCCTGGGGGGCTCCCAAAAGTCAGCCCGTTGGCCTCTCTTCCACGGGGGCAAGAGGAGAGCATTCTTCTAATTGATGATGAGGAATCTGTGGCTTATGTTGAGCAAAAGATGCTGGCTTATCTTGGCTATAAGGTTTTTTTGAAAACGAGTGGTCTTGAGGCTTTGGAAGCCTTTCGGGCCCAGCCTCAAGGATTTGATCTGGTGATTGTTGACCAGGTAATGCCAGACATAAGCGGCACGGACCTAGCCAGGGAGCTGATGACCATGCGACCTGATATCCCGATTATCCTGTGCACTGGATTCCATGAGGAGGCCACGCCGGAGAGGATCAAGGACCTTGGGATCAAGGATCTACTCTTCAAGCCTATTGATTTGCCGCAGATGGCTCAGACGGTCAGGAGTGTATTATCGGCACCGGCACAGGGATGAAAAAGGGAACCGTGGCGCTATGGCTAAGGTGCTGATTATTGATGATGATCAGAGTATGTGTAAGATGCTCTCCTGTATGGTAAAGCGAAGGGGAGAGGTTGAGGTTGTCTGTGCCCATACTCTCGAGGATGGATTGAAAAAGGCCGTATCGGAAGCATTTGATGTCGCCTTTCTCGATGTTCAGATGCCGGATGGAAACGGGCTGGACATCCTGCCAAAACTTCGGGCGACCGCCTCCTCTCCTGAGGTTATTATTATTACTGGAGCTGGGGACCCTGATGGCGCTGAGTTGGCCATTAAATATGGTGCCTGGGATTACCTTGAGAAGCCATCTTCGATCAAGGCGATGGCTGTTCCACTTGTTCGTGCTCTCCAGTATCGGCAAGAGAAGAAAGCCGCAAAACCAGCTGTAGCTTTGAAACGAGAAGGCATCGTCGGGGATAGCCCAGCCATGAGAGCCTGTTTTGATCTTCTGGCCCAGGCGGCAAACAGTGAAGCCAATGTTTTAATTACTGGTGAGACCGGCACTGGCAAGGAGCTCTTTGCCCGGGCCATCCACGAAAACAGCAGGCGGGCGCAGAACAATTTTGTGGTTGTCGATTGCACCGCTCTTCCCGAAACCCTGGTGGAAAGTGTACTGTTTGGATATGTGAAGGGAGCCTTCACTGGAGCAGACCACACCAAGGAAGGGTTGATCAAGCAGGCTGATGGAGGCACCCTTTTCCTTGATGAGGTGGGTGAGCTGCCGCTACCCATTCAGAAAACTTTCCTGCGGGTTCTCCAGGAACGCCTTGTTCGTCCCCTGGGCAGCAGAGAGGAAATCCCGACCGATTTCAGACTTGTGGCCGCCACCAACCGCGATCTTGATCGAATGGCCCAGGATGGGCAATTTCGGAAGGACCTTTTGTTTCGGCTTCGCTCTTTTATCATTGAGCTTCCAGCTCTCAGAGAGCGGGGGGAGGATATAAAAGAGCTAGCCAGCTATCACCTTGACAGACTTTGCAGCCGCTATGAGCTGCCTAAAAAGGAATGCTCACCAGAATTTTTCGATGTCCTGGCTCTCTATCCCTGGCCTGGAAACGTCAGAGAACTGGTGAATACGATAGAGCGAGCCCTAGCCGCAGCAGGTCATGATCGGGTTCTGTTCCCTAAACACCTGCCAACCTATATTCGAGTCTATGTAGCCAGAGCCTCACTCAGCCAGAGAGCTAACCCCAGCGAGCAGCAAGCCGAGGGTACAATAAGCCTCTCATCAAGAGAATTCCCCACTCTTGGAGAGTTTCGGGCAGCAGCCCTGGCTGAAGCTGAGCGCCGCTATCTTAACAATTTAATGGCGCTTTCAGGAGGCGATATCAAAGCTGCCTGTCGCCTCTCTGGCCTGTCTCGCTCACGACTGTACGCACTCCTGAAGCAGTATGGAGGAGCAGCAGGATACGCTTAGCCTCCCCTTTTTACCACTTTAAGGGACCAAAGAAAAGAGCATGAGCTGCCCGAAAGAAGGGCGGATCATGCCTCATGATTGAAGCCACCAGGGGATGAGGGAAAAACACCTTCTCAAGAAAACGCCGGGCCGATACTCGGGTATTTTCTCCTTGAGAGATAAACCCCTTATACAGGCTAAAAGGGGAGCCTGCTCTTTTGGCCTCCTGATGAGGGCCAGCCTGCGATTTTCCTTCCTGATCTTCCCCATCATCTTCATCGGCCAGACCGCCGCTGCCGTTGGCCGTGGCTAATTCAGTGGCTAATTCATAGGTCTGGTCAATGAAAAACCGCTCTGGCTCTCTTTCCATAGGGCTTCCGATTGGTAAATTCATCAGGCTGGGGTTTATGAAATGAACAGTGTGATGATTTCTGATAATAAATTCGAGACTTTGGTTTCGGTCCTGTTCGGTTTCCGAAGGCAGGCCAAAGAGAAGGTAGACATAGTTTAGGATTTTTTCTTGAGCTGAAAGCGCCAGAATCCTCTCAGCTCGCCTAAGATCGATCCCTTTTTGGCTCAAGGATAGCAGCCGCTCTGAGGCGCTTTCTAAGCCAAATTGCAGCATCCTGCATCCTGAGGAGGAAAGTCGCCTGATGAGTGCAGCATCCTCAAAGCAGCTCTCAAAGCGGACAAAGGAATAATAGGACGCACCTTGCCCGGCAAAAACATCAGCGATAATTTCCATATTGGTCGGCGGAACAGCCGGATCAGTGAAGTGAAAAAGCGCTCCTGGGTAGCTGAGTAGGGTTTTTTTCAGGTTGCGGGCAAGCTCCCTGCTGCCGCTGATATGGGGGCTTCGACCCGCATCAGGGCAGAAGGCGCACCGGCTCCAGTAGCAACCAAGACTGGTGGCATAGGGCAGAGTGGGAACCGGAGAAAAATAGCTGGATAAATCAAAATCTCCATAGTCAGGGGCAGGAAGATCAGGCATAAGGTCTGAGGTTTCAAGAAAAGGGTTTATTTTGGCCGCGATTTTTCGCGGCCTAAGGAGCCAAGACCAGGGAATAGCAGAGCCGAGCTCTTTTGCCCGGCCAAAGATAATCCAGTCAAAGAGTGCGCCAAGCAGCGACAGGCTCTGCCGTGGCCGGCTGCGGTAGCAGTTGATCAGTCCGCCGCCAATGATTCGCACAATTTTGGGAAAGCGGGCTTTGAGCCTTGCCGCTACCAAGAGCGTGGGAAAGAGCTGGGAGAGATAGGTCAGGGAGAAGGCTATGATCTCAGGCCGATGCTGCTCGATCTTGGGGAAAAGTCGGCCAGTGCACCAGTCATCAAAGGGAGGGTAGGGACTTTGGCTAGCAAAGCGCAGGTTATTGGCTAGATCCACTGCCGCAAAGGGAAGCAGCCGGAAGTTACTCAACGAGATTGCCAGCTCAGGATGCGTAGCAAACACTAGCCTTAGGGCATCGTTCAGGCAGTTAACAAAGGCAAGATAGCGACCAAGCGAGCGATATCCTTCGGCTGAGCCGAGTGCGGCCTGAGCCCGCTCAATCTGCAAGCAGGCCCGCCTAGCCCGTGTTAGCTGGCGGGCAGACGGCTTTGTGGCGCTGAAGGCAGCCAGCCGTTCCCTGAGATAGTCGCCGCGCAGGACATAGTTTAGAAAATCAATATTGGCATCAAAGGCTATGACCGTACATTCAGGCTGCTCCTGCTGCCACAGCGACTTGAGTAAGGCAAGCTGGCCGGGCGGCTCGGCAGGATTAAAAAAAGGAAGGGTAATGAGCATTATTTTCATGGGCCGATTCTATGAAAATGCCTTTCAAATGTCAATCGCGAGGAGTAAAATAAGGGGAAAACCCTTTTGAAAAAGGGTTTTCCCCTTAAACCCTTTTCCTAAAACTTTAATAGCCTAGCTATTAAAGTTTTAGGAGGATGGTTTGGAAGGAACCCTTTTTCAAAAGGGTTCCTTCCAACCAACAGGGGTTAATCAATGAAGGGCTTCAAAGATGAGATTGAAAAGATAGTCATTTCTGCTTCCAGGAGAACTGATATTCCGGCTTTTTACATGGATTGGTTTATGGAGGGAATTGAACGGGGAAGTTTTACGGTGCCAAATCCGGTCTCCGGGCAGATGATGACTGTAGCAGCCACTGCTGACAAGATTCACACCATTGTCTTTTGGTCAAAGAATTTTGGCCCTTTTTTAGCTGCCCGCTATGGACAGGAGCTGATCAGACGAGGATTTAACCTGTTTTTTCAGTTTACTATAAACTCTGAAGATCGGATTCTTGAGCCAGCCATCCCACCTCTTGATGAGAGACTTAGGCAAGCCCAGGATTTGAGCCGGGAATTTGGCCCTCAGGTTATCGCTTGGAGGTTTGACCCTATCTGTTTTTATCAACATGAGCCTGGGGAAAAGGTGTGCGACAATCTTCAGGATTTTGACCGCATAGCCCAAGCCCTTAGCCGCCTAGGAATTAGACGATGCATAACCAGCTTCATGGATGATTACGGCAAGATTCGAAAGCGCATTCGCAGTCGTCCCGGATTTAAGTTTATCTATCCGGGAATTGAGGAGCAAATTAAAATTCTTCTTGAGATGGAAAAAAAGCTGGCCGCACTCTCCATTGATCTTTACACCTGCTGCGAGAAGGAGTTAGTGAGCCTTCTCCCTTCAGATTCCCGGATAAGACCAAGCTCATGTATTCCAAATGACTTTTTCCAAAAGCTCTTCGGCGGCCGCCTCTGCCTGCAAATTGACTACGGGCAGCGCCATGCTCAAGGGTGCAGATGCAAACTCTCCCGCGATATCGGCTCTTATCATCTTCAACCCTGCCATCATAAATGCCTCTACTGTTATGCTAATCCAGATGGCGGATGAGGAATTAAGGGGAGAGGCCTCCCTTGGGATTCCCTTGAAGGATAGTCTGCTTAGTGAAATTTTACCTGGTAAATTTACTGATGAGGAACAAAATCAGGGTCAAAATAATGCTGACCACAATGCTGCTGGCTAGTGGGAAGTAAAAGGTGAAATTGTCCCTTTTGATATAGATGTCGCCAGGCAGTCGGCCAATAAAAGGGATTCTGGAGCCGTATATAGTCAAGAGGCCTATAATTACCAGAATGATTCCGCTGATGATTAGCAGCCTGCCGATCGGAGTTAAGGTATTCATACTCTCGTCATCCCTACTGAATCATCTCTTTAGGATAATGTCTGGAGTTATCATCCAGTCAATAGCCCACCTGTTATGTTCATCTCTGCTCAGGCAGACTATGCTGCCCATAGTGAAATTGATCAGGTCGGCCTCTTCTGAACTGCACAGCAGGAGTGAAGCCAGCTTGCTGAGAAAGGGAAGGTGGCCAACAAGAGCTAGATCAGCATTTTCATCTGCCAGCCAGTCTTTGATCGGACCGACCTCATCGCTGGGGCCAAGCCCTGGGTGCTCTTTTAAGCTCTGCGGACCAAGAGCAAGTGCCTCAGCTAGAATCTGCGCCGTTTCTCTGGCTCGCTCTTTGCTACTGTGCCAGATCTCGGCTATGGCTAGATTCAGTCTGGCTACATGTTCGCAAATCCTCCTCATGCTCTCTCGTCCCGATTCGGAAAGAGGTCTGCGGGGATCTTCCTCCTGGCTTTTTGGCTGGGCATGTCGGATAAGATATAGTTTCATGGTCAAGCCTCCATTATTTTTAAGATAATGAGATTTGCCTAGATTATCTTCCATTTTTTATGGTAAAATCAAGGTTAAATTTTGGGCTGCACCGCGCTTTTGTTTATTTCCTCGACGGCTGGACAGTTAAAGGCCGAAATTCTCTGGACAGGGAAAAGTTAGCTCAGATACTCCCGATGTTTGTGAAGTGAAAGGTCGAAAAAAAGAAAAGGGGCAGCGCAGTTTGCTGATGGAATCTAATTTTTAAATTTCAGAAACAACATCGTATCCCCATACATATATCCAGGAGGTAGTTTATGAAAAGGAAACCTTTGGCAGCATTTGGCAGTTTCTTTATAGCTATCTTGGCTATCTTGCTTCTCTTGCAAGGGTGCGGCGACACTAACCTGTTTGAGGGCATAGCTGACGATAGCGGCCAGGAGGCTAGGATAGAGCAGGCCAGGCAGGATTTGAATTCGGGAAATTTCGATGCGGTTATTGCCACTTTGGGAGGCAGGAGCAATCTTTCCGATCAAGAGCGCCGCTATCTCGCCTCAGCTTACATTGGAAAGGCTGGATTTGATACCCTCAAGCTGCTCGATGAGTTTGCTAAGAATGATGAAGGTGGCCATGATGTGGATACCTTTGATATTATCGGTGGTATTTTTGGGGAAAATCTCACCGAAGAGGATCTTAACAATAGAGTCTCTCTAGTTGCCCAGGCCTTGGTTGTTCTTGGTGCTGGC
>Ga0207433_10016292_pt1 | contig 10460 bp, 14 predicted proteins | sample YelNatPaOPGAMG01_FD_187559 | JGI IMG/M metagenome (GOLD analysis project Ga0207433, IMG submission 187559) | Hot spring thermophilic microbial communities from Obsidian Pool, Yellowstone National Park, USA - OP-RAMG-01 (SPAdes) (version 3) | ecosystem: Environmental > Aquatic > Thermal springs...
TGGGATTGACAATGATGTCGTAGTGCTCCGGGGGATATTGGCCGTTCAACACCCGCTTGGCCTTCTGCAAGTCAGCGATGACCGCCGGGTGCATGACGTAATCTCGCAAAATGTAGGCGGGATGGAGTGTGGGGACAACAAGCGGCCCTGACACAAGTGTACACGGTAAAACGCTGCCGCGCCACTTGGTAATTGGCTGCTTGCCTGTGAGTGTGCGGCAGGCGAGATCACCAAGAGCGATGATGACCTTCGGCCGAATGCTTCTCAGTTCACCCGCCAGCTCAGGAATGAAATCATCAATGGAGACGCCAAGCTCGTGGAGACGGGACAGTTGATTGGCCGGAGGTCGCACCTTTACCACGTTGGTGATGTAGATGGTGTCCCGGTGAAGTCCGGCCGCTGACAACATTCTTGTCAACAGCTGTCCGGCGCCGCCAACGAACGGCTTGCGCCGCAGTTCCTCTTCGGCGCCGGGTGCCTCGCCCACAATGACCAGTTGTGCGTCCTGCGGTCCGTCACCACCCACACGGATCATGTCATTCGGTCCTCCCGCCCGTCGGGATTTTCATGCTTATCGAGGAACTCGATGAGCATCTGACGAAACATCCGCTGCATGTCGCCCTTGTCGGGAAACAGCGAACGAAACCGCCGGAACAGTTCCCACTCGATGCGAAAGTGAATTTGCTTCGTTTTGCCAATCCGAAATTCACCATTCATTTTTGCTGACCTCCTATCGCCTCTTCAATGCGGAGTTTGGTCAATTGAATCCACTTGGGTTCAATGTCAATGCCAATGAAGCGACGTTTCTCATAGATGGCGGCAACGCCACAGCTGCCGGAGCCGCAAAACGGGTCGAGCACCACCTCGTGCTTGACGCTCGAGAGCTGAATGAAGCGCTGAAACAGTTCGACCGGCGCCTCAGCGGGATGGCGCCGCACAGAGGACACCCGTGTGATGTCGTAAAAGGCTGCATCACAATAACCGTTCATGTCCTGCCACTTGTTCGTTTCGGGATAGGGTTTGGCGGCAAACAGGATTTGGTAGTAGTTGGAACACAACCGGTCCATGTGCCGCCTCCAGCCGCCGACCCCACGCACCCACACGCCTGGCACACCCGGACAAACAAAACCACACGACTCCGCAAGTTCCATCAAATAGAAAATCCATTCCCATCCACAGAGCACATAGCAATGGCGCCCGGGCCTAAGAACCCTGAACGCTTCCTGAAAAAAGTTCTTCATCAGTTCCCGATACGACTTGTGGCTGTCGTCATAAATCATTCCTTTCCAGCTCTTCCAGCACGTGAGTTCGGTGTGCATGTCGATGCCGAACGGCGGATCGGTCACAATGAGGTCAACAGACTCATCGGACAACTCCTTTTTCATGACCTCAACGCAGTCGCCGACGTGCAACTGGTAGCGTGAACCCATCACCTTGTCGAGTTCCTGCTTGGCAATGTACTGGCGAACCGCAAAGTCCAGTTGCCGCCGTGCAAAGTTGTGAGCGGATTTTTTGGTGGGGCGTTCGGACAGTCCCGGAATCACCTCGAGATTGTCAGCCAGTTGCAGGTCTCTGCTCACCGTGGCTTTGCTGCGGCCAACAACTTGCGCGGTGTGTTCAAGCGTCCACGGCCTGTTTTCTTTTTCGGCCTTTTTTGCCATCGACTCGTGCAACACCTTTAGGGCCTTAACTTCCTCCTGCCAGGTGAAGTTGCGCCGATGGAGGTTTTCCACCACCTCCAGGCAAGTGGCCTCCTCGTCATCGACCTCCTGTTCAACTTCAACAACACCGATTTGTTTCCATCCCAGTTTTTTGGCCGCCAGCAATCGGCGCTCACCGGCAATCAGCGTGTAGGTGCCGTCGCTGTTCCGACGCACAACGAGTGGCACCAGCTGGCCAAACGTCCTCATTGAGACAACCATTTCGTGAATGTCAGTTTTGTAGTAGCCTTCGCGCAGCCGTTTGCCCACGATGATTTTGTCAATGTCCACCAGTTTCACGTGAGTGTGTCCTCCATTGGTTTTCACATTGCCTTTAGTGCCTGTTCCAATAGGCTTTGAATTTCCTCATCGGTCTTTCCCCTCAGGAGGGCTTGGATTTCCGGTGAAAACTTAATTGTTGTGCGTTTTCTGGGTTTTGCTGGAGGTCGTGGGCGGTTCTGGTTGAGATTCACCAGTCGCCACTGTCTGTTGAACAGTTCAACTAGGTTATGCTCGCCGCCTGCCAGCTGCAGGGCCTCCTGGAGGTTGTCGGCCAACTGGAGGTTGAACTCGTTGACTTGATCCAGCTTCTTGTTGACTGCCTTGAGTCGAACTGTGCGCATGCCCACCTCCGATTTCACGTGAACTTTGAAGAGGGGGCGCCACCCTCGCGACGCCCCCATGCAGTTGGTTTTCGCCTCACAAGGCCATAGGCATAATGACCCCGAAATAGTTGGGGTCGTTTCCATCCGTCAGACGAACAGGACGATTTTGGTCATTCAGTTCCAGAAGTACCTCCTCGCTTTTCATGACTGCTAAGGGTTCCAGAAGATACCGAGCGTTGAAGCCCACCTGGATGGGAAGGCGACTATCATCGCCTGCCTCCAGCGTCAGAGGCAGGAGTTCACGCCCTTCGCCCACTTCCGGATTCTGGAAGTTGACCTCCAGTTGGTCATGGCCCAGATTGAGAACGACACCACGGAACCGTTCCTTGGACAACAGGGAAATGCGTTCGATGGCGTCATGAAGAGCCAGGCGATTCACCCGAAAGCGAAAAGCGAAGCTCTCCGGAATGACGCGGCGATAGTCAGGAAACTTTTCGTCCGACAGCCGAACGAAGAGAGACTCTTGGTCTGTCTTCAACACCAGGTTTTCCTTGGTCAGGGCCAAGCCCACCTTGTCCACTCCGGCCAACAGACGAGAGATCTCTCTCATCCCCTTCTGAGGAACAAGAACTCTGTCTTCAATCACAACCGGAAGCTCCCGTTGAATGAGAGTGAGACGGTGCCCGTCGGTAGATACCAGTCGGAGTTGTGAGCCATCCACCTTTTCCCAAAGAACTCCGCACAGACGGCGCTGTGAGCCGTCCGTACACACTGAGAAGATAATCTTGCCAATCATCTCCCGAAGTAACTTGGACTCCACCTCCGACATAGTCTGGTCGCCGACCTCCGGAATGGACGGAAACTGGTCGGCGGGTAAGCCCAAAACCTGGTAATGATATTTACCCACCTGGATTTGCAGTTTTGACTCTTCGCCAGTGGCCAGGTCCAAGAAGTCGCCACTCACCTTTTTGACCAGGTTGTGCAAATGGTGAGCCGGTAGACACAAACCACCTGCCTCTTCCACTTGTGCCGGATAAACTCCCTGGAAGCTCACTTCCAGATCGGTGGCGGCAATGGTGGCCTGGCCTTCGGCCGCCTCCAGAAGAAAGTGGCTCAGAACAGGCATGGAGCCTCGGCGATCCACCACTCCCAGAGTCCGGCCGACTCCCTTCAACAAGGTCTTGCGTTCGATTCGCAGTTTCATCTTTGCCTCTTTATCGGTGATATTTGGCGACTTTGTTGCGAGTGCGACGCTCACCGTCCACCTCATAGGTGTCGAGGATGACGTCTATCCGCAACAGAGAACCGATCCAACTGGAAGTGTCCAGTTGTCTTGCGGGGTCAACACCGATGGCCCGCAGGAAAGAGACCAGTTTCCATGCCGCTTGTGGCACCAAGACAATGTTATCAAACACACTGCTCCCGGAGCAAATGGGGTCATTGACCACATCCAGGCGGATCTCCAGCATGGGATTTCCCGCTTGGGACACCTTGTGATTAACGCTGCCCACGACCACCTCGTACGTTCCCTCAGGCAAGGGTTCCCGCTGACTGGCGTCAATCGGGTCAAAATCCAACGTGATGATACTCATGGCTCAAACCTCCCTAACTGATTAGTGTCTTTCCGCCCACTGGCGGGTATTGCCTGTTTTGCTTGGTTCGAAAACAGCAACTCGAAATCCTGTGTAATCGTCGGCGGCAACTGCTTGAAGGTGCGGCTGCCGATCGTTTGCAACAGAGGTTGGGGATTGGTCACCCAATGATAGATACCGCTGGTCACTCGGGTGACGAACACCGTGTCAAAAATGGCCAAGATCTTGTTGGGCAACTGTTTACCGTAAACCAGGGGAAGCTCTTTGAGGCGGCCGGTCAACTCATCACGCTCAGTTTGCAGGTGCGCGCACAGAACAAAGTTTTTGGTGGAGGCCGCCAAGGCCATGATTATTTCCACCACCTTGTCAATCGCCTGGCCCCAGTCCTCAAACTGAGGTCGGGAGCGCTTGTTGATTTGCATCACCGCTCCCAGCACAGCATCACTTAAACCGGTCAACCCATCGACCACTATGTTGTCAACAAAGTCGCTGACCATGGCGGCGTTCATGTCGTTGATGAAACTCACGTAGATGTCATAATTTGACTTGCGATTTCCTCGGTCGAGAGTCAGGGAAATCTGGCCCACGAGGGTGGTGTAGTCAATGACCACTATCCCGGTGTCACTGGGCCAGTCCTCCAGCTGGCAGAGTTCGTTCGGTCCGATTAACACATACGGGACGACCAAACTGTGAAAACCTGCCGGGTCGAAGTTCGCCAACACGGTGTGCCCAGTCAGTGTGGAGACCGACTGGGTCTTTCCCGTTTTGCTGTCTCCCAAAATCATGATGTTATTTGCCATCGTCTTGTTCCTCCATGAGCACCTTCAACATGGCTTCGTTGAGGCGCTTGACGAATTCTTCGTCATAGGTGGCTTTCTTACGACCTGGTGAGCGGGTGACCGAGCAGACGACGCCGTTGATCCGCTCGAGGATGTCGTCCACAGTAACATCAAAGGCCTCCACAACTGAACCGGTCGCCGGTGTGTGGCCACACAGGCAGTGATCGTCAACCGCCAAGCGGTTATTGCTGGTCAACACAATGTGGCTCATTCGTCAGCCTCCTGCTCGTAAGGGAACCATCGCTCTTCGCGGTAGTTTAGCAAGAGGTTTTCCTCAATCTCTTTCGACGGTGCCTTGCACAGGGGAGCATAGGGGCACTCGCCGAACTGTTTGCAACCGTTAAGAGCGATCATCGGCCACCAGTCGTCTTCAAGACAGAACAAAATGGTGCTGACACAGTAGTTAATCCAGCGTCTCCACTCCTCAAAATCCCGCTCAGTCAGGTTGGAGATCCGAAGGTGAAAGGTGGAGTCGGGATTCAACTTTCTGCTCAGGACTATACCGTCGATACCCACGTATGACGGCATTTTTCCTGACAAGGTGTGGAGGGCATAGGCATAGCCCACAAGCTGCCAGTTGAGTTTGGCTTGGGGAAGCCAGGCGAGACTGCCGGTAGTCTTGAGGTCAATGACGGCCCATTTTCCATCAATTTCCGTTACGTAGTCGATCCGTCCAACGAATACTACGTTTTCGAACAGTTCCACGGCGAATCCTACCTCTGTGTGGACGTCCTTAATGGGGTGGTAGCGCTCAAGGTAAAGGGTCATCACGTCCCTGAGCGCTTGCGGCGTTCGCAACGTCTCATTCGCCGAGACGTGTGAAGAAAAGAACTGTTCGTATTCGTCCAGGTGTGAAGTGAAATCCGTGTTCCCGGCGGCCAGTTGCCCGCGGATGTCATGGACCTTTTTCCCGAACACGACTGCGGTGCTTTCAGGCTCGTCAGGAACCAGGTGGCGAACGTAGCGCCAATAGTATTGGCGCAAACACTTGTTCGCCGTAAACAGAGAGGTGTAATCGACCGTTAGTGTTGCTGTTTGTGAGTCCATTTGACTGTATCCCCCTTTCTCTTGTCCATATCTTAGCCCTTGGGGCCAAGGTTGTCAAGCAAAAATTTCCCATTTTTTAAATGGTATGCATTTTGCATGCCGAACTTGCTTACAACTACAGACTCACGCAATTTTTACGAAGCGAATTCCCGGTCGGCGGAAGCGAATCTTATCAATCAATTGTGCAATGTGTGCCGCCGCAAGTGCCAAAGTTGGCATGCTGGTGTAACCGTGCAGTCTGTTGCTTGGAATCCAGATTGCGTCCGGAGGCTCGACCTTTAGTTCGTCGTTACAGATTCCAACATTGATAACCGCCCTTTTGGAGTATCTTCTACCCATGATTTTGCCGATTACCACGTTTACAAAGTGCATGATGTTTTGGGCGGTAGCATTAGGAAAGTAGTCATGGAAGATTACTTCGACGTTTGCTGCGTATGCACCGTACATTGGGAACTCCCTGGTGTCGCCTCTCATTGGCAAGACTTTCACTGACGGTCCCGCATAATCTACCAGTTGCACGTGAACAAATCTGTCTGTTATGTGTTCTGTTAGGATTTTTTCGTCGAGCACCTTGAACACTTGGCGAACTTCTGAGGTCAGGTAAGAGACCTCTATGTTCTTCCAGCGAAATGATACCGTCTCTCTGAGAGCAACCGCGTCCAAGTCGCTGTCAAGTGGATACTTTGCCAATCGTGGCTCCGGAACAAGTTCCCGAACCGTATCCTCAAAGTTGTCATAGACGACGACTTCCCGCAAGGATACAAGTCTGTCAACAACTGCCATAAGCACTTCCACATTTTTCGTGCTGTATGGGATAAAAAACTCGTTTCTGCCGAGTGTGCCTTCGTGTCGCCATATTTCAGACACACACCTGTAGAACACCGAGTTTATGTCGTAATGTCCTCGGGTGACCGCAATTTTAATACCGGTTTGTATTCTCAACTGCTCCGCCATCTTGTTCATGCAGTGACGAAGAATTGGAAGGTCTTCAACACGAACACTCCACGTGCGATTGCAACAGTATCCTTGGTGGTCAAGTAGTTTCACGGCCAACGTGCGAACGTCGTCCGAGTCATCAAAGTTCCTGTCCATCGTCAGGAACGCCTGGTCATCAAAACTAATCTCGTACTTGAATATCTTCATGACACCTCCCCAATGAAACGAATTGACGGTCTTCGTGATTTCTTTGAAGTTACAGTTTTTACCACGACTTCATGTTCAACAGTCGGCGGGACGCGGTGCAGTCCACGACGAAGGTATTCACCTCGGACAAGAACAAAATCGTAATACATTGAGTCGTAGAGAACACGCACTTGGTCATCCGACAGCTCATTGAACTCGAATTCTTTGAAATACATCGGTCCTCTCATGGAGTCCTCCTCACATAGTTAGTGCTAGTGCTGCTGCATTTAGAGTGAATTGTTTGGCCCAATAGCCAGCGATAACGTCTCGTGGGAACAGCACTGTGTTTCCATCCTTCTTTACTGGCGATTCCACGTCCGCCAGAACAAAGCAAACGGTTTCGTCTGAGCGAGGCGCACGGGTGAGAATGAGTCGTTCATACTGGTTTATGATACCGCCCACAACTATGCTCCACCAAGGATACCCCACGAACCGGAAGTCGCGGTTGACCACCCTTGTTTCGAAAGAATCAAGGGCGGTAGCCGTAACCGTCGTTATGTCGGCATTGCACCAGAAACGATTGAGGGTAAGGTCCCAGACTATGTCATACCTTTTGTGTCCGGGACGAACAGGACCAGGAACCCCGTAGTCGAAGTATCGGTCATACAGCATCATCAGCTTGTGCGGCATGATGAGGTCAACGGCGAGTTCCGCATTGCCACATGGGAGCTTCGCCACCAAAAGGTCTCCCACTATTGCCAACTCCAAGTCCGTCCAGCAGACGCTCTCAGGTTCAGGATGCAACCTGACCTGACCTCCCAGCCGTCTGACTGTCTGCTCGAGGGCCAAGCGAACAAGCGGTAACTCGAGTAGGTTCCATAAACGGCCAATTTGGACCAGCTCACTGACCGTCCGGGCAACCTCATTGTCGTTGAACTCCATACTCATCCTCATATTTTCACCGTGTAGGCCCACTCCGGACCAGGTTTATGTGTGGTAACAACAATGACGCTTCCCCGTGGTCTTGTTCTGGGCCACGGAGTCTCACCGTCAGTAAAGACCACAATCAGTCTGTGGCCGTCCTTGACAGCCAACTCAATTGCTTTGTCCATCCGCGTTCCGCCTCCACCACGGAGGTTTCTGGCGGCGCCTTCAGCGGAGTTGATTTTGCCCTGCCACTTCAACGACTCATCGAAGGCGTAGCACACCACCTCCTCGCATAGGGGAACCAGGGTCTTGCACTCAGACAGAAAGCGGCTTAGCTCACTCGAGCCTACTGAGCCGCTGGTGTCGATTATGACAGCTGCTTTCAGCCTGGGTTTGATGAACGACGGCAGAATGACTTCTCCCACCTGTCGTCTGTTGCGGTGTCGATAGCTGTAGTCCACCAGGCCTCGCTCCACCCCAGCTGAATGATGGAGTTGCCGCCGGAGCACTTGGTGCCACTGCACGGTTGGCCTCAACAACTCATCCGCCCATCGCTTCAAGTCGGCAGGCGCATTTCCCGCTCGCCGCACGTCATCAGCGATTTGGCGCCTCACGACTTCAGCACTAGTCTCAGAGAGACCTTCATCCTCGTGTTGCTCCCATGGGCGCTCAATGCCGTCGGAGCCGCTGCCGCCAATCGACGGCGACTCCGTCGTCTTGTCAAGCAGCATCTCGTAATATTCTTCAGCTGTCAGTCCATCGACGAAGCCGAACTTTGTTGGAGTCAAGACACCATCTGGTAGCCACAGACCAGACAAGTCGTCATTTATTTCCATGTCTGTGGCTAAGTTCCAGATGTCTGGTTTACGACTGCCCCGGCGCTCATGGTGCAGCCGGAGCAAGTGATACAGTTCATGGCAGATAAGTGTTCCGAGTTCCTGAGCGCTCAGCCCAGTGACAAAGTCGGGGTTGTAGTAACATACCCACCGCTTGGATACACCAAGCGTAGGAACATCTTTGGACTTCACATAATGGAGTCGAAAGACTCCAGAGGCCAAATACGGCCTCTTGGCAATGAGCCATAGACGGGCGTTCTCAATTTCACTCATTTCAGTCTCCTAAGTGCTCCAGCACAATTGCAAGTGCTGCAGCCATGAGTTCGTCGTCCGGCTTACGGCTCAGCTCAACCAGCTCATTACATGAGCGGTCGAGCAGGTGTGTGAACAGGCGCTCTAAGCCCAGCAACATTGCCAGGCGCCATGACAAATCCAGCTGGTATTGGTTCAGACAGCCAAAGTCTTTGTATCTTCGTATGACGATGGCCTCGTTGATTATCTCCCTTATGTCGTTTGCTCTATTCATCCCACAACCTCTTGATTGCCGATACCGCGCCTGCGGAGGTGACGTCATCTACCGTTAGGTCTTCCCGGTTGAGCAGCTCAAACAGCTGGTCGGCCGTCAACTGCAGCAAGCTGCTCCAGACGGTTGGCCAATCTATTGTCCGGTCTAGGGCCTCAAGCTGTGGCTTTACCTGAGGCCACGAATGGAAAACTACCTTGACAAGGCCATTTGCCTTGTCAACTACATCAGGATTTGTGTGGCCGTGCCATCGCATCAGCGCGAACGCGATGACTCTTCTGAGACTTTCTTGCTGTTTCATGGTTTTCCTCCTTGCAACAGCCCAGCCGCCTTCAAGCTGGGCACAAGTTTGTTAATGGCCATTGGAACCGGCCACTCCTTCTTGCGGGCCTTGAGAAGGCCCTTTAGAACGACAACTGCAACGTCCGGTGCAACAGACGCGGCAATCTCGACGGCTTTGGCCCAGGAGTCCTGTGTTGGGGACTCTTGGACAAACGCCGCAAGTGCCATCAGTGCCACGAAAGCGGCATCCGGTCTATCCGGTAGCGGATGACCGTCAAGAATCTGTTGCGGCGTCGGCAAATCGAGCGACCGACGCCACGTGAGGAACTCGCTTCCAGCTCCGAAACCGACAGCGCCAAGGACAAACTCTTCAGGTTCGTCAGGGCAAGTGGTTAGGAGACGGGACACATAGTCCCACGTGCGAGGGCTTGGAAATGACGTTTGTCCAGCTTCACCTGGAAGTTGCAACAGGAGTTCCGGCCGCCGGTGAATGAAAGCAGCCACGAGTGCTCTTTGACGTTGCCACTGGGCCTCTTCGAGGCCAGGCACAGTAGGGGGATTTCCCCAGTAGCTGGGAAACTCAGACACCCAATGCGACGCATTGGGTTTGAACTGGAGGTGAACAAATCTGTTTGCAAGTGGCGGCGCCAGTTCCCAGCCGCCAGCCGCAAGTTCCGGAGGATTGGCCGCAGCGACTATGTGAACGCTGTCGGGTAACTTGACGTCTCCAACACGCCGCTCAAGAACGACACGCAACAAGGCAGCTTGGACGGCGGGCGGCGCGGTATTAATCTCATCGAGAAACAAAATGCCACCCTCACAGAGTTCTTCAACCCATGAGGGCGGGAGAAATTTCATGGTGTCTTCCGCCGGCACAGGATAACCGGCGAAGTCAGCTGGCTCATAAAGACTTGCTACAAGTCCGACTACCTTCATCTTGTGCTGACGGCCAAGCGAATAGACGTGGGCCGTCTTGCCGACGCCCGG
>Ga0207433_10016295_pt1 | contig 10459 bp, 9 predicted proteins | sample YelNatPaOPGAMG01_FD_187559 | JGI IMG/M metagenome (GOLD analysis project Ga0207433, IMG submission 187559) | Hot spring thermophilic microbial communities from Obsidian Pool, Yellowstone National Park, USA - OP-RAMG-01 (SPAdes) (version 3) | ecosystem: Environmental > Aquatic > Thermal springs >...
CCATTCTCTGATGATAGCAAGTATTTTCTCTCCTTCTTTGTTGAATTCTTCTTGACTGCCTTCAGGATTAATTGAATATTTAAGGTGAATCTTGCGGAAGCGCTCAAAGGCTTTTTTGTTATTTTCAATCATTCGCTCGTAGTATTCTTTAAATTTAGTCATAACCTAAATATTAAAACTGTTTTTTTATTTTTTCTCAAGAGGAGAAATTAACTTAAAACTTAAAACTCAAAAGTTAAAACTTTATGATTAGATAATGGATTTTGGATTATAGATTATAGATTATAGATTATAGAATTTTGCTTTCTACTTTCTACTTACTACTTTCTACTTGCGTTTCTTTTACCTTTTACCTCTTGCCTTTTACCTATTATCATACTTGATACTTGCTTCTTGATTCTTGATACTGGCTCCGACCAAATTCCGATATCCGACGTCCGATATCCGATGGCTGTCTGATGTCTGTTATGTTATATTTTCTTTTAGTGAGTAAAAATTATCTTCTTTTCTTATTTCTTTTTGTTCTGGGTATTTCTTTTGGCCTTTTATTAGGTCCTAGGTCTTATACGAAAGTAGAAGTTAAACCACCACTTGTTTCTTCATTTTTAAAAACACCTCTTCCTGTTGAAGACGAAAAGATAACATTGATTGCAGTTGGTGATATTCTTCTTGCCCGCAAAGTAAATTATAAAATGGTTGTGATGGATAATTTTAACTGGCCCTTTGAAAAAGTGGCAGATTTTTTGAAATCTTCCGATTTAACTTTTGCCAATCTTGAGTCGCCGCTTGTTGAAAATTGCAAGCCGACTGAAACAGGTATGGTTTTTTGTGGTGATAAAAGGGGAACCTTGGGGCTTGTTTTTGCCGGTATTGATGCCTGTAATTTGGCCAATAATCATTCTTTAAACTACGGTGAAGATGGCTTATCTCAAACTAAACAAATACTTAAAAATGCAGGCATCGCAAGTTTTGGAGGCGCTGATATTTTTAGGAAAGAAATAAAAGGTGTTAGGTTTTCCTTTTTGGGTTTTAATGAAGTGGGTTTAGGGGAGGCGGCTTATAAAAAACTTTTGTCTCAAGTTGCATCACAAGTAGAATCTGAGAGAAAGTTGGCGGATGTTGTTATTGTCAGTTTTCATTGGGGAAATGAATATACAGAGAATATATCATCAAGGCAGAAGGAGTTAGCGCATTTGGCGATTGATTCAGGAGGAGATTTGGTGATTGGTCACCATCCGCATTGGGTTCAAGGCCAGGAAGAATATAAAGGCAAGCGAATTTTTTATAGTTTGGGTAATTTTGTCTTTGACCAGATGTGGAGCGAGAAGACAAAAGAAGGTCTTGCCATTCGTCTCACTTTTGACGGTGATAATCTTTTAAAAGTGGAAGAATTCCCAGTCAAGATAGAAGACTTTGGCCAGCCAACTCTGATAGACTAATTTTTGAAATTATTTACTTGAATTGCGTGTTATAATATGTGCGTAATGAAGGAGAACCTTTGCTTGGGTTGCAGTCACAATTGTTGCTTTAATTTTAAGATATCCACCGAGTTGACAAATCCTGACGAACTTAAGCGTAAACTGGAAAAATTTCCTTTTATAAAAAGGGTTGGAAGTGATATTGTTATGTTTCAGGGAAGGGAAAGAATAGTTGGTGTTTATCAGTGTGATAGGTTTGATCCTATTTCTCAGTCTTGTAGGAATTATGATACAGAACCAAGACCCGATTTTTGCAAGAATACAGGTATAGTTAATTACCCTCATAATGAATGTTTACTTATGTCTAATAAATGATATTATAAGGTGATGTCTAAATTGAATCTGGCAGTTATTTTTGGAGCAAAGTCCGCTGAGCATGAGGTTTCCATTGTAACCACTTTTCAAGCTTGGGGATGGATAGACAGAAAGAAGTACAACCCCTTTCTTATTTATATTGATCAAAACAACAATGCTTATTTATGCCCGCCTCTTAGAAAGGAAAGTTATAAGGATTTTGTCAAGAAAGTTTTGGAGCAGAATAAACGTGTTGATTTTGTGAAAGGCGGAATAGAAATGAAGGGGGGAATTTTGCTGAAGAAAAGAGTAAATATAGATGTGGCTCTTCTTACAATGCACGGGCTTTATGGCGAGGATGGAAAGATTCAAGGCATGCTTGATTTCTTTGATATTCCTTATACCGGAAGTGGAGTTTTGGGTAGCGCTTTAGGGATGGATAAAGTTTTGATGAAGGAAATCTTTGAGAAACTAGGTTTGAAAGTTGTTAAATATTTTTGGTTTTATGATGTTGAGTATAAAAAAGATAAGTCCTCGGTTTTTAAAAGGGTAGACAAAGAGCTTGGTTATCCTGTTTTTGTTAAGCCCGCAAATTGTGGTTCAAGCGTTGGAATTAGAAAAGTAAAGAGTAGGAAAATGTTAGATGAAGCTATAAAGCAGGCAACTAGGTTTGATCACAAGATATTGATTGAAGAGGGTATAAGTGGTGCTAAGGATATTAACTGTTCAATTTTGGGAGGTTATAATCCTGAGACTTCAGTTTGCGAGGAAGTTTTAACAGATGAGGAGTTTTTGTCCTTTGAAGAAAAATATCTCAAGGGTGGAAAAACGAAAGGGATGTTAGGTCTTTCTCGTATTGTGCCTGCTCCTATTCCTGATAAGGCAACAAAGGAAATACAGAGGCAGGCAAAGATGGTTTTTAAGGAGCTGGGTTGCTGGGGAGTTGCAAGGATGGATTTTCTGTATCAGCCTAAAAGTAGGGCAATCTATCCTAATGAAATAAACACAATTCCTGGCTCTTTAGCCTTTTATTTGTGGAAGGCAAGCGGGCTTGAACCTTCTTTGTTAATAGACAAGCTTGTTAATTTAGCTTTGGAAAGAAAAAAACAACAAGATTCTTTAAGCTTGACTTTTAAGAGCCGAATTCTTGATCAAAAGTAGTGGTCTGGTAGTTCGTTTTCAAGAAGAATAACAGCAGGCGGCCTTATAATCTTGGGTATTATTTCTTCTACGTTTTCATCTTTTCCTATTGTGATTATCTTAGTTTTCTTCTTTTTTCCTTTTTGTGCGCCTTTGAAGATAGCTTGTCGGTTTGTTTTACCCACAATAATTAGAGTGTCGGCAACCATTGCTGCCTTTTTGCCCATTTCGTAGTTGACCTCATATTGCTTTTTACCAAGTTCTATGATTCCTGGGGTTACAACTATTTTTTGTCTGTTTTTAAAATCTTTAAGTTTTTCAAGCGCTCTTTCAAAACCAAGCGGATTTGAATTATAAGTATCATCAAGGATGGTTATTTTAGAGTTAATTGCTTTTTCCTCCAATCTGTGACTTGGATTTTTAAACTTTTTCATTCTTGAGATTATCTCGCTTTCTTTTAAGCCTAGAATTATGCCAATTTTGACAATGCTTTTTTCAAAATCTATGAATTTATTAAGCTCTTGGGGCACAAAAAGTTTATTTCTGTCTTTGATAAAAGGTATTAATTCGCTTTTAGCCTCCTTTATTGCTTTGGCACTTCCAAACCTTTCAAGGTGCATAATACCGAAGATGGTAATAACCCCGAAATCTGGCTTTACAAGCTCACATATTTTTTTGATTTCTCCCTTTTGATAAGCGCCAGCTTCAACGATAAATATCTCGTGTTTTTTGTTTAATTTTTTTAAAATGAGACTTGCTATTCCTATTTTTGTATTTATATTTTCTTCAGTTTTGATGACATTAAATTTTTCCTGAAGCACGAAACTTAGTAATTCTTTAAAGGTTGTTTTTCCATAGCTTCCTGTTATTACAATTCTTTTAAGATCAGGGTATAGGCTGATTTTTATTTTGGCGGCAAGAAATATCAGTCCTTCAATTAGCTGGAATATTCTTTTATTTATCATATTTGCGATGGCTACTGCTTTTTTGTCTTTTGTGAAGGTGAGTAGTAGGGAGGTTAAAAAGAAAGTGAGTAAGACTCTTAAGGTTATCTTTAAATGATTTTTCTTTTCTTTGAGGTCCTCAATAGAGTTTTTAGATAGCCAATTTAGAAACCTTTCGGTATTATACTCTTCAAGTTGGAGCAGATAAATTAGCTTTCTAATCTTTTCCATTTTCTATAAAGTTTTCAATCAACTTAGCTATTTTTTTAGGATTTTCTAGGAAAGGAAAGTGATCTCCTTCCACTATTTTAAGTTTGCTATTTTTTATCAGTTTTTTAATCGTTTTGCCGTTTTCTTTATTTAATTCTTTGTCGTTTTCGCCCCAGATTATAAGGGTTGGCGCTTTTATCTCGCTGAAATTTTTTTGCAGATCTTCTTTTACTAAATTTTTAAGAAGCGGCAACAACTTTCCTGCTTCTTTATAATCCCTGCTCGCCAAAAGTTTTTTTAGAAAAGGAGAAAAAGTTGAAATTATTCTTTGAGGGATTATTGCTTTAATTCTGTATAAGACTGAAAGTTTTTTGTTTTTTATTCCTGAAGGAGCGATGAGAATAAGCTTTTTGACTAGTTGTGGTTCTTTTTGAGCTATTATTGCTGCTATTTTTCCTCCAAAGGAATGCCCTGTAAGGTATGTGTTTTTTATCTTTTTGCCTTTGATCCATTTGATGATTTCTTCTGCATAGTCAAACGAAGATTTAAGTTTAGGATTGAACTTGCTTTTTCCAAATCCGGGTAGGTCTGGCAAGAATATTTTGTATTTTTTGTAAAGGTAGGGAACAACTGGCAGGAAGGATTTTCCATTTGCTTGCCAGCCATGTAGGAAAATAATCTTTTTATTTCCTTGACCAAACCCCAGATAGTTTATCTCCTTCGTCATTTCTTTTGTATTTTAGCATAGGGGAAAGAGAGGTTCGCACCGTGGATGTGATAAGATAGGAGTACTGATTCTCCTTTTTGTTGAAGGGTGGTGATAAATATGGAGGAGGAAGAAAAAACAACAAGCGAGAGTGTTCAAACAGAAGAGACGAAAAAAGGTGGTCTTGGTCCTGTCTTCTTTGTTTTAGTTGTTTTTGCGCTAATTGCTGTTGTTTTATGGTTCGGGACAAGAGGCAAGAAATCTGTTTCTGAAAATAATCAAGTAGCGTCTGCTGGTAGTTTAGAAACCCAAAAAGAGCCTGTTTCTAGCTCTCAGGAGGTTAGAACTATTGAGGTTGAGGCGGGCATGTATTACTTTAAACCAAGTGAGATTAAAGTTAAAAAGGGCGAGAAAGTCAGGATTGTCTTAAAGAATGTTGAAGGAATACATGATTTTGTTATTGATGAACTGAAGGTAAATTCCGGTATTATTCAGTCAGGCCAGACTACCGAGTTTGAGTTTGTTGCTGAGAAGACCGGAGAGTTTGAGTATTACTGCTCGATTGCCAATCATAGAGCGTTAGGAATGAAAGGAACCTTGATTGTTAGCGAATAAGACTTTTATCAAGCCTTGAATTTTCTTGATGGGATTGGTGTGGTTATTGGGGCCAGATGTTCTTATCAGCAAGATACAAGTTTTGTACATCAAATTACTTTCTGGGTAGTTTAGTATTATAATTTTAGATAATGAACAAAAAGTGGGTCTTTTTGGGTTTGTGGTTTCTTTGTGTAGTTGTATTTTCCATAGGTCAATTATTAGCTCCTCCAGAATATTATCTTATTCCAAATAATCCTTGGGGTAATCTATTTGGGGCCTCGGTGGTTTTAGGAATTATATTTTTCGTTTTAGCAGTAATATCTTTTGCCAAAGATTTTTTGAATCGTAAAAAAGAGTGTAATAGAGTAAGTGAAAAAAATGCAAAATATGATTTTTCTATAAAAAGAGTCTTTTCAAGAGTTGTCTTGACAGGTGTTGTTGGAATCATTTTTGGTGTAGCTATGTTTCCCTTTTTGCAAGATGCTAGTGGTTTGCTTTACGAGCAAAGGGCTGCAATAGGTGGTCAGAATATAGTTAAAATGGTTGTTTTGTGGGGAATATTTACTTTAATAGTTTCTTTATATGCTTTTTGGAAAAAACATTTCAGAATGGTTAGTATCTCTCTGATTATTTGTTGGATAATTGGTATTAGTTTTCTACTGATTGTAAATATGTATGGTGCAAATAGTTACAGATGTAATAAGGCAAATCCTTATTCTATGCCAAGCGAGTTCAATCGTGCATTGGATTTGATTTCTCAAAGAACAGGTGTAGACAGTTTTGGAAGTAATACTATATGGCAAACAATATTTAATTTTAGAAATTGTCTTGATATACAGTATGCAAGTAATGATAATGGGGAAGTTGAAGCCTATTTTGAGTGGCCTCCAGAAAAGAGTCAGAGCAACTTGCAGGATTTGAAGATTATTGTTAATCCATCTTACAAGAACTTTGATGATTTGACTCTTGCTACTCTTCTTTCACACGAGATTGATCATGTTGGTCAGTACATAAATGAGGTAGTGACAAAAGAGTCTATCAGTTGTTATGAGAAGGAAGCAAAAGCCTTTACTGCACAACACGCCTTTTTTCTTTCCCTTAATCAAGAAGAACAACGTTCTATATACGCAAGGTTGCGCGACGATATAGGTAAAAATCCAGCAATTGCAACCTTTTTGTTAACTGGGGAGATGGGTAATGATGCCACTCGAGCTTGTGCTGAACTGCAAAAAAAGAATAACTTGAGTAATGAGCAAATGATTAAGTGTGCTTGGGAAGGACTTGAGAACAAACTTCTAGAGGATTTACAAAAAGACCCTTATTATCAGAGGCAGTGCTTGGAACGCTAGAATCTTTGAACTTTTTCTTAGAGTGAAAGCTAATCAATCCAATCGACGCTCGGTATTGCTTGAATCATAAACCAGAATAGAGCATAGAATAGGATAGAAAAAAATTTGGTTTGGGCTATGGGATTTATGAATTGTGATAATGATCAAGCCTGATGGCCGATAACCAAAGTCCAATCGTTTTATCTTTTAACTCTTACCAAGCATCAAACCATAGACCTTACCGTGGGGTATTATCTTACCTTTTTTATATTTGTATTTTTGAAAATAGGTAAGATCCGATGCTGATAAGGAAAATGGTGACAATGGAAAGAACCAAGAAATCAGGAGCGATACCAAAATTAAAGACACCAGTTATTGTTCCTCTTAGTCCGTCAACTCCATAGGAGAGAGGGTTAAAAGTCGCGATAGTTCTTAAGATTCCAGTCTTTGGAAGAGGAAAAAGTGCTCCGGAGAGAAAAAATAAAGGCATTACCAAAAAATTCATAATAAGTTGAAATCCTTGCATATCTTCTATTACAGAAGCTATGGCACTACCCAAAGCTGTAAAAAGAAGAGCAATGAGAATCATAAAAAATAGCATTTGAGGAATAAGTAAGAAAGTTTCTATTCTGAATCCGAAAATCATAGAGAGCAAAAGTACGATTAATCCTTGGAAAACTGCGGTGGTTGCGCCTCCTAAAGTTCTGCCTAACATTATCTGCCATCTTGAGATAGGGGCTACCAAAGTCTCCTTTAAAAAGCCAAATTGTCTATCCCATACTATTTCAATTCCAGAAAAAACTGCAGTTGTAAGAATACTCATCGAGACCACGCCAGGTGCAATAAATTCCAAATAATTACCTTGTCCCGCCTTGGCAAAAGTTGGTCCGAGACCATAGCCAAGAGCCACCAAAAAAAGAATCGGCTGACCTAAAGAGCCTATTATTCTGGTTTTTGATCGTAGGTATCTTTTAATCTGTCTAAGCCAAAGAATATAAATAGCGTTCATACTTTTAATGACGGCTTCTGAAATTATGTCTTAGCCTAAAAAGCTGATTAGGTCCTGCTTCCTCTTCTCTTATTTGATGTCCAGTAAGAGCTAGGAAAGCTTCTTCTAGATTTTTCTTTTTTGTCTTTTTAAGTATATCTTGAAGAGATCCTTCTTGAATAATTTTTCCTTTGTCAATAATACCAATGCGGTCGGCAACTTGAGCCGCCTCGTCCATATAATGGGTGGTGAAGAAGATGGTGATATTTTCTTTCTTATTTAATTCTTTGATATAGCTCCAGATGTGGTTTCTAGTTTGAGGGTCAAGCCCTAAAGTTGGCTCATCCAGAAAAAAGATTTTAGGGTGATGCAAAAGACCGCGAGCTATCTCAAGACGCCTTTTCATTCCGCCAGAGAATGTCTTAACCAAAGAATCTTTCCTATCCCAAAGTTCTACGTATTTTAAGAGTTCTTCTATTCTTTTCTTTCTTAGTTCCTTTGGTACATTGTATAAAATTCCGTGGAATTCCATATTCTCGTATGCAGTCAGTTCGTCATCAAGAGAAGGGTCCTGAAAGACAATTCCAATTGACTTCCTAATATTGTGTTTGTCTTTAGTGGGGTCAAAGCCGTTAATTTTGATTTTTCCTGAGGTAGGCATAAGGAGAGTGGTTAGCATCTTGATGGTAGTTGTCTTACCAGCCCCGTTTGGTCCCAGAAAGGCAAAAATCTCTCCTTTTTTTACTACAAATGAGAGTTTATCTACTGCCTTGATTTTTTTGAACACCTTAACTAAGTTTTTGACAACTATAATGTTTTCCATACGTGTAGCATTTTAGTTACCGATTGCCTTTTTGTAAATATAGTGTTTTTGGAATTTAGGTTATAAAATGAATTTATGGACAAACTACTAGCTGAAAGAAATCAAGGTTGGAGTCTGCCGCTTGATGATTTGCTGTCTAACTTGAATTCTTCTTCTGATGGTTTATCGTTGTCTCAGGTCAAGGAGAGAGCAAGGCTTTATGGTCCTAATCAGTTTAGTAAAAAGGAAACAGTTCCTCCTTTCTTGCGAATTTTATTTTCGCAATTTGAGAATTGGTTGGTTCTTGTTTTGATCTTTGCTTCTTTGATCTCCTTTTTCTTAGGAGAAAAGCTTGATAGCTTGATAATAATTTCAATTGTCGCGCTAAGTGTTGTTTTTGGATTTCTTCAAGAGTACAGGTCAGAAAAGACAATTAAGAAGCTTAAGAAATTTATCTCGCACAAGGTAAGAGTTAAAAGGGAAGGAGAGTGGGTGGAGGTTGAAAGTAAAGACCTTGTGGTTGGAGACATTGTCAGGTTTCAGATTGGCGATTTGATTCCTGCTGATATTAGGCTTACTTTTGCTCATGAGCTTTCTATCAATGAGGCTGTACTTACAGGGGAGTCGGCTTTAGTAGATAAAGCCGTTTGCGAACTGGATCCAGAATTAAGTCAACCTCAGGAATTAAAGAATATGGTTTTTGCTGGGACTTTGGTGGCTGGAGGATATGGTGAAGGAGTGGTGGTTGCGATTGGTAACGATACTTTTTTTGGACAAATTGCTGCTTCTCTTGAAAATGTTGCCCCAAAAACAGAATTTCAAAAGGCTATAGAAAAATTTAGCCTTTTTCTTTTTCGTGTGATTTTGGTGATGGCCGTTTTTGTCTTTATTGTCAATGCCTGGCGTGGTAGAGAGATTTTTGATTCTTTTCTATTTGCTTTGGCGCTTGCTGTGGGTATTACGCCTGAGCTATTGCCTGCAATTTTGACAATTACTCTTTCCCAAGGAGCTATGAAGATGGCAAAGAAAAAAGTGGTAGTCAAAAGATTGATGTCGGTTGAAAATTTCGGAAATATGGATACTTTGTGTACCGATAAAACAGGCACTTTAACCAAGGGATTATTTACTCTTGCTAACTTTGTTAATGAAAATGGAGACAAAGACAAGAATGTTTTTTTGAAGGCGCTACTTTGCACCAACGATTTTGATAGTCAAAAGAAGGGTTTCGTTGGGGTAGATCCTATTGATAAGGCTTTGTGGGAAGATCCAACTGTTCTTTCAATTAAGAATGATCTAAAAGATTATAAGATTTTGAACGAAAATAAATTTGATTTTGAGCGAAGAAGGATGAGTGTTTTGGTTGAAGATAAAGATGGGCGTTCTCTCTTAATAGTCAAAGGAGCTCCTGAATCTGTTTTAACATTGCTTGAAAATAAGAAAGATCAAAAAAAGCTTCTTTTCCAGGTAAAAAGGGGTGAGGAAAATGGCTTTAGAGTAATTGCTGTTGCCCAAAGAAGAATTAGTAAAGAGACCTCAAGCAAGGATGACGAAAAAGACCTTGAATTTTTAGGATTTCTTCTTTTTAGTGATCCTATTAAGGAAGATGCTAAAGCCTCGCTTGAGATGTTTCGACAGCTTGGGGTGAAAATAAAAATATTAAGTGGCGACAGCGTGATAGTCACCAAAAATGTTGCCAACCAAGTGGGTCTTGAAGTTGATATAGATAATATTGTTACCGGTGATGTTTTGGAAAGATTGAGTGATGAGGAAATTGAAAAATATGCGCTTAAATATGATTTTTTTGCCAGGATTACGCCGCTTCAGAAGTATAAGATTGTTGCGGCTTTAAATAAAGAAAACCATATCGTTGGTTTTTTGGGTGATGGGGTTAATGATGCTCCGGCTCTTAAGGCGGCAGATATTGGTATAGCTGTTGATTCTGGAACCTCTGTTGCCAAGGAGGCTGCGGATA
>Ga0207433_10016296_pt1 | contig 10459 bp, 5 predicted proteins | sample YelNatPaOPGAMG01_FD_187559 | JGI IMG/M metagenome (GOLD analysis project Ga0207433, IMG submission 187559) | Hot spring thermophilic microbial communities from Obsidian Pool, Yellowstone National Park, USA - OP-RAMG-01 (SPAdes) (version 3) | ecosystem: Environmental > Aquatic > Thermal springs >...
CATGTCAAATTCAGGCAAAGCCGAAATAGCATCTTTGGGGACGATGACTTTGAAGCCTCTCAAGGCAGCGCTGCCAGCAGTATGCAGGACACATATGTTGGCGACCGTGCCAGTGATGATAAGGGTTTGGATGTTTCGGTCGCGCAGGTCGTATTCAAGGCTTGTCCCGAAGAAGCCGTCATATCGCCGCTTCTGCACTACCAAGTCGTGAGGCTGCGGCTTAAGTTCGTCAACGATTTCCCAGCCCCAAGTCCCGATGAGCACATGCTCGCCCCAGATAGGGAACTCGGGGTCGCCGGGCAAATGGGTGTCTTGGGTGTAGGCAACCAACATGCCATTTTGGCGAGCCATATCCAAAAGTTTGCGGATTGCTGGGATTGTGTCCTTTGCGGTCGGAACGACGAGTTTGCCCCCTTCCTTGACAAAATCGTTTTGCATGTCAACGATGAGCAGGGCTGTCGTCTTGGGATCAACCTCAACTTTTTGGGCAACTTCATACTCAGGCACGACAACTGTCTTTTCAGCCACAGCAAATCACCTCCTTGCAACCAACTCCTGCAATCAAATTGTGCCGCTACAGGTGTCGATTTGGTTGAGATTGGTCAACATGCTGATGCTCCAAGAACCTTACCTGCCAAAACGAACTTGTTGCGCTTTCAATGCCAAAATTTTGGCGGACAAAGTGAAAAAGTTGCGAGTGGTGTGGCATAAATGAGGCGACGGAGGCGAGAAAGGAAATGAGAGCCAAACAATTTGGATTGGTTTGGTTGCGTCGCGAAAAAGGTTTCAGCATCATAGAGGTCATCACCGCCGTCGCCATTTTGGGCATCGGCATTTGGGCAATTGTCGCTTTGTTCCCGACCGGTCAAAACATTATCCGAAGGTCGGGTCTCCGCCAGATGGCGACGCAACTCGCCCACGAAGCCATCAGCGACTTTCTCGCCGACCCCGCCAAAATGCCTTTCGCCATCGTGCCGTTTAACCCTGCCGACCCGCAAATTGCCAACCGCCCTGTCCTGCTTGAACCTGCTGACCTTCTCACCGTCCGCTACACTTACAACTTCGTTTGGGGCGAAATCTTGGATGACGGCTTACCTCCCGGAGACCCTAACAAGCGAGTTGGGTTGGTTCAAGTAGGCAACCAATGGCGTGCCATCCTCCGCTTTGCTCCTGCTTCGCCACACCCTAACTGGGACACTAACGGTGATGGACAGCCAGAAATTCGGGTTTATCGGGAAGTGAAATATCAGCCCACAACTCGCGACAGAAATGGCGACGGTTTTGTCAATGGTCAGGATGTGGCTGAGTTTGAGTTCTTTTTTGACCCTCAAAGCAGCAAAGTTGATGTCTACCTCAATGTTGGCTCTGGCATCCGACCCAACGGGTTGAGGGTTTTGAGGGTCAGTTACGAGTTGGAGCAGCAAGTTGGTCCTATCGCTCAGATTTGGCGCGAAGTTTACATTGTCCCTGAAGGGCGCAACCAATTCCAACTCAACCAACCTGCTTCGCGCATTTTGCAAATCGTTGAGGAGTTTCCCATCCCCTTCACCTACCGCGGCAACGGTGTTCTCGTTTTTTCTGAGTCAATGCCAGCCCCGCCAGGTGTTGGCATTGACCAATTAGGACCGCTTCGCGCTGATTACCTCATTGAAGACTTGGACGGGGATGGTCGCTTCGCGGAAGACCCCATTGACGGGCAAGACAACGATGGCGATGGACGGATAGACGAAGATGCTGGTGGACATTGGATTGTAGAGACAGGCACGACCTTTGCACCCGACCCAGCGCTCCGGCAGAAATTGAACCTTCCTGCAGGAGTGGACATCGGCGTCTTTCAAACGACCTTCGGTGGCTTGGCTCTTTCCCACATCCAAGCAATTTCGCTTGAGCCCAATGATTGGGGAAATCAACTCACTGTTTCACCCACCAGCGACCTTTCGTCAGGGCTTCTCGTTCTGGAGCCGCAACCTAACCAACCTTTGCCAACTAACCGACGAGTTCGTGTGGCTTACTTGAACCAAGACGATTGGTTTGAGCAAGTCGTTGCTCTGCCCAATGATTTCCAGCCCGTCCCACCAAGCAACCAAAACACTAACGCTGTCCTGCAACTTTTCCCATACGAGCAAATTCGTTGGTTTGCCGTTGACCTCAATCAAGGGGCACTTCGTTTCTCGCCGTTGCTCGCAGGGCAGAGTTTGGAGATAAGGTGGACAGCAGCGAACGGGCAGAAATTTGATGCCGTTGTTTCGCTGGATGGCAGTGGTTCGTTGTCGCTTCCTCCAAACATCGCTCGCTTGGATGCAGTTCAAAGGGCATCTGTTCTCATTCGTCTCTCTGGTCATTCTTTGTGGCAACAGGCTCCGCCGAGACGCAAAGGTGATTTCGTGGAACTCATCACCATCGTCCCTCCATCCCAGCCCGTGATGCCATAGGAGTGTGATGGATGATGGAACGACAGCAAAGAGAACGGCAGCGAATAGCGACTGGCGAATGGCGACTGGTGGAACGGCGATCTATGTTTGCTGCTCGCTACTCGCCATTCGCCACTCGCCGCCGTCCTGCTTTCACTCTCACCGAACTTTTGACCGTCATCGCTATCATTGCCATACTGATGGGCTTGTTGTTCACCTTCTACCGACCATCACAAGAGCAGCGAAAGGTTTTTGAGTGCCAGAACAGGCTGGTCGTTATCCACCGAGCCTTGCGAATGTATTCCCTTGACTGGGACGGATTCCCCGCTTCGCCTTACGACAGTTTGGACAACGACAAAGACGGGCGATTTGACGAGGACCCTCCCGATGGCGACGATGACAATGATGGACAAGTTGATGAAGACCCAGTGAACGGGCGGGATGATGACGGAGATGGCAAAGTTGACGAAGACCCACCCATTGACAATGACCAAGATAGCAAGTTCAACGAAGATGGAATTGATGCTCAGGTTGGTGGCTTGCTCGCCTTAGACCAATACATCCGCAGCCGGCGCACTTTGATTTGCCCGTCAGACGCCCGCGCTTTCGGTGGTGCACCTGACACCTACACTTCCTATCAGGTTTGCGATGCGGGCACAAACTTTTACGAACCGATTTTCCCTGTCACGAGTTCTCAACAGGCTTCCTGTCTGCAAGCAGGTGGTGTTCCGACCTATGCCATCACTCGCTTCTTGCCTACCGACCCATGCCATCCGTCTAACCCGAACTTTCTCACTCAGTGTTCTGACCCTGACAAGTTCAGGCAGTTGGGTGTCCGCAACACGAGACCATTGGCTCCTAACCCCACAGTTCCCGATGACACGACTGTCGTGACTTGGTGCGTCCATCACCGATACATGCCTAACACGACGACGCCCAACTATGTCAAGGGTGGGGTTCCAGCAGATTTGGTTCTTTACTGGGACGGACAAGTTCGCATCCAGCAGATGCCAATTTCGCCCGATAAGGCTTGGCGCCGCAAGCCTAACGAACCATGAGGTGAGGACGATGGAACGACAGCGAGTAGCGAATAGCGAATGGCGAGTAGAACGACAGCGAATAGCAGGACGGCAGCGAATAGCGATTAGCGAATGGCGACTGGACAAACGGCAGCAAGAAGCGAGTAGGAAGTGGCGAATTGTCAGTCGTCAATCACCAGTCGCTAATCGCCAGTCGCCAGTCGCTACCTTCCGCCTCGCCTTCACCCTCACCGAACTTTTGGTCGCTATCGCAATCTTGTCCATCATGTTCACGCTCCTTTTCGTCCCGATGACTCAAGCCTTTGACAATGCCCGTCGCGGTCGCATCATGGCTAACTTGCAAAACGCTGCCGATTTTGCCCTTGAGTGGATGGTTCGGGAATTGACGCAGGCTGTGGACATAATGCCTCAAGAGCGAGTGAACGCTAACGGTCAACCTTTGAACTTGCTTGACGATGACGATAGCCCTAACGATGACGATACACTTTCACGGCTGGACTTTGTTGCCCGCTTCCCTGACGAAGGGAAGGTCACTGTCCCACCCTCCGGTTGGGGCTATCAGGTCATCACTTACTACTTGCGTCGTGCTGACCCGTCCCGACCTTACCAATACATGGACTCCGTTCAGCCTGCCAACCGCCGGCAAATCTTTCGGGCTCAATGGATTCCAGACCTTGCCGGAGCTGATCCGGAACCAACACAGCGGGACAATCAAGGGCGTTGGATAGTTCAAGGGGCATGGTTGCTGGCTGATTTGTCTCAGTTGCCTTCCAATCGCCTAATCTCCCACAACGCTCTGACGCCTGCTGACATGGATGTCGCTGATTTGCGCTTTACTGTTGAAAGGCGTCAGACGCAAGACCCTCGCCTTCGCAAACCCGTTGCCGTCGTCATTGAATTGACCATAAGGCAACCGACTCCGGGCGCTCGCATCAAGGGAGGCAACCCTAACGAAACTGATGTGCCATCACTCTTCGTCCGACGCCGAGTCAAGGTGGTGTTGCAAAATGTTCGGTGAACGACAGCGAGTAGAACAGCAGCGAATAGCGAATAGTGAGTGGCGAATGGTTGGAAGGCAACGAATGGCGAATAGCCAAAGGCGAATCGCCCATCCCCAATCGCCAGTCGCTGCCGCTTCAGTCCCTGCCGTCGCCATTTCTCGTCCCTCGCCCCTCGTCCCTCGCCCCCTCTCCTTCCGTCGTGGTCAAGCCGTTTTGCTGGCGACCCTCATCATGTTTGTTGTCGCTGCTGTTGGGGCAGGTTTCATCTTGTTCGTGCAAAGTTCCATGAACCTTTCGCAACGGGCTCGTCAGGAAGAAGAAGCCTTCTTGTTGGCAAGGGCAGGATTGTTGTTCGCCGATAGACAGTTAACTGAGAAAGGCGCCGATTGGCGTCCTTCGGTCATGGTGGCTTTTGATGATTTTGAGCGCTCAAGAGGCTGGCACCGACCTGATAAGGACAACGACTGGTATGGCAAATATGCAGCGAGGCAGGTCCGTGACCTTCTGGGGACGATACAAGGTGCGGGTGGGGCGTTTTTGCTGAAAGTCAAGTATGTCCCCGAACAGCAAGTCATCAAAATCATCAGCATCGGTCGCCCCGCACCCAATAGCCCAGTCTTTCGTCGCCTCGTCGCCTACAAACCCCTGCCTTCCGATTGGATTTGGGTTACTGCAAAGGGCGACGACCGAGATCCTCTCTTGCGATGGGTGGATGTCGACAACGATAAAAGCCCTGACTTCTTTTTCGCTCAGTTAGGGCAAGAAATCAATTGGCGATTGACTTCGGGCGGCAATCAATGGGTTTGGCTCAACGCCGAACGAGACCCTTCAATCGCCGTTGTCCCTCCCGCTCCCGATACTGAACCTTATCGGCTCAATTGGCTTCGGCTGAGGACTTGGCTTGGACCTTCTCGTTTGCCTGCCAATGATAGAACTCTCGTCTTCACAAGCACCATCCGTGTGAACAGCGATTTGCTTTGGACCGGCATCACGGCGTTACAAGTGACTGACCTTTTCGCTGGGGAAGCACCCCTCGTCGAAGTTGCCCGCCTCATCCAACATGCTCGTGACGACTATGATGGAGACTCAATCTTTGGTGAAGACCCGTTGGACGGTGTTGACAACGATAATGACGGGCGAATTGACGAAGACCCATTGGCATTGGTTCTGGTCTACGAAACCCAAGACACTTTCCATCCCAGCGGCATAAATGCTTTCCTCAACGGTGCAGTCCCTTCCGAGTTCGGGACGCCTCCGGGCAATGGATTTGTTCTGTTCCCTATTGGCGGTGTGCCGCGATACATGGACGGTTGGGAGCGACTGGGTGGGACTTTGCTTGTCCGTTGGGTCTTCAACTTCCCGCGCCGAGTCATGCCACGCACTGCCCCTTCTGTTGACCTTAGGTTCTACCTTGCCCAAACCCGAGATGCCGCTCCACCCGCGTCGCATTACGGCTATTACTCGTTGCCTGTTTCGCTCAATGTCCGTCCGCCCAATGACCCCAATGCCTTTGCTCCCTTCTTTACCGTTCGCAACGATTTGGACAACCCGAACCAACCTCTCATCTTCCGAGGCATTTACATTGACAACAACTCGGACAGGCAGTTTGCAACGCCGAGTGATGCGCCCGATATCGATGGGGATGGAAATCCTGACCCTCAAGCGTTCTTTGATGAGAGTAACACCTACCGTCCCGAACTGGCTCAAGTTTACGACTGGGCTGTCAAGCCTCCCATGCTTGACCCTAATGCCCCAACTCAACTTCACCCTCGCCGCCAACAACCCGATAGCGGTTGGCTTCAAGACGGGAACATCAACTATGCAACTGAACGCAACGCGGTGGAGTTGTTTGCTTTGAACGGGAGCGTCCCGCCTCAACAAGTGCAATTGCCATTCACATATCGAACTGCTGCCCCCGACTTCTATGTCCCGCCCGGCGTTGAGGTTCGTTTTGATGTTGTTCCAACCAATAACCCTCAGGTCGTCTTGCAACGCACTTGGCTCATCCGACACGATGGACAACCATTCCGTGACCCTAATGGCAACTCCCTTTCCAACCGGCTGTGTTTCGTTGATGCAGTTCAACTGGGACAATTTGACGCCGATAACGATGGTCGTTTCGGCGAAGACCCAATCAACGGTCGCGATGACGATGGCGACGGCTTCATTGACGAAGACCCTGCACCTGACGCCGATGGAGACGGTAGGTCAATGGAAGACCCGATTAACTTCCTTGACGACGATGGCGATGGTTTGGTGGACGAAGACCCGCCTCACACTGCTTTCATCAACGGTCAAGTGCCCCAAATTGTCATCTTCGCTGAAGGCAATGTTCGCGTTAGCGGTCAAGTTGCCGTTGCGGTCAAAATCGTCACCCCTGAAACCATCTATGTGGAAGGACCGCTTCACCCCGCCACCAGCAACGCCACCATTGAGTTATTGGCGAAGCGCAACATTTGCCTCAACTTCGCCGCAGCAAGGACACCTATTCCTTCGCTGGATGGCTTGAACCCGAATTTGGACAGGGCGACTTTATTGCCTCGTTTCAAGGTCTCATCGTTGACAGGTTATGTTAACCCCAATGACCCACAGGCGTTGCAGGGCGCCAATTATCTGCTTCCCAATGCTTTTTCCAGCAACTTGCCTGTTGCCCTGTTTGCCGATTTGCTTGGCGGCAGCGTGAGCGCACTTGCGTTCCCCGAACCTCAAGACAGAGATGGGAACCGGATAGTTGACGCGATGAACGGTAACAACCCGCTCACCGCTCAAGTTGATTTCTCCCTGACCGGCACAAACTTGCCTTTGAGCGATGAGTTGCAACGAAACTTCCAGCAACTCCTTAACGGTGTTTGGACTTTGAGGCTCGTTTTGCTCCACAGAGGCATGGCATCCGTCCAAGACCCTAATTCACCTAACGGTTGGCGAGTTGCCCCCAATCCCTGGACGAACTTGGCGGTGTATGTTTGCTTTGACGAAGATGGTGACGGCAATATTGACCTTCCGGGCGACGCTAACTATGACGGCAACCCTGACGACGATGGCGATGGTCAAGTGGACGAAGATTTTGTCACCAGAGTTTACGGTCCCGGCGAACCGATGAGAACTTTCCCTGTCACTTCCGGTTGGTATCAAGGTGACGGCAGGCAAGTCACCCTAAATGACTCCACAACAGCGAAAGAGTGGGGCATCATGGACATCCCGATTCCGCCGACCACCAAAGGGTTGCTTGTTGACCGAGACAATGACGGTCAAATCACGGTGCGAGACTTGTGGTTGTCACTGCAGCGGCTTCATGTTTTGGTTGTAAGCCCTGTCGCCAACGAAGTCATCCCGCAAGGGCGCACCCCTGTGAGATACGAACTTGCGGGCATTAAGTTGGCACTTTACGACGAAAATGGGTTGCCACGACCTATTTGGCAGGTCGGCTCGCCCTTCTTCGTATTCGCTCAGACCATCCTTGCCGAAAATGGCACAATTGGGTTCGTCCCGCCACCCTACTTTGACCCGACAGCCCATCCGTCTTGGCAGCAGTTGATTGCCAGCAACCAAACTCAGTGGCGAGACCAGTTCCGCTACTGGCAGCGTTTGTGGTCGTTCTACTACCTCCGCCAGAACAGTGTCCGATGGACACCGCTCTTTGACCCTGCCACTCTGCCACCTTCCATTGCTCGGAACTTGCCTGCGCCTTTGTTGCCTCACTCTGTCCCAGTCCTTGCAGGTCAACTCATCATGCGGGTAACGCCTCAGACGATGTTGTGGCGGTTGGCGCAACGAGTTGCTTTTGCGTATCCTGACGCCCTTCAGTTCGCTTGGGAAATTGGGTTGGACAAAGCAGCGTTGCCTTACCTTTTCCACATAGACCCGACCACGAATACCCTCAGACCTCTGCAACTTGCTGACTTGCAACCGCCGAGCCAGCAACAACCCTACAATCCACCCGTATTCGTTGAAGTTCCGAGGACCATGTTTGCATCAACATTGCTTTGGTCTTGGAGAGCCGCGAACCCTATTGCTCAAGGAGTGCTCAACTTGGGCAATGCTGTTTTGCCGCCGTTCTACAAGACATCGCCCATACCTAACTTGAGGCTCAGTCCAGGTTTCTTCGCCGTCATGCAACAACAAGTCGGCGAAGATTGAAATGAACGCAGGTCGGGAAAATTTGCTGGCGCTGATTTGTCCGAGGTGAAGGAAAATGCGTTGGTGGCTAACAACTCTGACACTGATAATTGCGATAGCGGTGAGCGGAATTCAAGCAAGCGCACAGCCATTGACAGTTTGGTGGCTCTCGTTTGTCGCCAACGGGAACGCTCAAGTGCCCATCAGAATCAATCCAGCAACGGGGCTTGTTGATTCGGTCAACGGTGTCTTCGTTGACAGCCGCTTCCCCTCTCTTTCGGCTGATGGCAGGCAAGTTGTTTTTCAAGTCGGCAATGGCACTACCGTACAAATTTGGCAAGCCGTTTGGGACGCCGCCAACGGGCGCTGGCAAGTCAGCCCCGTTCCAATCCCTCAGACTGATCCACCGCGACCTTTGATTGGCATCCACCCCGTCATCAGTGTCGATGGTAACCACATAGCCTTCGCCTCTGTTCAGGACTATGGCTTCGGCAGCAACAACAAATGGCAAATCTATGTCCTTGACCGTCTCCAGAACCGCATCGTCCCTATCAGTTTCCTTTGGCAGGATACCAATGGCGATGGGATGAGGGACACTTTCGTGCCCAGCAACGGCAACTGCGTGCCCGTTGCCATTAGCGCTGACGGGCGAATCGTCGTCTTTTTGGCACAATCGCCAAATGCTCTCAACATTGTGGATGCAGACGGCGATGGCACTTCTGATCCCGTGAACAACCCACCTTCAGATTGGCTCATCCTTATTCATGACCGCGATGCGGATGGCAACGGCGTCTATGACGAAGCGGGCATCGGAGCGACCTGCACTTCCATCGGCAATCCCTTAGACCCCAATGGCAATTACATACCAGCCGCTTCTGTCAGCGTCTCCGCAAACGGGCGCATTATCGCTTTCGCCACTCCTGATCCCATCAATCCTGAGCAGTGGCATATCTTTGTCCGCGACTGGCAATCAGGCACAGGCGATTTCGTCCGTGATAGCAGCAACAATCCTGTCCTTGCCTTTGCCCCTGCCCTCAGCGACGACGGGACTTACCTTGCTTATTTGACGCCGCAGCAATTGGATAACGACGGAGATGGTCAGGTGAATGAAGACCCTGTAGATGGCGTGGACAATGATAACGACGGGAAGACAGATGAAGACCCTGTTGACTTCTACCCGCAAACGGCGATGGACCTTGTGGTGCGCCAATTGGTTGACCCGGCAACAGGACAGCCACCGGCGCAAATTCGCGAAATTCGGCTCAGCGGATTGCAACTGCCGCCTCAAGTGGGCACAGCCGATGGCTCGGCAGGATGGGGCTATAGCGACTGGTGGGGCGCCGTCACCATCGCCGTTGACCCACGCGACCCAAATGTCGTTTACGCTGCCTTCCATGCATGGGCGACGAATTTAGTTGACCTGACTTTGGTTCGCAGCGATTTGGTTGTTGATGGCAATGCCAATACCCCTCGCCTCAAGTTCTATCAAGGCGTTGCCAACATCTTCTTGGCTCGATTTGATTTCACGCCAAACGCCCAAGTTCCACTTCGGTTGTGGCGATTGACCGGTTGGTCTAACCAACAACAGCGGGGTTTGCCAGTCTCCCTTCAACCAAACCCAGCAACGCAACAGTATAGATTGGTCTTGGCGCCAAACTTGATGCCAGCAATTAGTTTCGTCAACCCTGACCCGAATGATCCCAGACTTTGGCGACTTTTCGTCGCCTTCCAAAGCCTTGCACCTTTTGACCAGCAGAATGACACCAACGGTCTATGGGACATTTACCTTGCTAATGTGCTTTTGCCGTGATGGCAGCGAATAGCGAATGGCGAGTAGCGAATAGTAGGGGCGAACGGCAGTTCGCCCTGAAGCGCTATTCGTCAATCGCTA
>Ga0207433_10016302_pt1 | contig 10456 bp, 7 predicted proteins | sample YelNatPaOPGAMG01_FD_187559 | JGI IMG/M metagenome (GOLD analysis project Ga0207433, IMG submission 187559) | Hot spring thermophilic microbial communities from Obsidian Pool, Yellowstone National Park, USA - OP-RAMG-01 (SPAdes) (version 3) | ecosystem: Environmental > Aquatic > Thermal springs >...
CTTTCAATTCTCATTTGAGATTCATCTTAAGGCTTATATAGGGGTTCTCACCCCCTCTGAGATTTCCTACCTTATCTTAAGAAATTTTAAGGATTTAAGTTTTTTGCTGTCAGAAAGTATTTAAGTAAAAGTTGTTCAAATAAGCTAAAAATTAAGGAATTTAGATGAAGTTTTTCTGACAGGCTTCTAGAAGGCGTTTATTTATAAAGCTGTCAGAAATTAATAAAATTAAGAATTCTAGGAAAATGAGCTAAATTAAAGCTTATTTTGGCTTAAAGGTATAAAAAATTTGCTTTTTTATAGAATGACAGAATGCTGAAAGTTAGAGCAAAAACCAGCAGAAAGAATAAGCAGATATCTTTTATTCACGCTTTTTAGCAAGGCTTCTCCAAATTGTTTTTCTTTATCTATTCAAATAAGAAAGGTACTTTTGAAGCCAAAAGGAGAATTCAAAAAGCTAAAAAGATAAAAACAACACAGGTAGTTGAAAGTATTGACTAAAAAGTATGAGATTAATCCTACAGGTATTGGGACGCTTAAGTGGTTACAAGAAAGTCGAATTCATTGTAGATGAAGGAGAACCAGTAAAAGACTATTTGTCTTCGAGAGCGCTTGCAAAAAGGCTTGGTAGCTCAGAAATTATTCTTCTAGTTCCGGAAAGTCTAGTAACAGAAGTAGCAAGTGATGAAGATGAAGCAAAAGAACTACTTAGCAGTAGAGAGAAACTAGCAAACCGTGTTTCTTCAAAGTTACGCAGTAGTGAATTGTTGGAGGATGGCGATGGGCTTTGGGTTGTACAGTCAGTAGGAACTTATCCAGCTAATGAAAAATTTCGCATAAACTTCTTAAATACTGTAGACAACGTAGTTGCATCTTTAATCTTTGATTTATTAGAATTAGAAAGGATAAAAAAACACGAAGAAATAATCTTAGATATTTCTACTGGGCATAACATTTATACAACTTCTTTAATAGATGTAGCAAGAACCTTAGTAGTTTACTTTAAGTTAGAAAGAATTATAAGTGGAGAAAAAGTACCAAAATTCAAAATAGCATATTCCCCACCTATATTAGAGAGTATAAGTTATCCAATAAGATATTATGACTTTGACGTGAAAGCATTCTTTGATTTACCTAGTAAAAAGCCAATTAAAATTGAAGAACTACTAAAGGATAAGGAAAATAAGGAGTTACGAAAAGAAATAAGCACTAATTTTGAAAATGAAAAAGTAGAATTCATTAAATTAATTAATGAAACTAAAATAGCATACAATGCTATCCGATACAACGTTCCATTAGCTTATTTTGATGACAAAATTGTATCGTTTGAGATAGATGAAGAAGAAGCATTAAATGAATTGCGCAGTGTACTTAGATATATAACGGAAGGTAAAAAAGAACAAATAAGAAAAGATGAAGGAACGATTGTAATAAAGAGACCAAGTGTCGAAAAAACGTTATTTGCTAATTTATTATTAACTGTAGCTTTTCACAAAGCTTTAAAAGAATTTAAAGGAAGACTAAAAAAGAAGTCTTCTGTTAGTGTTATTCTTGAAGAATTTAAACCGCTTTACGAAAAAATTGGTCTAGGATTAAACTCGAGGTTTTTAGAAAGAGATGCGAAAGAAATAGAAGAACTTCTTCAGTACTTAGATGAAAAAACAGAAGAGCCCGTAACTTTAAAGGAATTAAAAAAACGTAAACTTATAAAATCACTTTCGCAATTCCAAAACACCAAAGAAAATAAAAAAGGTAGGAAAGAAGGAGACATAAAAAGGAACTTCTTTGCTCACAGCGGGTTTGAAGAAACCATTACGTTAATCAAACAACAAAATGGAGAAGGTTATTTGTGCTACAAACTTGAAGAAAAAGAAGAAATTAAGAAATGGCTTGAAAATCCTGAAGATTAAAACAGAAGGTGAAGAATTTTTATTGTAAAATCAGCTAAAAAAGCTTAATCAGCGGTGCTAAAATATAAAAAGAGAAAATTTTGAAAACCAAAAAAAGCTTGTTGCCTAAAAGTTAATGTTCAATCATAAAAAATCTCTTAAGTAGTTTTACTGATTTTACTTCATAAAGCAAAAGCAAGATTCGTAAGCGGAACCGGTATTATAGTACCATAGCCCAGTTGGGCGGCTTCACCTAATGCGTTCGTAAGATATAGCTGACTAAGATTAAATTCTCCTTTTATAAATATAATGCTACCAGGCTTTAATGCGCTATAGATCGGCTTTCTTTTTTGCCCCATTATGCTGAACCCCGCCCCAAGAAGCATAGATTCTCCACTAACTCCTAAGTACTCATATTTCATATTTTTAACAAATTCCTTTATGTGCTCCTCCACTTTTTTATCTTCTTTAAAAATAGCTGGTGTTGCAAGATATAGTGCTAAAACTCCGGAGTATCTTTCTTCATCGTTCCAAAGCTTTCTTCTTATTTCATTGAATATTTTTGCGCCATCTTGAAAACTAAGAGAAGCAACTCTACTTTCACCTCCAAACCTAACAGGTAAGTGTTGCTTTAAGGGTAGTTCTTTAACTAAGCTTCCTCTAATTTCTGCTACTATTTCTACAGAATAAATTCTGTTTTGTTCATTCTTAGTATAGCTAATATAGTCAACAAGTTCAGTGTTATAAAGGAATCCTTCTCGTACTACCTTCATAGGAGATAGATTTTTAGCATTTCTAGTTTCTAATCTAACTCCAGTTCTTGCATCTTTTTTTATTTTTATATAAAGTTTAGTTTTTTCGTTTTTCTCTTTTTCTGAGTATTCTAAGTATCTATTAAGCCAGTCTGGCTTATTTTTTTGAACTAATTTGTTGTAATCACTTTCGCATTTTTGTTTTATACCTTCAATACTCAAAAATCCTTCAGATGTTCTATCTTCAACCGTAAATTCATTGTTTAGGTATAGTATTGGTCCATTTATCTTAACATCATCTCCTAATACTGAAAGGTATTGCTTAATCCAGTCTTCACTATTGGCGGGCATAGGTTTGTTTAATTTTGAAATGCAGTAGGTTGCTAAAGTACCTACTACTGTTGAAGGCGAAGGCATTATTAGGCTCGTAGCTCTACTGAAAGTTCCTCTAACATGTGGGTCAAATTCTCCTGAACTACGAAACAACATTGGTTCAACTATTGAAAAACTGATTGACACTACTTCAGTCATTATCCAACACCTCTTAAGCCTGATCTGTAAAGCATTAAAGTTAAAAAGAATTGCTTCAATAAAAGTTCATTGATGATCTTCGTCTCTTTTGCATTATAATCTTCCATTAGTATTTCAGTCCATTCCATTTCTTTCTTGTGTTTCTGTTGTTCCTCTTTAACTTCGCAATTTTTTTCAAGTATTTTCTTCAAAAAATTTTTTAGTAACATCTTTTTATTGTCGGTAGTAAGTAACTCAATTGTTTGAAAGTTGTTATAAAAGTCATACATTAACGAAATAGAAAACTTACCTTCTTCTATTTCGAGAAGAAGTTTTTCAACATACTCAAGAGCTTTAGCAAGGTTTTTGTTTGGAGACTTAGGATTAGAAAGAGGTAAAAGAGAACTAAGTTCTTTTCCTCTTGGACTATATGAAAAAACAAGCGTGTCTTTCTCTACTATTGTTTCTTTATCATGTGAACTATTGTCAAAAGACCACTTTGTTTCTTTAGCAAGCTCATCTAATAAAGTTGCAGATTTGCCTATCGCCACGTACATTGGAAACATATAATGAGCTAAGTATACAGAAAAGCTTCGACTCGCTGTAACCATTGATGGTGTTATGTAGTTGTACTTTTTATCAAAGCCCTCATACTCCGATGGAAAACTAAATTTTTCTCTTAGTTGTTTAACGGCCTTAAGGCAGTCTTTAACTGGCATGACTGCAAGAAGGTCATCCCCTCCAGCATAAACTACTAGGCCATCGTAATCATCGATTATTTTTGCATCTCTTATTGCATTATCCATTAGAGCTTTACTAAGCGTGGAGTGATAAGAAGGAGAAATGAAGATTTCATTGCTACTTTGAAGGTAATCAATAAGTTTTGAAATTTCTTCAATTTTTTCGTCTATATTTTTTATTTCTTCCTTTTCATAAACCTCTTTCAATTTTTCTTTTTTTAGGATCGAATTTATCAATTTTTGAGAAGGACCTTCTAATACGTTGTAAAGATAATCTTTAACTTCAACTCTAAATCCATCTTTAATTTTACCTCTTATAATCTTACCTAAATTATCTCCATCACTTCTGACAATTGCATAATAAGTATTAAGGCTTTCAACTCTTTCACCAATTTCTTTCATTTCGTTATTATTTATCTTTCTTATTAATTTTGTCCAAGTTTTTCTTAACTTTAGATCTTTCATGAATACAGACTCAGCATTATCCAAACATACAAGGTACTCTAACTGTTCTCTTAAGTCTCTATTGGATACTTCTTTAATTTTTTTTACTAGAAACTTTTCTCCACTTAGTACTGGTTTTCTAACTTTCAAAGAATTAATTCCTTTTCCTAATGCTTCTGTTGTTTCTTTTAGTGTATTGTCTATCGCTTTAGAAAGTTGTTCTGATAACTCTGGATCTTTATCAAGCACTATACCCTTCATTACAATACTCCTCTTAAATGGCATTAATGTAATGTCGCAAACAGAAATGAATTTGCGAGAAGGGAGATCGTCTGAAATTTTTCCCAAAAGCTCGTCTATTATTGGCTTTAGTATTTTTTCTCTAGTAAGGAGCCTTTTAATAAGGCAATATGGACATAAACGTTCACCAATACTGAAAACAGGTTCTATGTCTATTTTTAGATATTTATTATATTCTTCTTCTTTTGAAGGCAAACTAATGATTGCAGGTAAAGATCCGCATACAGTACAATATTCAAAACCTTTGTTTGATTTCTCCGGCCATGATTCAAAAATATGTTGTGAAGTCATATCATAAAGGTCTAGATTCTCTTCAGGTTTATACTTATAGATTTTCCTTTTGCTTTCTTCATAAGCTAAGAGCTTAAACATATAATGGTATAGGCTGTAAGAGTCCTCTTTAAAACCAAATTCGCTAAGTTTATCTGTAGATAACGCTATAACCCTAATTGGTAGTGGAGGTGTCTTATCAAAATTAAATCTCTTGCACTCTTTTAGTAGCTTTCCTGCATAAGTTGCAAAACTATCAAGCTCTTCCTTTATATCAGTGTGCTCGCACTCCTCTATTACTTTATCGTATATTTTATTCCAGATTTCTTCATACTTCTTTTTCACAAAGTTCTCAAGGTCTTTAAGGTCTCTAAGCTCTTTGAAGGGCTCAAGCTTCCTCAGTTCGTTAAGTTCTGGAAGGATGAGTGTAGCAGTAGTAGGAATAATTGCATACTTTGGTATTCTATCTTCATCAGGATCATAACCCGCAAATTCTCTTGAAATATCTTTGATTTCTTTTACAACATTGTTATCAACTCCATTCGCAATTAATTCAGAGATTAAACTATGATAATAAAATGAATTTCCTCTACATGTAGGTAAAACCATTACATCTGGGCCAAGAGTTCTTATAAAAATCCAGAATACGCTCCACGCTAACGCTGATGCAAGGTAACTTGACAACCAAAGGTCGCTTAACTTTCTGGAGCTTGCTATGAATCTTTGTACACTTCCCAAATCTATGTATAGCAGTATGCCTTTTGGGTTTTCTTCCTCCAAAAACCAATTTATCATAGATGTAGTCGCATAGTTATGATCGAAAACACTATGAGATGGAGTTCTTGTATCTGCTGGACTAGAAGGAAGCCCATTCTTTATCCATAGTGGTTCATAGCTTGCATAAAGAACATGGTAAGCAAGCCTACAATCTTTTACTGCTTTTACGATCTTATTTAATCTTATAGCGAACTCTTCTACTTTTTCATCGGTGAGTTCCTCCTCAATTACTTGTGAAAAACTTGGATTAAATATATTCTTTATCTTAATCTTTTTATAAGGAAACTTATGATAATCTTCGCCTACTATCTTACTTAGTAACCAGCGATCTACACTGGCTGCTAAGTAGTCACTTTTCTTCACCTTACTATTCTTTAATTCATCTTTGGCATTTTTAAGAGCGCTATCTTTTAACACCGTATCAGCAATTTTTTCAGCGTGTTCCTCGTGATTTTTTCCTTTACAGATATCCCAAGCTTTTGTAGGCGGGTCATGAAGAAGACATGCTGACTTTAAAACATAAATTTCATTATTAATTTCATTATTACTCATTTTTTAACTTCACCTTCTCGTAATCTACGACCTCAAATTTAGAATAGCCTACAGACGTTTTGGCACCTATACCCTTATAAAAAGAATAGAGTAATCCACGATCGATTATACCCAACTCATTTACATCTGGAACAGGCTCTTCAGCTAAATCTGCATCTTTAAAGTTTCTGACATTAAGTTGCTTTATTTCTTTTATACTTTTTCTTTCCTTTTTATAAAAGAGATAAAACTGAAATAGAGTGCCAGGCATAATGGCAAGATAAGTTATTGGTGTTGGCGAGACTTCAAGTTCTGTACTGGTTTCTTCCGTATAATGAGGAGTCATTACATCAGGAAAGAATATGTATTCCTTTTCTCCTTCCTCAATAGGGTAAGCATCTGTAAAACCTATGAGACCAGCACATTCGTTATCCCCAAAGAGTTTTCTGCATTTGCTCTCAGCTTCATCTTCAGCACGATCCATTCTCTTTGACTTCTTAAAGTCACTTATAAGAAGCTCGAAAACTCCAGCTCGAACAGCACCTTTTATAGTAGAACCAGGTATGTATGGAACATTTAGAAGCCAATCAAAATGTAACCCAACTTCAAAAGGAATCTTTCCGAAATTCTCAGAAGCGCCAACAAGTACTAAAGAAATTGCCTTGATTTTCACGCTTCTTACTTCATAGTTACAGCTTAAGAGAGCCTGTTTAATGTTTTCAAGTTTTTGATTAATTTTATCATTCGATAAATTTTTTGTTCGTTTAACCACATATTCTAAAATTCTTTGCTTCTTTTCAGCTATATCTCCGCTCATATCTTTAGCTTTGCTTTGCATTACTCTGCAACCAGCTAAAGAGACATAACTCCATAAGTTTGGCTTACTTACTTGCTCAAAATTTATGTCAATCATTTTACTCACACCTTTTTAATACGCTTTCGAATGCATAATTAAAAGCATTTTGAAGCGAGCTTCCTCGAATTTCAATTGGAGTTTCAATAAGTTTACCATTTTTTTTACTTCTACTTATATGTAACAAACCCTCAGGCCAGTCGCTGGATAGCAAACCATACAGTATAATAAAAACTCTGTTTTTTATCTTGAAATATCTAACGCCAATTGATGAAATTCTTCTTTCACTGCTATAGTTGTTATTCTTTTTCTTAGCATAACCTGTTTTTTGTTGGAATCTAGGTAGTCCAAGTATCCAAGTATGGAGGTTCTTACCTGATATCCTAAAGTTCCGTTTCCATGTCTGCTTAAGAAAAGCATTTCCAACTTTATCGAGTTTAACTGTTGATGACTCTTTTACTTCGATTTTTATGTTATGCAGAGAAGGTACAAGAGGTATAGTTTGAGCTGACTGTATTGTAGGTATTTTAAATGATTGTTGGGCATATTTGATTGCAATTTCGCATAATTTTTTAATAGTATTTTTTAATTCATTTTCTGTGAAATCCTTACTCTGTAAATCTTGAATTATATTTTTAAGTTCATGGTCTATTTCAAGAGTGTTCCCGAATGTAAATGAAGATATCTTTAATGAGCCAAAGGCTCTTTTCGTTATAGAGCCTATACCTCCAAATATTAGGCTTAGTAAGAACGAAGAGAGTGCAAAATTAACTTCTTCATCATTTCCATAGCCATAAATCGCAATCTTAAATTTCATACCTTCAGTTATTAAAGTTGCTACTTCTTCTTTTATTCTTTTTAAGTAATTTAGTATTTTGTCATTATCGATGTTATCTTTAGAAAGAGTATCTTCTTCGGTCTCCCTTTTCATCAACAATATTTTTATTCTCGGTATCTCTATAAGTTCGTATAAGTTTGAAATTTTTTTTGAAATTTTTAGATTAATTTCAATTTTTTCTTTCTTTGTTGATTTTATTTCTCCTTTGAAAAAGTCTTTTAAAGGTCCTTCATTTATTTGCATTTTTATCTTTTCTTTTAAGTTAATGTCCAATGATCCTCGCGTATTAATGATGATCTTTGGCTCAACTGGATTTAATACTATAGAAATTTTATCTTGCGATAAGCCTAATTTTGGTGTTCGAGTTAGCAAAAAATCTTTAGCACCCTCGTAAAACTTATCGATTTCTCTAATAGTTTCATTTAATTTTTCTTCATGTTTATCAGGAAACTTAATGTCTGAAATTTCTAACTTGAATTTTGCGATACCTTTAGTATTACCAAAGAACTTACTTAGGTGTTCATTTGCTTTTTTGTAATCAATTTTTCCATAGTAAGCACCAACTACAGCAGTTCTCGCCCACCAGCGCCAAACACCTTTTAAAGATTTTGCAACAGGCTTGGTTAATAAATCTAAGTTCAAGCTATACGGCGTTGCTTTATAACCACCTATTCTAGTTAGAGATATTGTTTCAACATCAATTTCAGCTATGAGCTCATCTTTTACTAAATTTTTCTGAACATCTAACCAAGAACTCATTTTGCTTCACTCTTAGTTTCAAATATCGCTTCAGATAGTTTTTTCAACTGAACAAGATAAGGTCTAAGTATTTTGCTAGCTACTCTGCTTTTCTCTCCTTCAAGTTCTTCTAAGGCTTTTATTGGTTCACTAAGATGAGTTTCTTCAATTAGCTTTAAATCCTTTAAATTTTTTAATACGAAATACAAATAAATGGCATAACCTTTTTCTGTCGAAGCATTATCTTTAATTTTTTCGCTACTTTTTTCAAGTGTACTTTTTATCTGGTTGTAGATATTGTTACTTGCTTTTGCGTAACAGAAGCTGAGCGCGGAGACAAAGCCCGCATCCTCTATAAAGCTTGGTAGTTCTCTACATCGAGCTCTGAAACTTTTACCAACCTCGCTTTTTTCTTTACTTTCTAAAGAATTTAAAAGGCTTTCTATATCTCTTATTGCACTAAGAATCAAATTATACTCGTTCATTTTAGATCCACATTAGAAAAATAGAGATTCACTATTCCTCTTCCAATCGTTTCATTACCACCAATTATTAAGTAGTTTTTCGTTCTTTCTAGTAGTTTGTGAAACTCTTCTTTTACTCTACTTGAGGTTTGTAAGCTACTAGTAGGTTTTTTCGATCCAGAGTAAAGAATTAATGTTGCAAATACTGTGTTCCAAGGAACATATTCCTCGGTCCATAAAGCACCTTCTTTAACAACTTTCTTTTCTCGATCAATAGCTATTCGAGTCACTCGCACTAACGATTTTTCTAAAGCGTATATGACATCATAGTCGCTAAGTAGAATTAACCTTCCATGCTCTATACCAAGGAGATCTTCTAGTTTTTTAATGTTATCAGAATGCTCAACACCACATTCTATAAGTAAATCCTCATTTACGAGAAGTTTATCATTTAAAGGCTTAACCTTAAGTAATTCTTTGGCCTCTTGAGATGCTTGACATGTACTTTTACTTATAGATAGCTCTGATAAATCTAAAATGTAATCGCATGTCTTTCCAGACATTTTTAGCAATTCATTAAGGCGCTTGAGCAGTAAAGGAGAAGTTGCAAACGCGTAAACGCCTTCTAGGCTCCTTATTGGAAACGCAACAACAAAAGCATCAAGAATTGCTATAGCTGATGTGAACATCTCCTCCTCTGGTTCAGGACCGAATAAATCTTTTACAATTTCTTTGTTCACGTTGGGAAGTTGCCAAAATGCACTTTTTAATGCTCCTTTTAGACCTGAGGAATACAAAACTGGAAATCCGAGACTATCTTTTTGTACTGGTAGATCTATGAGATCTCCAGTCCTCCCTACTCCGGGATGAAGATTAGTAATTGCTTTAATTAGAACTAGTTCACAATCTTCATATGGACTTACAACAAGTTGCTTCTCACTCATTTACATTTCTTAAGGAAGTTTTTATTTATAAATTTTTTCTTATTCTTATTTTAGGAAAATAATTAATGTAATTAATGTTAGGAATAAACTGCTTTTAGGAAAAGTAAAAAATCAATTAAAACATAATATTTTTTTGTCATTTCGTAGTATACGAGTACAACAATAAAAATACCAGAATATCAAAACTTTGTTACTCTTATCTATACAAATCTCTATTTTTTGTAACGCTTCCTTCTTTAGGTAATTCAATCTTTCAACCACATACTGATGCTTTACTTTTTTGACTACTGCTCTACGCTTGCTATAAGCTCAACTATTTCTGAAAAGTCCATTACTTTTTCTGGCTTTACTCTTTCAAAAACTTCCATAAAACTAGACCTAAATTCGAGTACTAACTTTCTGTATA
>Ga0207433_10016310_pt1 | contig 10452 bp, 7 predicted proteins | sample YelNatPaOPGAMG01_FD_187559 | JGI IMG/M metagenome (GOLD analysis project Ga0207433, IMG submission 187559) | Hot spring thermophilic microbial communities from Obsidian Pool, Yellowstone National Park, USA - OP-RAMG-01 (SPAdes) (version 3) | ecosystem: Environmental > Aquatic > Thermal springs >...
GCTCAAATCCGTCGCCGGTATAGGTTCAACGAGAGAGTCCGACGATATATAGAAGTCTATTCCGTTCTGGGTATAGCGCGCGCTAGCTTGGGAGGGAATTACTAGAATGATGCGGATGAGAACAGATACTGCATTTCAACGTTTGTGAGAAGAATCAAAGATGGAGAATTCACGGAGTCGGGAGCAGACTTCTATGTTCCGTGACACTCGTAATGAGAAATGACTCTGGGGTAGGATAATGTCTGAGATTATGTTCAGACCGAAAGATGAGAAGAGAGCCTATTAGAAAACGGTCCCGAGGAAAAGCTTCTATACAGCAAGCGTGGCTTATGGATAAGGAACCTCAGAAAAAGAAGCGCGTGCTAGAGGTTCGAAAACTTTGAGAAAGAAAGGAGGAAATTAGCCGAGTCATATATTCATGCTACGAACTTGATAAACGACTACGTCCACAGGGCAACAATATGGATAGTACAGGAGTATGATGAGATATAGCGCGCTTGGGGTCTTTGAGCCACTTAGGATGCCGGCTATTTTTTCTTGAGGTTATTGTATTTTATGAAGTGCCCGTAGGCTTCAGCGGTTGTTGCCGTACGCTATTAGTGTTTCTGCATTTAACATAGTCCCATTGTGGATTCAGAAGATTAGGAGTGATGCTTCCATGAGCTTAAGTCAACAGAGCAGTTACTTGTCGGGGAGAGTTTAGAAAACTGAAAGCCTGTATCTTGTTCTCCTTCCCCTTCCTTCTTTCACTACGAGGCCTCTGCGTTGGAGTTCTTCAAGAAGCTTTCTTACGGAGCTTTCTTTTAAACCCAGTATTTTTTCAAGCTCCAGCCTCGTAGCCTTTCCTTTTTTCCTTATGTACTCGACAGCAATCCTTTCCTTATCGCCGATGTTCACCGTGTACCTGCTTTTTACTTCAGCCTTAAACACTCCGTTGGAGTAGAAGATGGGTTCACCGTTTCCATTAAGCAGACATTTTTTAATGACTTCCAACGTTCCTATTCCCCACTTCTCTATGTACCCCAAGTTGTAGAGCACGTTTGCTATCTTAGGGTTTCTGAGAATTGAACTATGCGGTTTTTTAAGCTCGTCGACCGTTATGCCTTGGGGTAGTCCACCTGGGTTTTCGATGGAAATCTTTTCTTCAAATATCTTTATGTAGATTGGGCTTTTAATCGAGTAATCCCTATGTGTCACAGCATTTACAATGAGTTCTCTGACTGCTTCGACAGGATATTCATAGATTTCTTCTCTTCTGGGCCCCTTTACTTTTATTTCCTTCCTTATTAATGATAGAACTTCAGCATAGCTCTTTTCTATCTGCTCTACAAGGTCTCCTGCAATCTCCTTCTCGAAAACAGGTCTTGCATCTTCAGCTAGGAACCTGCCGATCTTCACCACAGCCCACGGAGCTAAGGCCTGCGGGTTCTTACCGAATAGAATTATTGCTGCCAGCCTAGCTTCGCCGTCCACTAATCCGAGGCTTCTCAAAACAATAGTCTCGTTTTCAGGTATCGAGCTGGATCTTGCTTCCCTGACCCTATTTATGAAGGATCTTACTTTATCGAAGTCAATATCTTCAATGCTTGCGACTTCAACATCTTCATATGATATTTCGTAAACTTTCCTGAGCAAGCTTACGATCTCATCCCTATCCATCTTAACGTTGTTCCTTCCAACCCTTTTATAGGCGATTCCCTTAGCGAAAACAGGTTTATCGCTACGTTCTGAAACCCTGATTTCTATGATGTTTTTATCCTGTACCCTCTCGATTTTGATCTCAGGATATGTTTTTGGATTTGTATTTTGTGAAACCCTATTCACAATTTCCTCTAAAGTTCTCTTACCAATGTCGATTCCTGTAACTTTTCCATCGTCGTTAACACCGATAAGTATTCTTCCTCCTTTCGTGTTGGAGAAGGCGGATATTGTAGCCAGTATACTGTCGAAATCAGACAAGGAATTCTTAAACTCTAATGTCTCTCCCTCGGCTTCTTTCATTTCACATAGAAGGCGAAGCGCCGATTTATAAATTTACCGTTACTTACCGTTATGTAACGTTATTGCTAATCCAGAAGCCGGGGAATTTTCAGATTTACTTTTTCACCGCAAGACATAATGACTGTGTGTTTACTTGGAACAATAAAGGGAGGAAGCTTTAGGGAGATATGCAACGAGTCGATAGCAATTACTCCTACAGTATGTTATGAGGCTGCTAAACTTGGAGAATATGGCTCTAGGTTTTCATATTTTCCGTTTAAAGTATTGTTCTTTGTTTTAACATTTTCCGCTACTCATTTGAGCAAAAATAAATACATTAGCGCGTGCTTAATGGGGATGTCGACTGAAGAGGTTTCGCACGCATGATCGGTATCCTAGGCATTAAATCTGAGTGACGTGTAGATAGATCGATGATCCTTAGCTGTCTTTGAGGAAAAGCTTTTTAAGCAATCTTTAAATTTAGAAATATCGTGTCTGAGCTGAGTGACGCGAAAATCTTTGGCGGGATTGGTGCAGTCCTTTCGACCTTTGGAACCTTCATTCCTTGGGCAGGGTTTGTCGTCTCGATAATAGGTTTCATACTTGAAGCTGTAGCGATATATAAGATATCTAGGGTACTTTACGATGAAGCTGTATTTAAAAACTACCTGATATCGATCATTTTGGCGATCGTTGGAATATTTGCCGCCGTACTTCTAGGGATTACTACGATCATAACTTCAGTCGTCACCGGAAGACTCTTCAGCGTCATCTTAAGCATAATGGTTGTTCTACTCATTCTTTGTATTACCCTCACCATATCTGCAGTGTTTTTGAAGAAGAGCTTCGACATCATCGCCAAGAAGCTGAATATCTCCATGTTCTCGACGGCTGCACTACTCAACTTGATTGGAGCCGCAACAGTGATAATAATCATTGGGATCATAATAGTGTTTGTAGCGAATATAATTAAGATAGTTGCATTCTTCAGCCTACCAGAGACAGCCCCACCTCCACCACCCCCATTACCTCCATCATCCATGTAGGGAGGGTTACTGGTTTTTCTACTCGAAAGAACATGAGGCTAAATGCTGACCGCCACGGATTATAATCATCTGGAATAGTTTCCTCTCGGCTAAGCGCGTTCCAAAAAACTTAAGTAGGACTCTCTGGATATGATTCGGAATGAGGAGGATTCGGAGAGTAGTCCTCGTTTCTCTCGCTGTAAGCATGGTCATGCTGGTTTTTAGTGTTGGGGTGAGCCATGCTTCTCGATTTGGCGATGATTGGAGTGTTGCTTCAAGTATTGCGAAGCCAACAGAGGCCCAAGCGCCGACTAGTTCTGCTATTTTAACGCTTCTGACTGGTCTTGAGTATCCAAAGGGATTGTGGGTTAAAGATGGCAAGGTGTGGCTGACGGAGACGGCTGGCCGCAACACGGCTTTTGGGGGGAAGGTTTGTCTCGACCAGTATGATGTTGCGACAGGGCGGAAAACTGTGTTGGTGAATAATCCTAGGGCCTCTGATGCTGTGATTGTTGCGAGCAACAACAGGATTTACCTTACGTCCTACGTTGGGCGTACTCCTGGGGAGAGCGGGATTGTCACTACTGTTGATCCTGTTACGAACACTGAGACCCTTCTGATTAATATCGAAATCGCTTCGAGAGATATGTTTATTGACGAGAATGATAATATTTTTATTATTGGTTTAAGCGACCGTGCTGATGCTAAGAGTATTTACCTGCTCCCCTCCGGCAGCTATATGACTCCTACTGTTCTGAAAACCGGGCTGGGCAGAGCGTTCTGCATCTCGAAGCATGGGGAGTACGTGTATTTTTCAGACCTTACTTCGATCAAACGTTTCAAATATCCTGGTGGAACGGTGGAAACATTTATGGCAAAAAGCGTAATGTCGATGTCCTTCAGCTCAGACTACCTTTACTATGCTGACTATTCCAGGGGGATTGTAGGCCGGATAAATATTCAAACCAAGGTTGACGAGGTGCTTGCTTCAGGCCTTAATAATCCAATTGCAGTCCGGTATGACGGGACAAGTGGCAACCTGTATTTTCTAGAAGCAGGCACGGATGCTGGGAAGTATAAGGATGGCGCGCTTAAAGTGATTCATCCAGGTCCTTCTTTGAAGAAAACAAGCTTGAAGATAAGTATCGATCCATCGGAAATATTTGAGGACGAGAGAGCGACTGTAACGGTTTCCGGCAGGTTGATTGATGAGAACGGTGCAGGATTAAGCGGGAGGTCTATTAGCATTCTTAGAGATGGCAATTTTGTTGGTAGCGTTACAACCGATCCGAATGGGTACTATAGTTATGAATGGAGAGATGTCTATTTGGAGAAGGGGGATTATGAGATTACTGTGAGGTTTGAGGGTGATTCCACGTACGCGGCCTCGAACGCAAGCACTATCTTAACTGTCGCGGTTCGCTACAGGGTTGAAGTCCTTAGCGAAAAAGGGGTTGCAAAAGGGTCGGGATGGTATAGGCCCGGGGCAACGGCAACGGTCTCCATAACCCCAACCACTATTGAGAAGGATTTCTTCACCAGCTATGTCTTCGAAGGATGGTTGGTTGAGGGGAAAATCGTTTCAACATCACCGACCTATTCTTTCACTGTGGATAAGCCTGTTACGCTTGTTGCGGGCTGGAGGACTGAGATGAACCTCGTTAACATCGCCATGATAGCTGGAGTGATTCTGCTGATAATAGTTGTTTCAGTTATTCTGGCGACGAGGAGGAGGCGTGCACCGTTACCACCCCCGCCTCCACCACCCGTATAGCACGCGCTAAGAAAGGCTTCATCGTCCTTGGAATTAAGGATATTCTTTAGGAAGAATAATCCACGCTACTTCCTCCGGGCTTTTCCAACCCTAAATTACTCTTGGCCAATAGTAACTAAGGAATATAGGCTCCACCCTATGGAAGGATGCTTATTGTAGAAAACCGGCTACTCGTGGAGAAAAACGAAGCCCGCCATGCATTACGCGTTAACGGAGTCTGGGCGTGCCGGTATATTTCCATCGGCAGGCCTAAGATGAAAGAGATGGTTTACTGGAGTGAAGTGTTTTTCAACCGTTAAGGTGGCGCTAATCTATTTTGGGAAAGGGAGGTCATCAGCTGTTGCCTAATCTCGTTAAACTTTGAAACGTCTTTCTCGTAGTCGGTTATAGTTTTAACGAGCTGGTTTGCTAGCTCCCTGGCCTTAACGGGGTTTTGTTCCTCCAGCATCTTGAGCAGTTCGTAGTCCTGAACCCCTAGTCTTAAAACTTCAAGCCTTATGGAGCTCAATGGGCCTTCTCTTCCAGGGTATATTATGAAAGCGTCGCCAGGAGGCAGGTTGTTAGGCTCCACGTTTTTAAACGGGTTTTCAGACCAATAGTTTAGCCCCCAGTGAAGATAGCCTGAAAGATTATACTTGAAGTTTATCCAGTGTAGGATTCTAACTTTTATTAACGGGTAATCGATGAACCTGTTCGGATACTTTCCAGTAGGGGCGAGACAGGTGTAGAACCATACTTCTTCTCCAGCTGCTTTTCTCTCTTTATAAAAATTCTGGTTCTCGTCAAACTGATTCAGTAATGGGACCCAGACGTCTAAAGCCCCGGCAAGCTCTTCAGTAGCTTGGTTCGCCTCAATTATCCTTACTTTCGGCGCCAGCTTCCTAACGTAGCCGGCGAGTGTCCTGTAGCTTTCCGAATTTACAGGAATCGGTTCATCGGTTAAATGCTGCATGTAGATATTGATCCACCCTTTTTCCTCCAGATGCTTCTGTAGTTGTGGAAGGAATTTGGAAAGGAAGCAGTAGTACTCTTTTGAAGCTACGTCCATGGAAGGCACCTTATAGGCTAGGGATCCATCCGCTCTGTAAACCACTGTTTCGTAAGAGTAGAACTCCTTTGCTTCCCATTCTTTCCTGTAGGCAAGATGCCCTCCTTCAATTCTTCCAACCACGTCTTCTTCGATGAAAAGCCCGACCCAGCGATCAAGGTTTGAGAAGTCGCATTCAATAGTTCCGTTTGAGGCTTCTATGAATTTTATTAATTGGAGGATTGGAGTTATTATCACGTTTTGACGGTACTTGGAAATAAATTTAGCATAACTTCTGATTAACCTCCAGTGTTCTTCGCTCCACGGCTTCACGTTATAATAACTAGCGAGGCCCTCTGCGTTAAACCAATTCGTTAACCATAGTGTTCTTTCAGGAGTGAGAGTAACAGGGTACACATTTAGAGTAATTTGTATCGAAGCGTTTGTCTTCCCCGAAAAAACGTGGATTTCCCCCGTGTAGTTTCCAGCGGGGGCTTCCGGCGGAATGAAAACCGTAACCCAAACTGGCTGAGTTTCTCCAGCCTTTAAACGGATGGAGTCTACGTCTAACAGGGGGTCTGGGAAGTCAGATGGAGCTGGACGAACCAGCTCTTCAGCAGGAGTACCCGGCGTATTCTTAGCAACTGGAACATAGCCGATAAAGTTTGCAGAAAAGCTTATTTTAAATCCAGATGGCCCTTCAAGCGGTTCCGTTTTAAGACGGATTTCTGGATTCCCTTTTTCTACCGTTACGGCAAATTGTGCTGCAGCATACTCGTTTCTCACTGCTTCAACGTATAAAAATGTCTTTTCATTCGCAGCTGGCTTCGTATCCTTAAAGATCTTTTTAAGCGGATCTGAAGCCCAAACTGAAAAACTCTCCTCAGAGCCCATCTGGCTGATCCAGAATAGGACTATGCATAAAAACATTACTAAAGGTATGAGGGTAAGTGAGACTTTCAGTTTTATCATTCTCCTGATGAAATGGTAACGGTTAATACTAAAACCTTGCTTTATATCAACTTGTTAAAAAGCCTGTGCTGCATCAAACATTGTTTCAGGAGGGTGTTTTACAGCAAGAAGCATTGGTTCCAAAAAACGGGTGTAGCGTAATTCTTATTAGGTTCCCACCGGAGTTTAGGAGGAGTATGCCTTTCACGCCTTTTAGCGTGCGCTAGCCAGGGGCTTGAGGATTGTGGTCAATAAGTTTTTTAGTCCTCCCGGGCCCCAATGGCTTGGAAAAGGAGCATGGGAGAAACAATGGCTTACAGTAGAATACCTTCTGAAGACATGGAAATTCTGAGGGGGCTGGGGAGGCTGATCGTTGAAATCTCAGTTTCCCCCGTTAACGAGGAGCATGCTGAGCTGCAGAGGAGGGTGAATAATCTGGAGATGGTTAAGCCCCCGGTCTATGTTTACGAGATTCCGTGGCACGAGATGAATGTTGGCGACGAGCTTACGTTGAGGACGAGGCACCCGTTGTGCAGGAGATACGAGGAGAGGCTGAGACGCCTGATCTATAAGTGGAGGCATGGATTGGGCGTGCTTGTTGACGACCCGCGTTTCAGCAGCAGCCTGAGCCTGGAGCCCGTGGTTGAGCAGCCGCTTCAGGACTATGTCATCGACACTGGCTTCGGCGTCAGCGTTAAGGAGGATATTGCGAGGGTTGACGAGAAAAACCCCGTGGTTTCCCACCGCTACCATGTTCAAATCAAGTGTGAAGAAGACGTTGAAAAGATCCGGGTGCCTGAAGTGTTTTTCGACGAGGAGAAAGCTGAGGAGGAGTTTGAAATGCTTCGCGAGGTTTTCGACGAGGTTCTGCCTGTTGAGAAGCGTGGCGTAAGCGCCTTCTGGTTTGCTCCCTGGGACGAGATCGTGATGCTCACCGGGGTTAAGGAGGTTCTCGTAGACATGTACCGTAGGCCAAGGTATGTGCACAGGCTTGTCGAGAAGATGGTTGACGCTTGGCTTCAACGTCTGGACAAGTATGAGGAACTGGGGCTGCTGCGCGACTCTCCGATGAGGCTCTGGGGAGTGGGTGCGGCCCAGGTTTTCGCAGCAGTTTCCCCTGCTATGCACGAGGAGTTTGCGCTGAAGCATGAGAAACGCTGGTATGAAAGATGGGGTTTCAACTACTACGGGTGCTGCGAGCCGCTTCACCACAAGGTTGAGGTGTTGAGGAGGAACATACCTAGGCTGCGCAGGATCTCTATGAGCCCCTTCATAGATTTCGACAAGGCTGTTGGAAACGTGGGTGACGAGTTCATATTCGCCTGGAAGCCTAATCCCGCTGTGCTGGCTGAGTCGAGTTGGAACCCGGAGGCAGTGCGCAGAGACATGGAGGATAAGCTTGGGAAGGCGAGGAGGTTTAACTGCGTGATGGAGATCCATATGAAGGACATTAGCACCGTTAGGTACCAGCCTCAACGACTATGGGAGTGGGCGAGAATAGCCGCCTCTGCTGCTGAGAAATATGTTTGAACACGCTAACTTCGATACTGGTTTAAAAAAGGCATATAAGTATGGATGGTTAAGTATCGAGGTGGTTGAGAATGAGGCCAGTTTTCAACAAGAGGCTGGAGCTACTTTCAAGAGAAGGGGTTGAAGCAGTAAAGGAGGGTGCGCTGGAAATACTGGAAGAAGTTGGTTTTGCATACAGGCATAGGGGCGCTCTAGAGATGCTTGAGGAGCATGGAGCGATTATCGATTACAGGAGCGAGGTAGCCAAGCTTCCCAGAGAGCTTATTCTAAACTGTCTTAAAAAAGCTCCTAAGCAGTATATCGTTGAGCCTCCCCAGGGTGACGCTGTCTACTTCGGGGACGGAAGCATAAAGGCCACCATGGGATTGGAGATTCAATTTGTGGATTACAGCAGGATGGAGCGCCGACCAGGTAGGACTGAGGACTGTGTAAAATCGATAACAGTCGGCAACGAGCTTGAAAACGTTGGTGTTGTATCCCCCTTCGTCGTGCCCAGCGACGTGCCCGTGAGGATAGCGGATGTGAGGGAGCATAGGCTTCTCTTCACGTATTCGCGTAAACCGTTTTACGCTTGGATATACTCCGTCGAATCCTGCAGGCATATTCTGGATATGGCTAAGGCTGTTGCCGGGGGAGAGGATGAGCTAAGGAAGAAGAAGATTATCGGCTATGGAGCGGAGCCTACGAGCCCGCTTCAGCTTTCACACCACGCTATAGAGATTCTTATGGAGATGGCTAGGTATGGGCTTCCCATAAGCGCGTCAGGCTCTATGAGTCTCCTTGGAGGCACTGCCCCAGTAACATTGGCTGGCGCGCTGAGCCTGCATGCAGCCGAGGTCCTGGCGGGCATAGTCTTAGTCAATCTTCTCAACCCTGATTCGCCCATCGGCTTCTCAACGTCAATACACGTGTTAGACCAGAGGACTGCCCTATGCTCCTTCGGAGCCCCTGAGAACACGTTAGCATCCCTGGCAGGAATACAGGTGGCTAGAGAACTCGGGTTAAGCTGCTTCGCAAACGTGGCTCTGACTGATTCAAACATTCCAGACTTTCAAGCAGGCTTTGAGAAGGCAGTGAGCACTGCTCTAGTTTTGGCGGCGGGGGCGGAGGGCATAGGTCAACAGGGGATAGTTGGGGCGGACCAGGGAGCGAGCCTCCAGCAGCTTATAATCGACAACGAGTGGCTCAGCTATGTTAACCGTATTCTTAAAGGGTTTGAAGTAAACCAGGAGACTTTAGCGCTTGAAGTGATAAAGAGAGTCGGGGTCGGCGGAAGCTTCCTAAGGGAGCAGCATACCTTGAGGAAAATGCGTGGGGAACTCTGGTATTCGAACCTTTTCAACAGGGATGACTGGGTAGGCTGGGAGAAGAAAGGGTGTAGAGACCTGCTTAAGAAATCCCAGGATGCCTTAGACAGGATTATTAATAAGCATTATCCTCCGGAGCCAGTTATTGACAAGCAGGTTATCGACCATCTTTCAGAGATAGAAAGAAAGGCGGCTAAGAATTTATCTGAGTAAAGCCGTCTTTCCTTTTAATGACAGGCTATGGCTAAATAAATAGTCTGCTTTAGCGGGATTGTTAAGCCGGGTTGAGAACAGTAGCTGGTTAAAGCCCTTGTTCAGCTTCCAGCCAATGATTTCTCTAAAAGTTAAAATACGTGTTGGATAGAAAGTAGGAACCGACTATGCAACCGAACTTGGGCCGGCTGATGTTTAACTTCGGAATCATAGTGCTTTTTCTCGCCCTAATACCTTTACCGTTTCTAGACCCGGAGAGCCCAGAGTTCGTGGCTGATGTTATTGGTCTTTCCGTATGCCTCTTGTTTCTTTTCGCTGTCTTCTTTGATGTACGACGACAGTCGTCTCTAGAAAGGAGGAGTTCAAAGAGTGGAAAAAAGTAGCTAAGCATCCCAACACCTTCCCATCACACGGCGGTAACTTTATATTTATGGTTTTCACCCTCAACACTCGGAGGTGGAAGCATGAGAAGAAAGTTTAGCGTTTTACTGATCCTATACTTCCTAATCGTTCTGGCAAGCCCGATGTTCCTGAGCTTTTCACATGCTCAAGAGGTAAGGAGGCCAGTCGTGTTCGTGTACTCTATGGAGGCAAACTTCAGGCCGGAGGGCCATTTCAACTCCTTCTCCGACACTGGTTACATAG
>Ga0207433_10016313_pt1 | contig 10449 bp, 12 predicted proteins | sample YelNatPaOPGAMG01_FD_187559 | JGI IMG/M metagenome (GOLD analysis project Ga0207433, IMG submission 187559) | Hot spring thermophilic microbial communities from Obsidian Pool, Yellowstone National Park, USA - OP-RAMG-01 (SPAdes) (version 3) | ecosystem: Environmental > Aquatic > Thermal springs...
AGGCTGACATGTCCATCGGGTGCGAGCGCGCTCGGTGCGACCGGCAGGTTTCCTTCCAGGTAGTCTGGATGAGAAACCCGCCCTACATGCCAAAGCTGCAGGAATATGCGCCCTCCGGCATCGTGAACGGCCTGGGTCACCCGTTTCCAGCCTGCCACCTGTTCGTTCGACCAGATTCCGGGTGTGTCGGGATATCCGACTCCCTGGGGGGAAACCGAGGTTGCCTCGGAAATGATCAATCCTGCGCTGGCGCGCTGGGCATAGTATCGCGCCATCAGTTCGTTGGGCACCCGCCCCGCACTGGCACGACAGCGAGTCAGAGGTGCCATCACGATTCGGTTGGGCAGGTTCAGGTCTCCGATCCGGATTGGCTCAAACAGATTGCTCAATGGGTTCTCCTTGCGTTAACGGGCTGGTTCATCAATTCAAGTGGTTCTTGAGGAAAGTCAGGGTGCGCTTCCAGGCCAGATCGGCGCACTTTGCATCATACACTTCGGGACGCGTCTGGTTGAAAAATGCATGGCGGGCTTCATAGCGGTGAATTTCGGGAGGGTTTCCGGAAGCCTGCATTTCGGATTCTAGACCGTCCACGGCAGCTGGCGTGCACCAGTCATCCTGGTTGGCAAAGTGTCCCTGGAGGGGGATGCGTATCCTGGCAGGATCGGCGACCGATTTTGGCGGCATGCCGTAGAAACAAATGCCTGCAGCCATTTCGGGAATCCGCACGGCACTGGCAAGGGTGAGTGCGCCGCCCATGCAGAATCCCATGACAGCGACTTTGCCTCCCAAATCCTGCAAGTGCTTCACGGCGCCCCTGATGTCCTGATCGGTCGCCCCCGTGAAATCCAGTCCGTCCATCATGTGCCTAGCTTCGTCGACATTCCGGGCGACGCGCCCGTGATACAGGTCAGGAACCAGGGCATTGTAGCCGGCTGCCTTCAGTCGATCGGCGATGCTGCACATGTGGGGATTGAGCCCCCACCATTCCTGGATCACCACGACCCCCGGCCTTTCCTTCCCGAATTCGGCAAGATAGCCTCGGCATGGACTGCCGTCGATACGCTGGAATTCGATCATGCCCATAAAAATGCTCCATCCAATTTGAAAACAGTCGCCCTGATCCTCAGGTCGTGATCGGTTCGAGCGGGGAAGGGTGCGAAAAGTTCAGTCGACAAAGGCTGACCTCAGGTTTTCCCCGGCAGAGGCGAACCACCCAATGCCACGAAAAGGCGCACGCAGTCCCGGTAGCGCTGGTGCCGTGCGCGCACCAGTTCGAGCTGCGCGCTTGCCCAGGCGCGCTGTGCATCCTGCACCTGCAGCAGCCCCGATGCCCCCGCCCGGTAGCTTTCCAGAATCAGCCCCAGGCTGCTTTGCGCAGTGTCTGCCGCATGTTGCATCATCGCGACAGATTCTTCGTCGCGGGCTAGCGAGGTCAGGGTGTCGGCCACCTCCCCGAAAGATGCCAGTATGGTTTGCCGGTACTGGGCCAATGCAGCCCGGTAGGCATGTACCGCCTCGCGCTTTTCCGCTGCGAGCGTGCCGCCATTGAAAATCGGCGCGGATATTCCCGCAGCCAAGGACCAGGCATTGCTCACGCTTCTGAATATTCCCGCCGGAGTCAGCGCTTCCTGCATCATGTTTGCAGTGAGCGTGATTCCAGGGTAGAGATTGGCTTCGGCCATCCCGACTGCGGCGCCTGCCGCATCCAGATTGGCGCGGGCCGCGAGAATGTCGGGCCTTCTTTTGACCAGATCAGAAGGAAGGCTCAGGGGCAGCGTTTTGGGCAAGGCAAAATCCTTGAGCTCTAGATCGGGGGGTACCCAGTTGGCGGGAGCCTTCCCGACCAGAATCGAGAGCGCGTGTCGGCTGACGGCCAGCCGTTCTTCCAGCGGAGGGAGCATGGCGCGGTCTGAGATCAGACGGGTCTGCTCACTCAGAACGTCCGTTTTCGACCCCGTGCCGATTTCGTAAGCCGCCTGCACGAGCTCCAGCGTGCTGCTGTCCTCGGCCAGGATGCGCTTGACCATGGCGATTTCTTCTGCGGCGGAAGCCATGTCCAAAGTTGCCGCGACGATATTGCCCGTCAGCGCGAGATAGGCTGCATCGAGCTGATGCGACTGGTATTCTGCCAGGGCGCGTTGACGTTCGACCGCGCGGTGCCCTCCGCCAAAAATATCCGGGGTCCAGCTGACCGAAGGTCCGGCTTCGTAATAGGAAAATGGCGGGATGCTGAAGTTTGCCGGGCCGAACAGCGCGGCGCCGTACTTCTGGCGTCCCGCCAGGGCGCCGATCGAAGCCTGTGGCAGCAGGGCACCGCCGGCCGCATTGACCGCCTCTTCAGCCTGTGCAAGCGTTTCGCGGGCTGCGGCCAGATCGTAATTGTTCCGGACGCCCATACGGATCAGGTCATTTAGGGGCTGGGAAGCGAAGAACGTCCACCAGTCGGACATGATTTGCTTGCCCAGGGCAATTTTTCGATTCAATGGAACCAGTTCGCCCTTTGCAGCATAAGAAGCCGCATCCGGAATGGATGGGGCCTTGATGGGCGGAGCGACGCTGCAGGCGGAAGCCAGCAGGGCGGGAATCAGAAGCAGTTTTTTCGCCTTCATTCCATCACCATCAGTTCTTTTGATTTTTGCGCTGGCGGGCGCAGCAATACCAGCAGCGGCATGACTGCCAGAGTCAGCACCATCATCAGCTTGTAATCGTCGAGATAGGCGACCATCGCCGCCTGGTGGGTGATGGCGTGATTCAGCGCGGCCAGCCCGGAAAGCGTGTCGGGATCGATGTGGCCGGATGAAAAGGCCGGATTGTCCAGGTTGTATGGCGTGACATGCCCGGCGAGGGTCGCGTGCACGATTTGCGTGTTCCGGGTCAGGAGCGTCTGGACTACCGAAATGCCGATGGCGCTGCCGATATTGCGCTGCAGATTGAAAAATGCCGTGCCCTCGTTCCTGAGCGCGGGAGAAAGCGTGCTGAACGCGACGGTTGAAACGGGCACATAGGCGAGCCCCACGCCGAATCCCTGAATGATGCCGGAGATAACAATCAGCCGCTCGTCCATCAGCAGATTGAAATTCATCATTTGCCACAGCGAAAAGGCCGTCATCCCCAATCCTGTCGCCAGTATGATCCGCGAATCGATCCTGCCCACCAGCCTGCCGACAACCATCATGCCGAGCATCGTGCCCAGACCGCGAGGCGCGGTCACCAGGCCGCTGACCAGTACGGGATAATTCATCTCGTTTTGCAGCATGGGGGGGACAAGCGCAAGGGTTGCGAACAACACCACCCCGATCAGGAAGATGAACAGGTTGGCTGTGACGAAATTGCGGTCGGCGAACAATGCGGGACTCAGAAAGGGGCGGGAATGCGTGAACGAATGAACCAGAAAGAAATAAAAGGCCAGGCCCGCCAGCAGGGCTTCCATGACGATTTCGGTCGAACCGAACCAATCCTTCAGTTCTCCCCGGTCAAGGAACAGCTGCAGTGCGCCGATGCTGAGGGCAAGCGTCGCGAATCCGAAAAAATCGAACCGATCGAAATGCTTTTTCGTTTCCGGCATCGAGGCGGTAAGCCCCAGAAAGGCGATGATGCCGATGGGCACGTTGATGAAGAACACCCAGCGCCAGGAGTAGTTCTGGGTCAGCCAGCCACCAAGCACCGGACCCAGTACCGGGCCCAGCGTGACGCCTACCCCCCAGATTGACATGGCCCTGCCATGATTTTCCGGAGGATTGATGTCGAACAGCACGGCTTGAGAAAGAGGAACGAGCGCAGCGCCGGACATGCCCTGCAGCAGCCTGAACAGGACGATCTCAGGCAGATTCGTTGCCAGTCCGCACAATGCCGAAGTGACCGTGAATCCGACGATCGAGATCAGGAATACCCTTTTGCGGCCGAATCTTCCGGCAAGCCAGCCGGTCAGGGGAATCATGATGGCGGCTGCAATGATGTAGGAGGTCAGCACCCAGGCCATCTGATCCTGCGTGGCCGAAAGCGTTCCCTGCATCTGGGGCAGCGCCACATTGGCGATCGTCGAGTCCAGGGATTGCATGATGGTTGCCGCCATGATGGAAAAAGTGATCAAGGGGCGATTCAGGGTTTTTTTCGAAATCGCGTCATGGGGGGGATGGGGCGTTGCGGCTCCTTCGCCGGCCTCCTCGATGACTGCTTCGAGCGGATTTTCGGATTCTGTCATGGCCAGAGATCGTTCAGCCTGCTGCGATGGGTGTCGACCTTCACGAAGGCGCTCAAGCCTGAGTGCAGGGGGAATTTCGGGTCGGGGGCGGAAAGGCTGATCCGCACCGGCAGTCTTTGCACGACCTTCACCCAGTTTCCAGTGGCATTTTCTGGCGGGAGCAGGGAAAAGCTCGATCCCGTCCCGGGACTCAGGCTTTCTACGCTGCCGTGGAAATCGTGCCCGGGATAGGCATCGATTTCTATCATGGCATGCTGGCCTGCCTTCAGATGGGCAAGCTCGGATTCCTTGAAGTTGGCCTCGACCCAGACCGTTTTGTCGGATATCAGGGCAAATACCGGCGAGGCGGCCTTGATGTAGTCCCCTGTCTGCAATCCTGCCACCTTGGCGACGATGCCGTCGATGGGCGCGCTGACGACTGTATAGGACAGGTTCAGTTTCGCCCGTTCGAGCGCCGTCTTCGCCTGCAGCACGTTCGGATGCGCATTGACGTCGATGGCGGGATCGTCGTCGAGCAGGGCGCGCAGGTTCATTTTCTCCTGCCTGACGGAAGCCACCTTTTGCTTCGCTTCGGCAAGGGCGTGCCGTGCCTCGTCCAGTTGAGCCTGGGAGGCAATTCCCTTGGCGGCGAGGCGCTTCGTGCGTTCGAATTCGTGCTGTCGATAGGACTGCGTCTCCATGGCCGAAGCCAGGTCAGCTTCCTTTTGCCGATAGCTGGCCTTCAGCGCGGCAACTTGCAGCCTGGCGCTTGCAAGCTTTGCCCTGGCCTCGGCCACGGACAGCATGAATTCACGCCTGTCCAGTTCGAACAGGGGGGTGCCGCGCTTGACCCGCTGATTGTCCCTGACATAAATTCGGGTGACGCGTCCGGGAATATTGGCGCTGATATCGACGCGGGAAGATAGGACATAGGCATCGTCGGTCGAAACATAGCGTCCGCCCATGAAATAGTAAGCTGCGCAGATCGCCGCGAGCACCACAGCTCCGCCCATGAGCAAACGCTGTCGAAGCCGGTCCATATTCGGGGTATCCATAAGTGCATTCCGCTGCAGATCGATTTGCCGATTCTAGCGGACCTGGATTGCGAATATAATACCCAATAATGCGCATGCATTGTTTTGCCGTGACGAACAATTGGCGCCCACCTTTACGGGAACGGAATGCGGGGAACCGAGTTTGCTGAATTGCGTATCTTCATGGAAGTGGTCGAGCAGGGAAATTTCGCCCGTGCTGCGGCCTACCTTGGACTTGCGCCGTCGACCTTGAGTCAAACCATGCGGTCTTTGGAGGAGCGGCTTGGCGTGCGTCTGCTCCATCGCACGACGCGCAGCCTGTCCCTCACCGAGGCCGGCGAGCATCTCCTTGCCCGGATCAGGCCTGCCTTCGGGGAACTGCTCGCTGCAGTGGAATCCATCAATGATTTCCGGGATACTCCGGTGGGAACCTTGCGCCTCAGCGTTTCGACCATCCCCGCGCAAATGATTCTGGCGCCGCTTCTGAAGGGCTTCTTGGGCGAATATCCTGGCATCGGTCTCGACATCACCGTCGACAGCACCCATGTGGATATCGTCAAAGGAAGATTCGACGCGGGCATTCGCTATGGCAGGCTCATTGCCCAGGACATGGTGATGATCAAGGCGAGCCCTCCCTCACGCATCATCGCAGTTGCATCTCCCGGGTATCTGGCGGGTCATTCCGTTCCGAAAACGCCCCTGGAATTGCAGAAGCATGCCTGCATTCGATTCAGGATGGGGAACCAGCAGCTGCTGGTATGGGAATTCGAAAGGAACCAGCGGAAAATCGAAATCGGAGTGAGCGGCCCGCTGATCGTCAATGATGTCGACCTGATGGTCAAGGCGGCCCGTGACGGGATCGGAATTGGCTATATGGCGGAAGCTTACATAGAACAAGACATCGCCGATGGCAAGCTGATTCCGATGCTGACCGACTGGTCTCCGGTTTACGACAGCTGGTATCTGTACTATGCCAGCCGCCACCATCTGCCCGCCCCGCTCAAGGCGTTCATTCAGTTTCTGCGGGAAAAGGCGGATCCCTAGGGGGCGAGCAGCATTCCGGTGAGGATCGCGAAGAGGCGCACCACCAGCATCACCTTGCCCTGAGAGCGATGGGCGATTCTCGCTTCCGTGTCGCCCTTGACGATTTTCATCGCGGTGAAGATCTGAGCCGCATCGAGCGCGTACATCGTCAGCAGGATGCCGACATGCATCCATAGCAACGAAGAAAAGATTTCCTGCTGATCGATGAGGCGGTGCCACCATTGGCGGTGGGAATAGAGATAGAAGGGCAGGGACAGGTCGAAAACGATGATGGCTGCCATTGCCGGAATGTGGAAATAGCGCTTGCGGTTCAGGAAATAGGCGGCCAGCATCAGGAGGTAGCTGAAGATGGCGGCGATGAAAGTGCCGGGAATGAGAGGATGTTGGTTCGGCATGAGGCTCCTCAGAGGGTGGCGAAGTGAAAGCGGAAGCTGCCGCTTTTCAAGTCCTCGAAATAACGCTGCAAGGTTTCTTTGACCACAGTGAAGGCGATGCCGTTCCAGGGCACCTCGTTTTCAGAGAAAAGGCCGACTTCCAGGGTTTCCTCCCCGGCGCAGAAGTCGCTGTCCACCAAGGTTCCCCTGAAGATCAGGTAAACCTGGCTCAGGGCGGGCAGATTGTAGAATGCGTAAAGGGGGCCGATCTCCACCCTGGCGCAGGCTTCTTCCAGCGTTTCCCGCGCGGCGCCCGCATCGGCTGCTTCGGAGTTCTCCATGAATCCTGCGGGGAGCGTCCACAGTCCGTAGCCGGGTTCGATTGCGCGCCTGCAGAGCAGCACGCGGCCACCCGTTTCCGGGATGCATCCCACCACGATCTTGGGGTTCTGGTAATGGATGGCATGGCATGCCGGGCAGACATGTCGCGGCAGGCTGTCGCCGGAAGGAATCCTGAATTCGACGAGCGAGCCGCAGTCGCTGCAATACTTCATCAATGCTTGCCGGTGCTGCCGAAGCCGTTCTCGCCGCGGTGGCTCGCCTCGAATTCGTCGACGATGTTGAATTCCACCTGAGCCACGGGAACGACGACGAGCTGGGCGATGCGTTCGAGCGGGCTCAGCACGAAAGTTTTCTGGCCTCTGTTCCAGCAGGAAACGAAAATCTGCCCCTGGTAGTCCGAATCGATCAGCCCGACCAGATTGCCGAGCACGATGCCGTGCTTGTGGCCGAGCCCGGATCGGGGAAGAATCATCGCCGCATAGCCGGGATCGGCAATGTGGATCGCAATGCCCGTCGGGATCAGATCCGCTTCCCCGGGATGGATGGTGATGTCGTTCTCGATGCAGGCGCGCAGGTCAAGGCCTGCCGAACCCGGCGTGGCATAGGCGGGAGGGTTGGCGCGCAGGCGCTGATCCAGGATTTTGAGGTCGATCGCTTTCATGTCGAATTTCCCTTTCGCGTTGGATGGCACGATGCGCGTCTTCAGGTTGAGGCTCTGCGCTATGACGCTGAAGAGGCGATCGATGTTGGGGTGCTTGCCGGGATGGCGCTTCGCATCTTCCACATGCTCCGCATAGAGTTCGAGTCCGTGAATCGCGCTTGCCGGATTGATGGCGCCGAAAGTTCTGGCCAGATGGCAATAGACGGCCAGAGATCCCGCCTGCCCCGGCCTGTTTGCTATGAATGCAGCCGGCTCGTCAGGACCGCTTCCGGCTATTTCGATCCCGTCTATGCCCTCCACGGAAGGGATCGTTTTCAGGTTTTCTGCAAAATTTGTCATCTCTTACTGAACAGGTGCGGCGATCTCAGCATTATAACCGCTTTGCGAAATGCGCCGTGTGGAAGAATCTGCGGTTGACTAAACTGCATTTGTGTGTATATTGTAAAGTCGACTCATTCTTTAGGAACATTGTTTGATGTTATTTCCCGGTTTGTCCTTCTGGAAACTCGCACTTGTAACCCTTGCTCTGACCCACATCACCATCGCCAGCGTCACCATTTTTCTCCATCGCCACCAGGCGCATCGCGCGCTCGATTTGAGTCCTGCAGTCAGCCATTTCTTCCGTTTTTGGCTTTGGCTCACGACCGGCATGGTCACCAAAGAGTGGGCCGCCATCCACCGCAAGCACCATGCCAAGTGCGAAACGCCTGACGATCCGCACAGCCCGCAGGTTCTCGGACTCAACAGGGTGCTTTGGGGCGGGGTTTCGCTCTACGTGAAGGAGTCCAGAAACGCCGATACCATGACCCGCTACGGACATGGCACGCCGGACGACTGGATCGAGAAGCGTGTTTATTCCAGGTTTCCCGGACTCGGCATCACGCTGATGTTGCTTCTCGACATCCTGCTTTTCGGCATTCCCGGGGTCCTCGTCTGGGGAATCCAGATGATCTGGATTCCGTTCTGGGCCGCAGGCGTCATCAACGGGGTGGGCCACTATTTCGGTTACCGCAATTTCAGGGCCGAGGATGCGAGCACCAACATTTTCCCGTTGGGCATTCTTATAGGTGGGGAAGAGCTGCACAACAACCATCATGCCTATGCATCTTCCGCAAAGCTTTCCTCCAGATGGTATGAGTTCGACATAGGCTGGATGTACATCGCATCCTCGAACTGATGGGGCTTGCCAAGGTGAAAAAGACCGCGCCGAAATTGCGCCTTGCGAAGGCAAAGCATGAGTGCGATCTCGAGACCCTCCAGGCTGTGATCACCCACCGCTACGAGGTGCTCGCCAAATATGCCAAGACATTGAGAAGCATCTATGCCGAGGAAGTCGGCAGGATGCAGGGGATCGATCTTGCCATGGTCAGGAAGTGGCTCCATCTCGATGCGCAGGAGCTCGACGAGGCTTCGCGCGCGAAACTGGGGATCGCCCTGGAAGAAAGTCCCGCACTGAAGACGGTTTACACCATGAGACAGGAGCTCGAAGCGCTCTGGCAGCGTTCAGCCGCATCCAAGGAGCATCTCGTCAGGCAACTCGAAGACTGGTGCCACAAGGCCGAGGCGAGCGGAATCTCCCAGCTCAAGGCCTTTTCCAGAAGACTGAGAAGCTACGCCTGAAACCATTTTCGAAAGAGATGGTCTGACCACTTGAATTCGACCGGGCAGGCTCCAGATGGCTTCTGCCCGATTCCAAAGGAGAACATGAATGTTTAGAAAAATCGTTTTGGCCGCCTTCGTGCTGTTTTGCACAACGGCTTTCGCAGACGACAGCCCTTCCCTGCACCAGGTTTACGAGGCAGCCCAGGCCGGTCGGCTGGATGATGCGCAGAAAATGATGGACAAGGTGCTTGCGGCGCATCCCGACAGCGGCAAGGCGCATTTCGTCGAAGCCGAGATACTGGCCAAAGAGGGACGCAGGGCCGATGCTTCAGCCGAACTCGGCAAGGCGGAACGCCTCGCCCCGGGGCTGCCGTTTGCCAAGCCTGAGGCGGTGCAGGAACTCAGGTCCATCGTCGCAGGCGGGCAGGTTCGCGCGCGCGGCGGATTTCCCTGGGGCATGCTCTTTTTCGGACTGGGCGCGATCTTCGTGATCTACTATCTGTTCCGTTCCCGGTTGTCGCGCAACAGCGCCTACATTCCTGCGGGTGCCGCCGGCGGCTATGCTCCGGGATATGCCCCTCCGGGCTACGCCCCTGGATACGGTCCCGCCGGCGGCGGAGCGGGTTCCGGCATCCTGTCTGGACTTGCGACGGGCGCTGCGATAGGGGCCGGAATGGTGGCGGGAGAGGAAATCGCCCATCATTTCATGGACGGCAACCAGCAGAATTCCGGCATGTCGCCCGTTTCGGATTCGTGGAGCGACAACATGGGCGGGCAGGATTTTGGCGTGGCCGACAGCGCTTCCTGGGACGATAATTCGGGCTTTTTCGCGGACAACGGCGGCAGCGACTGGAGCTGATCGTGGATGAGAGACGCGAACCTGAGGACAGTTTCAGCGATGCCATGGTCAATTTCTCTTTCGGCTACATGGCCGCATTCCTCACGCTCGTGGTGATTGTCCTGGGGCTGATCGAGATGAAAACCGACATGCAGGACATTCTCGCGCTCTTCGGCTTTCTCGCCGTCATGGGTTCGGCTTTCCTGCTCGTTCAGAGATTCGAGAAAAGATCCTGAAAAGAAAAAACCCGTCGCCTTGCGGGGACGGGTTTTCTCCGGGAAGCTGACCTTATTTCAGCTTCGTTTCCTTGTAAAGCACGTGCTTCCTTGCAACCGGGTCGAATTTCTTGATCTCGATCTTGTCCGGGGTGGCAT
>Ga0207433_10016318_pt1 | contig 10447 bp, 7 predicted proteins | sample YelNatPaOPGAMG01_FD_187559 | JGI IMG/M metagenome (GOLD analysis project Ga0207433, IMG submission 187559) | Hot spring thermophilic microbial communities from Obsidian Pool, Yellowstone National Park, USA - OP-RAMG-01 (SPAdes) (version 3) | ecosystem: Environmental > Aquatic > Thermal springs >...
TTCAGAACTGGTATGGTCAAATACAAATAAGTAATGTCACATCTATTGTAATTTTAAGTCACTCAAATCCCCTCCCTCCACCTGTATTTGCTAATCCATGTGAAGTATCAACAGGAGGAACCCTGTCTCAAGATTACGAAGGGGTATTGGTTAATGTTAGAAGCGCAACAGTTACCGCACTTAATCCACCTGCTGGACCCGGTGACACAAATCCAACAAATGAGTATGTTTTGAATAACTGTCTGAGAGTCAATGACTTCTTTTATCTTACAAATCCATTTCCTCAAGTAGGAGATGTGCTCACAGTAACAGGAATACTCCGTTATGCAAATAACGATTCCAAACTTGAACCAAGAAGAGCAAGGGATATTCTTTTTGAAACCGCAAGCGAACCAGCACTGAGGTCTTTTGAACCTCAGTTAGTTTACATTGATGAAGGAGTAATGAATTCTTTAACGAATCCTCCACTTGAAGTTACACTCATGCGCCCTGCTCCAGAAGGTGGAGTAGCAGTGGAACTTCAAAGTATAGCACCAGGAAATTTAACCGTTGCATCCCCATTAATCATTCCACAAAATTCTACTTCTTCTCAGGTTATTGCAAGTGGAATTTCAGGTTTAAATGACCCCATAACAGTATATGCCACTTTAGGAAGCGTTACACTGGAATCTCATGTTGTAGTGATTGCCTCTGGAAGAGTTCCCGCACCAGTTTCCATTACCCCAGACACAGGAAGTGTAATTACGGGAATGTCACTCGACCTTACAGTTACTCTCGATATTCCCGCAAGACCGGGAGGAACTACTGCAGAAGTCTATGTTTCCGATTCATCAATTCTTTCAGCACCATCTTCAATTACTTTCGCAGAAGGAACTCTTCAGGGAACATTAACTGTGAGAGGTCTAATAACCGGTGGACCTGTTACAGTCACAGTCTCGACAACTGCAGGTTCCGCACAGGCACAATTAGAAGTGATAGACAGACCACCCACTCCATTTTTTAGTGAATATGTGGAGGGTAGTTCCTATAATAAAGCAGTAGAAATTTTTAATGGTTCTACTTCTCCACTTGATTTATCTACATGTTTAATCAATCTCTATAGCAACGGTTCAACATCCCCTTCAGTAATATCCCTCGATAACATCACCCTCCCACAGGGTTCGGTATATGTGGTATGTCATTCGAGCATATCCAATCCTTCTGCTTGCAATCTTTTGACTTCAAGACTCACGCACAATGGAAACGATGCTCTTGAACTTGTATGCTCAGGTAATACCATTGATGTCATAGGTCAAATTGGAGTTAACCCAGTAAGCGGTAGCTGGGGGTCTGAGCCGGTGACTACAATTAACCACACTCTTAGAAGAAAATGCACAATCACAGCAGGAGATACCAATGGCTACGACCCATTTGACCCATCACTTGAATGGGATTCTTTCCCCCAGGACACCCTCGACGGACTTGGCTTCCATTGCCCATGAAATAATATATTCAAATTATTATTCCCCGGGAACGGCAAAATATGCCTGTGAGAGTTTATCATGTAATTCATTATAATTGCATCAATGAAATTTTAACCTCGACATATACATGAATTCTATTTTATTTTTTTCTTTTTGTTTTCCAAAACTATGAGCATCTGAACCACAATCATCATGATAAATGAAAATAATCCTAATAAATCTCCAGTAATTGAATAAACAGTTTTTCGATTACCAAGAGGAACATCACTCACAATTACTTTTTCTTCCGGAGATATTGAAATGCTCTTTTCTATTATTCTCCCGAATGGGTCAACAATTGCTGAATCATAAGCCCATTCACCTTTAACAATAGACACTTCATTCTCAACCGCTCTGAAAACCGAATGAACATAATGTTTTTCTGCAATCTGAGGCCAATCCTTAGAAGGAGCAAAAATAATCTGCGCCCCGTTTTCAGACACTTTTCTGGAAGTATCAGTAAAATCCAGATCATAACAGATCACCAATCCAAATTTTCCATGCTGAGTTTCAAAAACAGGATAAGTTCCTCTCGTAATGCTCGTCTCGCCAGCAAAAACAACAGGGTGATCTTTACCAAAAACTCCTAAAAATTTTCCTTCTGGATTAAGAATGGTTGCTTCGTTTCTTTCCCCTTTTTCTTCATAAACTACATAAGGAATTATGAGATACGAATTAGTTGCCTTAGTGAATTTTTTGACAGCATCATTACCCGAATTTTTAGGATCATAATTCAGGGCTCCTTCAGGCCATAGAATAATCTTTGCGCCTTCCTTTGCTGCCTTGTAAGATAATTTAATAAGTTTATCATAAATCAGGTTCTCTGGTAGCATTTTTTCTTTCTCAGATTTTGCCTTATAAGGATTTACCTGAATCACACCTACCCTTACAGTTTGACTTTCAGACTTGCGGTAGAGAGTGAGGCTTAACGATGTCCAGAAAATAACCACAAAAAGTGCTATCAATAATATTTTCCATGCATACTTTGACGGTTTTATAATAAAAAGTCCAAGAGAATAATTAATTAGCATAATAAAAATGCCCAACCCAAAAATCGAGAAGATTTTAACAGGCTGTATGAACCAGGGTTGATTATAAAAAGCATAAGCAAGAAATGCCCATGTCCCAAATGCTGGAATGAACATCCTTATATACTCAATGCCAACCCATGAAAATACTCCGCCTAAAACGAAATATTTGAAGTCAGTATTTTTGTGAACCTTTACCTTTTTCCGGTCAGTAAAAAATACAATTACAGCAATTATGATAGGTAAAGACTTCATATACCATGCATTAAAAGGAGCAAAAACATCCATAAGATAAAATCCAAGGAAACACCCTATTGTTATTGCAGGAGCAATAGAGGATATTCTTTCTGGAAGGACCTTATATTGGCTGACAAGCATAGGGACGAAACCTATCAATACTAAGTATGAAAGGTTATAAGGAGAAAACGAAAATATTAGCATAAACGCACTTAGCACCGACAAAATTAATCCCAAAATTAATTTCAAAAAAAATTCAGGAAATATTTTTTTAGACGACTGTTCTAACAAAAGAAAAATAACCTATAAAATTCAAAAAGGTTTATATAAAATATGTTTTTTATGTTGTGAAATTTTGATTCTATTATATGCTATTATTTAAATTTTAGAAGCAAAACGCAATTAAAAATCTACAGCTACCCAATAATTTAACCTAACAAGTCGTAATTTTATTTTAATCATAGCAAACTTATTTAATATTTGATAAACTTAATACTTAAATAAAATGGCTTAAATTATTTAAAGTCCAGTATCAAATTATGAAAAAAATTAAGAAAAATAAAAATTTATTTAATCATAAAATGTTCAAATTAATAGAAAGAGACGATAGAGAAATTCTACAAAAAATGTCTGTAAAAACGAGTATAAAAATTATGGAAGACTTACTCAACTCTAACTTTATCGAAGAATGCAAAAAAATAAAAAAAGAATTAGGAATAGATATAAAAGATACAAATGAATGAACAAATGCTTTTTTTGCTGGTTATGAAGTGTGAGAAGAACGCAAATCCTGAATGAACAATTTTCTATGGGGATAAGGAATTTCTATGCCCTTTTCATCAAATGCTTTTTTCAATCTCTTTCGATATTCTCTTGCAACCGCCCATTGATGCATTGGTAGAGTTTTAATCCTTGCCTTTAAAATTATTGAACTCTCTCCAAAACTATCAATACCAAAAATTTCTACCGGTTCAATAATTTTATCCTCAAAAGAAGGGTCACTCATCAACTGAGTTCCAGCATCTTTCATAACCTCAATAACCCTGTCAACATCTTCATTATAAGCAATTCCAACATCAATCAAAGCGGCTGACCATTTTGTCGTCATATTTGAAATTGTTCCAACCATACCATGAGGAATTACATGAATCACTCCATCTAAATCTCTCAGAACAATTGTTCTTAGACTTATCTCTTCAACCACCCCGCTTTTACCTTCAATAGAAATAACATCCCCGAGTCTTATTTTCCCTTCTGAAAGGAGAAAAAAACCTGCTATGACATCCTTGACGAGATTCTGTGCTCCAAAACCTATTGCAACTCCTGCAATTCCTGCTCCAGCAATTAGTGGTCCAACTTCTACTCCAGCTTCCTTCAAAAGCATTATAAATGCAATCGTCAGTATTGCCACCTTTCCCGCTTTTCCCAAAACATTACTCAATGTAATTGCCTGTTGTTCCCTTTCAGAATGTGGAATATCTTCGCGCCCTTTTTTAAGCAGAACTTTTTTCAGGGCACGCTGAGCAAACCTCAAAAGAAAAATACCAATAAAAGTAAGAACTAAAATTAAAATTATGCCTGGCAGTACCCTCACCGCCCATTGCGAAGCAGAATGAAGAATAGATTGCCAGTAATTGTATTGCAAAATTGTTTCAGCATGCTCTTTCATTTTTTTACTCCTTTCATTTTAAATCATTCAAAATAGAGGATTCATATATAAAAATTTTTTCATACTGTAAATTACAAATATTAAAACTTTCCTCGAAGTGGGACTTTTTGACAGAAAGAGGAAAAATAACCTAATTAATCGAAAGATAGAATATAGTTTCATTCATAAATCATTTCGAATATTCCTGCCGCTCCCATTCCTCCTCCTATGCACATTGAAACAATCCCGCGCTTGCCCTTTCGTCTTCTCAGTTCATGAATTAAGGTAGCTGTAAGTTTCGCTCCAGTTGCACCGAGAGGGTGTCCTATGGCTATTGCTCCACCATTCGGGTTGATATCACCTGCTTCATATCTCTTCTCAAGTCCAAGTTTCCGCACACAGTAAATAGCCTGAGAAGCAAACGCCTCATTTATCTCGAAAAGGTCTATATCGTCTGCTTTTAACCCTGCCATTTCAAGGACCTTTGGAATTGCAACGGCAGGGCCAATACCCATCTCCTCCGGTTTAACCCCTGCAACCGCATAATGAGTAAGACGCGCTATGGGTTTAAGCCCGAGACTCTTTGCCTTTTCCATCGACATTAAAAGGGAAAAGGCTGCTCCATCTGTCATCTGTGATGAATTTGCTGCCGTCACCGAACCCCCTTCTTTGAAAGGAGACTTCAACACCGAAACCTTACTCATATCAGATGGCCATCTTACTCCATCATCCATCTTAAAAGTAAATTTCTCTCTCACCCTTCTACCCTTTTTATCCACTGTATATCGCCATGCTTCGATAGGAATCAATTCATCAGAAAACTTCCCTGCCTCAATAGCCTCATAAGCTCTTCTGTTACTTTCCAGCCCAAATTTATCCTGATCTTCTCTTGCAATTTTATAGTTCTGTGCAACATTTTCTGCAGTAACTCCCATTGCCACATATGTATTAGGTCTATCTCCCCAGTCAGGATGTGGTCTAAATTGAACTCCACCCATAGGTATATGGGACATACTTTCAACCCCTCCTGCAATTATTACATCCGACCATCCTACCCTTATTTTTGCCGTTGCATCTGCAATAGCCTGCAATCCTGAAGAGCAAAATCGATTGACAGTCATCCCGCAAACTGAAATAGGCAAACCAGCCCCCAGTGCTAAAATTCTGCCTAAATTCATTCCCTGCTCCGCCTCAGGAAAAGCACATCCCACTATAACATCATCTATATCTTCGGGCTTCAGTTGCGGAACTCTTGAAAGTAACCCTTTTATAACCTGAATCCCTATTTCGTCCCCTCTTGTATTAGCAAGCCCTCCTCTCTTAGCCCTTCCTCCTGGACTTCTTACTGATTCTATTATTACTGCGTCGCGCATTTTTTCCTCCTAAAAATTTTTTCAATTTCGAAGCGGTTTCCCCGTTGTAAGCATATGCATCATTCTGTCCTGTGTCTTCTTTTCTCCTGCAAGGCTCAGGAAAGCCTCTCTTTCCAAATCGAGAATATAATCTTCACTCACTCTCGTCCCTTCTTCGCAATCTCCCCCAGATATGACATAAGCAAGTTTCTGTCCAACATGAACATCATAATCGGTTATAAAATTACCATGACGCATATTGTAAAGAATGGCTGAAACCATTCCTCTAAAATTTTCACCCATTACAGGTATCATTGCAGGATTTGGTTTTTTATAAATCTTTGAAATTGCTATAACTGCTTCCTTAGCATCACTAATCTGATAATCCCTGTTGATACTTATCCTGTCTGTTTTTCGAAGATAACCAAGTTCCATTGCTTCAATAGCACTCGTTGCCACCTTTGCCATTCCAATATTTTCAAAAACCTTTTGATAAAATGGCTGAAGATTTAGTCCTGCTTCAATAACTCCATCTGGAATCCCTTCAGTTACTCTTACCATCAATTCTTTTGTTCCTCCTCCTGCCGGAATTACCCCGACACCAACTTCCACAAGACCTATGTATGTTTCACCACACGCCTGACACATCGCTGAATGCATCGACATCTCACAACCACCACCAAGAGCCATACCAGCAGGAGCAACAACAACAGGTTTTGAAAGAAATTTCATTCTCATATTTGCGTACTGAAAATCATGAACCATTTTCTCAAGTAAATCCCATTCTCCCATCTGAGCAGCCATACATACTTTGAAAATGTTAGCACCAACTGAAAAATTCGTGGCATTATTTGCTACAACGAGCCCTAAGAATGGTCCATTTTCAACTATATCGCATGCACGAAAAACCATAGCAATCGTTTCTTCATCGATTGTATTCATCTTCGTATGAAACTCGAGGCACGCAACCCCATCTCCTAAATCTATAAGGCTCGCAGAAGCATTTTCCTCAATAGTTTTTTTCTTTTCTTTTAGAGTTTTGAGAATTATTATTTTATCGTTTTTCTCAACAGGAATGTAGTTCTTCTTCTGAAAATCGTAAACATATTTACCATCTTCCTTTTCAATATAAAAAGATTTAAAACCTCTTGAAACCATTTCTTTAACATTGGATGGGACTTTTAAACCAAGATTTTCCATTGTTTTTATAACCTCTTCAACACCAAGCACATCCCATGTTTCAAAAGGTCCAAGTTTATGATTGTACCCCCATTTCATAGCATTATCGATGGCAACTATACTATCTGTTATTTCAGGAATCCTGGATGCAGAATAGATGAAATTTTTGCAAAGGTATTCTTGTACAACCTGTGCAGCAATATCTTTACCGTAAAAAACTGCTTTTAATCTTTGATCAAATCCACCTTCTAATTTCTTCGCCTCAGAAATCGATTCAAACTTTGGCTCTTTTAGTGGAACATACTCCATGGTTTTGTAATCGAGCATGAGTTTTGTCTTCTTTTCACCCTCTTTTATCCTTTTATAAAAACCACTTCCAGTTTTGTTACCAAGCCAGCCCCGTTCTATCATCTTTTCCATAAATTCTGATGGAGCAAAAACATCCCTCATTTCATCGTCTGTAACTGCAGAATAAAGGTTTTTCATAACATGATAACCAACATCTATTCCAACAAGGTCAATCGTCCCACAAATCGAAGAACCAGGTCTCCCTATCTCCTTACCGATTATCGCATCAAGTTCCGCAACAGTAAGCCCTTTTTCCATCATTATTCTCATTGCATTGGCGAGGTCAAAAGTCCCGATTCGATTAGCTATGAAATTTGTCACATCCTTGCAAATAACTACACCCTTTCCAAGTACATCTTCACAGAACCTTGAAATCGTATCCACTACCTCCTTTTTCGTTTTTTCACCAGGAATGATTTCAACCAGTTTCATATATCTCGGAGGATTGAAAAAATGGGTTCCAAGAAAATGTTCCTTCATACTGTCGGAAAAATTAGCGGAAATAGCCCTGATTGGAATACCAGAAGTATTCGTTGATACAATAGTTCCCGGTCTGATAACTTTTTCTATCTTAGCGAAAAGCTCCTGCTTTATTTTCAAATCCTCAACAACAACTTCTATAACCCAATCAACTTCCTTTAACCAGTCAAGATGGTCTTCAAGGTTACCGGTTTTTACCAGTGATGCGAGGGATTTGGAATAAAAACTTGCTGGTTTGCTTTTCAAAGCCTTCTCGAGACCAGAGTTAGCAAATTTATTACGCCATTTAGGGTTATCGGTTCCCAGTCCTTCTTTCATATCCTCTTCTGTTAGCTTTGGAGGAATTATGTCAAGAAGCACACTTGGTATTCCTGCATTTGCAAGGTGTGCTGCTATCCCTGAACCCATAACTCCTGCCCCGATTATTCCAACTTTTTTTATCTTTTCCGTCATGGTCATCTCCTTTTTGAAATTAGAGCCCAAAACATTCTTCTGGTATTTCGAGCGGAGTTTTATCCGCCAGACTTATACTTTTGCATCTTGCTACAATTTGAGAAAGAACATTTACTGCAAAATACTTTGCAGAAGCAACTTTCCCATAATAAAAAGATGCTTCAGCATTTTCCCTTATTAAAGCCCTTTGCTTCCCTTTTGAATCTTCCGCTCCATACTTTACATACATCGCCGCAAGTTTTTCAGACGCTATAGCAGCTCCTTGAATAAGCATCCATCCCACTATAAGGTCACCCAAAATCATGAGAAACGGGCGAGCCTGAATAATAGGCACAAGGAAATTACTCCCTTTTGACCATTCGGAAAACTGTTGAGCAAGAAGCATAACAGCCATATGAGCATCTTCGAGATGGGAAACATAGGGTTTCAAATCTTTATTTTTCTTTGCCCTGTCAATTGTTCCAGCTATTTCGAAAAGCAGATTCATCATATTTTGACCTTTATTCTGTGCAAGTTTTCTGCCAACCAGATCAAGAGCCTGAATTCCATTCGTCCCCTCATAAAGGCAGGCAATTTTTGCATCTCTCAGAAACTGCTCTATAGGATATTCGCTAATATAACCATAACCACCATAAAGGTCTATAGCCATCGAACAAATCTCCACAGCCTTATCTGAACAAAACGCTTTTACAACAGGTGTCATTAGTTCAACAAATCCCATCCATTTTCGACTCTCTTCTTCACTCTGTGAAACTCTTGCCATATCACTGCAAAACCCAACAAAATAATTCATGGCTCTCATACCCTCAACATAGGACTTCATGTAAAGCAGCATTCTCCTCACATCGGGATGACGAATAATAGGAACGCTTTTGGCGGAAGGGTTTTGCATCTCCCAGACTGGCTTCCCCTGAATTCTTTCCCTGGCATACTGAACACAATGTTCGTAGGCGGTAGTAGCATGCCCCAGACCCTGCATTCCAACTTCAAGTCTCGCCTGATTCATCATGTTGAACATTATTTTCATCCCTTCCCGTTCCTTCCCGAGAAGCTCACCTATGCACTTTCCGTTGTCACCAAAATTAAGGGTGCAGGTGGCTGATGCCCTTATTCCCATTTTATGTTCCACATTACCAACGGTAACATCGTTTGGCTCGCCGAGAGAGCCATCAGGATTTACTCTTATTTTGGGCACAATGAAAAGAGATATTCCAGCAGTTCCCGGTGGGTCACCTTCTATTCTTGCCAAAACTGGGTGGATGATGTTTTCTGTTAAATCGTGGTCTCCCGAAGAAATGAAAATTTTCGTTCCGATAATACTAAAAGTTCCATCAGGAAGTCTTCTTGCTTTTGTTTTTATTGAACCAACATCGCTTCCAGCATTCGGCTCTGTCAAACACATCGTTCCACCCCACTCCCCTCGAAACATCTTCATCATGTACTTTTTCTTCTGCTCTTCTGTACCATATTTTTTAATAAGTCCTGCTGCTCCCCATGTAAGCCCTGGATAAATTATGAAGGAAAAATTCGCCGCATTGAAATATTCAATGCAAGCTGCCCAGGCACTCATTGGCATTCCCTGCCCATCCACTTCCGAATCTTCACCTGCAACTGCCCACCCACTTTCAAAAAATTTCTTAAAAGGTGCATGGAAACAGGACGGTACATACACCTTTCCATCTTTGAAAGTAACTCCTTCTCTGTCTCCGATACTGTAAGTTGGAAGTATTTCCTGAACAGCAAACTTTTCTGCTTCTGATAGCGCAATCTCTACAATTTCTCTCGTAAAATCGGAGAACAGAGGATGAGAAAAAAGTTTTTCTATTTCGAGTTGTTCAAATAAGACAAATTTCTGGTCCCTCATATTTACAAGAAGATTTCCCATCTTTAGCCTCCAATACTACAGCAAGTAAAATTTTCTCCATATAAATTACCTGTATACAATAAAAACTCCACTAAACCTCGTTAATCTAAAATACAAAATATCTTTTATGAAACAATAGTAGCAATGTCAAATGATTTTTTAATAAAAATTAATAAAGTAATTTAAATATTTTCATGTAATTATTGGATTTATCACATAATTAAATGGTAAAAAAAATTTTAAAAAAATTGAACCATCATTCATTTTTTTATATTTTATTAATGAACCATCATTCAGCTATTCTATTCCTCCGATTCAAAATTTTCGCTACTACTTTCTTCCTTTTCTTTCCTCGT
>Ga0207433_10016319_pt1 | contig 10447 bp, 10 predicted proteins | sample YelNatPaOPGAMG01_FD_187559 | JGI IMG/M metagenome (GOLD analysis project Ga0207433, IMG submission 187559) | Hot spring thermophilic microbial communities from Obsidian Pool, Yellowstone National Park, USA - OP-RAMG-01 (SPAdes) (version 3) | ecosystem: Environmental > Aquatic > Thermal springs...
CTGCTGGAACACGGTGCGTCCAAGATACTTGCGTACATGAAAAAAGGATTTGCGAAAAAAGGCCCCGGGATATTCGATTCAAGCAGCCTTTCCACGTTAAACCTCTGTGGACTTCAATCGGAGCACTGACCCGCTCAATCTGTTCCTGCGTTTCGAATAACAGAAATTTTGCAGATGTGCAGCCACGACAGTCGAGGTGGAGCACTAACAGCTGAAGGATGCCGACTTGGTTTTAGGACTTGCTTTCATCTATTCGGAAAGGCCTCTTTGCCCTTTTGCCGACTGGATTCGTAACGACCACGGAATCAAGATGTTGCGCGACACCTCTAAACAAGGGATCGCAAAATTATCGGATACCATTGCCCAATGATATGCGTACAAGCCTCCACACTCCTCCGTTCCTTATGTGCAGCATGCTGAAATCACCCATTCGTCATGTTTTCGGTATTTGGGTGTCAAGGCAGTTCGTAAGCGCATCAATGTGCGCGGCTGGATGTACGGGATACAATACCAGACGTCGTCCCTTGAAGACATCTTCATAGGCGCATGCCGAAAGTTCTCTAAACATTTCACCTCAAATAATCGATTCCAGTCGAAAGCCAAATTCTCCTCTTGTTTTTGCCATCGGCGGTGTACATTTCGACACCAGCATGATACCTCTCACGGGGTTATTTTCGAAGAGGCTACCGTCCCAACCGTTCATACGGAAAAAGGTCCCGGACTCGGGATTTAGCTAACGCCGCGATCGCTTTCCGTGGAGAGTGCGTCTCTGCTTTCTACGATGAGAGGGTAGACGGATCGAAATTTCTCGACTTGTTCTCGAGCTTGGGTTTACCAACCGGTGCTTGATTCACTGTGGGCAACATCGTCATCCACAAATCCTTCGGCAAATGGAGCCGATTGCGCTTGCGCCTCGGTGATACAGCGTACTCGCCGAGGGCATCGCTCAGTGCGAGCCCGTGATCATATGACGCGGAATGCAATAAGTAATTGGGGTAGGATATGACGCGTAGTGTTCTGGAACCGAGAACGCGATGTATTCCACGATAAAGCAGGCCCTAACGCGCCACATGCCGACGCTCAGAAAAAGTGTAGTGCAGGTACGCGAACAGCTGACCATGGTCAAAGGCCACCGCTGAGAGGGGTACACTCACGATGTAAACAAAGAAAAAGAACATCTCAAGCGGAGCTCCGATCGGAACTAGAGTCTGTGCGGCAAGTGCAATGAAAACAGCTGAAAGCTGCGATATTAGGGCTCTGACACTGCCATCAGCATCCTTCAACTGTTGATAACGGAGCTGTGAAGAAAAGAATTAACAGAAGTATTGAAAGCTAAAGACCAGGGAAAAGAAAAGCAAGCGGTTTGAGAACAAAGCTCACAACGACCGAAGTTGATGGCATTGGCAAGAGACCCGAAACTTTGTTTATACATCAGAATTCGAGGACCGGTTCTATTGCATTCGGGCAGCAGGTATACCTTCAGATAAGCTCAGCAGAGCAGGTGCTGTCCGGCTACTCTCTTCCGCTCTGACCCTGCACAGTGATAATAGCAAAGACTGAACGCCTGACGCAGGTTTACGGGAAAGCGCTGGGCGCTAAGCTTGGACACGACGACAGTGCTCTTGTCGACGGCAGTTTCTTGCAAATGCATCAATATGTTTTTCACGCAATGGCTTTGGACGCTATGTACCTGGTTCGTTGCCTACTGCAGATCACTGAAGCGTTGGCTCTCTAATGAGCAAAACAAGCTCGAGAGCTCAGCCTCTCTAGACGCTGGGCAAGCGATTCGTTGCCGGCTCGAGATCGCGTCAGCGCTTGGCGTCAGGAGCAAAACACGCACCAGACGTCACCTTGCCTAGGCGCTGTGCATGCAATTCGTTTCCTGCTGGATATGGCGTACGCGCTCGCTGCCTTGAACAACTGAGCACCAGTCTTTAACCGACATAGGCGCAAATGTTCGTAAATACCCAACCGACGCCAGCAGCCTCAACGCCAAGCGTATTCCGAATCGCAATGTATAGAATCGCTCCAAGTGCCGTTACGAAACAGATCGTGAGCGCAAAAACAAAAAGCGCCCGGATTTGATAGCGCTCCACGAGAAAATATACCATCCAGACTCCAGTGTAACTGCCTAGAAGAGCGAACAGGCCGAAGAAGAGTCCATAGGAAATATTGAGGCGGCCCTGGGCCAGATACACAAAGGCGCCGGAGGCACTGCCCAAGAGGTTCGAGAGCGACATACTCGACTGGACGGTAGCCGGATCTGCTCGTCCGACAAGGTTCAGAAACGGAATCAGCAGCGAGCTTCCTCCAATGCCGACCCAAGAACCGAAAACTCCGGCAATGAAGGCCCATACGGGATATCCGAAGATCAGCGCCCTGGTCCACCGGATATCACCGAGACCGTTTTTCGAGTACCACGGATATCCCAGTCGATCGCGCAATCTATTCAAAGACAAATTACGCCAGATGGTGAAGCATCCCATAGCAAAAAGCACCGATTCCTGAATAGCAAAAAGGATCCAGTAGACCGCTCCACAAAGAGGCGCACCCACTGGCGAATGCTTCTCGGCACTTCCGGATAATATTTGGATGATGAAAAGAACCAACCAACATGCCAACAGGAAGAGCATGTATCGCCACTGGAACCAGGGTCGCTCGGCTGCGAGCAATTCCTCCCGCGATTGCGCACACAGAAGTGGATCCAGGTAGCATAAGAACCGCGACCGGCCAGGTCGGAGCGGATGCACGTTGTTAGACGGCGAAGACGCAGCTGTCTCGCTGCCTGTCGCATGGACATCACTGCTGTCGACTGCGTTGCTTGCGTTAGCAGCAGAGCAGCACCCGTTACCCCTAGACTCATGATTCAAGTGCGGATCCGAAGAATCTGGCCGCTCGGCCGATGCACGGTCTGCAGACGGCTTCGTGGCATCCGTGGCGTCGCGCCCGCAGTCGTCGACTTCGTTAGATTGTACGGGAATCGCGGTTTCCGCAACAGATGGCGAGGACACGCGCGAGCTCAATGTATCATCGGCGGCGTTTCCTGCAGCTTCCGCCTTCCACGTCTGCTCATCGGCGGCGTTCTTGTGGCGCTCCTGAAGGCGTTCGCGCAGTAACCGCAGACCAAAGAGAGCACTTTGCACTGACAGCACTGAGAGCAACAATGCAAGTACAAACGCTGTGAAGTAGCTGGGAAAAGCTTGATTCATGAACGTGCCTGGGGTGGTTCCCATTAGAAAAAACGGCACGGTGCAGGCAACGAGGTTCCAGTCAATACGAGGGGTATCGCGAGCTGCGTGCCGGCGCGGCACATTCACCATTGCGTTCGCAATAGATGCCCCGAAAATGAGCGGCTGTGCATTCGCACTCGCGTTTTTCAGCGTAAAACCGGCAAATAGGGAAAGCAATGGCACCAACAGGATGCCACCGCCGATACCACCAGCGTTCGAGAGACCCGTAGCCAGGAACACCAAGACAATGAGCACACCGTCTGACCATAGGAACGGATGGAACAAGTCCTTCACCGCACATATCCCCGTATTCGTGTTACAGACTTGTCGCTCTGTGCAACCGCTCGTTGGCGTGCACGGCACGCACTGACCCAAAGTGATGTTACACGCACGACCGATTTGAGAACAGTAGTCACAGAGGGTGGCGGCCGTAGTGCTAGTCCCGGCCAGCGCCAGGAGGCACAGCATACCCCCTATAACCGGAAGGTACACCTTTTGTTGCCGCGAGAAACGAGAGCGCATCATGCAATATTTTCTGGGAGCGTATTCGACGCAAACAAGTATGGAACACCGTGTGAAGTTATCTTACACGAAAAAGCACAAGGCGATGCTCGCCTGTGTGACGAGCGGGGCCTCGAGCTCGTCGTGGCTTCAACAGTTCCTCTCAGTTCTACACAACTTCGCAGAGTCAGGTAATAGAGCAGTAAACCCACAGAACCCGATCGGACTGTGCAAGTCGGTCGAGGTCAAGCCGTACCAGCCGACAGAAAAATAGTTGTCCGGGGTGAACAGAATGCGCTGCTGCTTCACACGCCAACGGAATGGTTTTACTCGCGCCTCGAACTTGGGTTGCAAAGCGATTGCTTCCGCCCGGAAGGGGCAGTTTTGGACGTTTTGTTGAAGAAGCGATTATGGGGGGTATTGGTGCCGCGGCTGAACTGTCTCCACCGATTCGTCTAGCGGAGTACCATGGAACATTTTCTACTCGGTTCACCATGATGTACACTTCGACGTTTGGGCGTCTTTGGACGCTTATCAACTCCAGCCTTTATGGTGACGATTGTCGGACTGCTTCCTTTTCCTCTCTGTGATCTCCAGATTCGACTAAGCGGGGCACTCGTAGCCCTCAGGCCGCTTGTCAGCCGTTGAAAGATGTTGATGGCGCCGTCCGAGTACAGACGAGATCAATTACGGCTGTTGCCGACGCAACTCAGTTACTGGCGGAAAATGGTATCAATGCTTCACTTTCCATGTTTTTCGTATAAAGATAGCGTCGTTGCGCTTTTTGCAGTGATTACAGGATTTTGTGGTCACTTGTTCGTATATGTCCATGACACCTCTTTCTCCGAGCACCGCACTGTGATGCATCAATGCTTCCTTTACCGCTCGGCACATGCTCTTCGCGGGTCCAGATGGATCTATTCGGTATCTCTTCGGCTTTTACGCCTAGTGCCGCACCCCAGGATCATGGGCCTCTTCTGGGACATCGCATCTGCGAGTACCTTGTCCAGTGCCTCCGCGAGCGCACTCTGTTCCATTCAATAACTCAGTATCTGCTTCCATTCACTGCGCTGATGGCGTTCTAGATTCAATGGAAAGAGAAGAGACGGGATACCATTGGAGCGTATCCCTGGACAGGTATCATGCTGCCGTCGAATGCCGCCTCGTCGTCGACCACAATGGGTTTAGGGTTTATCTTTCGAGTGGTGTCGAGTACTTAACGTGAGATGATTAGTGAACTTGTGGAGTGAGCTTGCGAAGCAGCCATCGAGGGACCACGTCAAGCTATGCTCGTCGTCAGTCCAGCGACGCCCATTGCTGCGCTCACACGTCGCCTTAAAACACAGAGTTCGAAAAGTTGATGAATACATGGTTCGGGCAAGCTACTCATGAGGTACAGAGAAGATCGGATTCTTGCAGTTATGAATTGGATTATGGAATCGGGTATTTTCGTAGCGCTGCTCGAGAGCTTCGCTCATTATCTGGGTCCTGGGCTTGTTACGAGCTTCAGCAGCAAAGCGTCGATGAAGTCACTCCGAGGAGACGGCCGGGCATCATATAACTACCTATAAGTCGGAAAGCCCATATCGCTGTGCTTCGAATACCAAGTATGTACACGTAAAAAAAGTAAGAAAAAGATCTCAAGGCAGGCACACATCCAACATTCCAATGTTCTACATAAATCCAGTACGGGCGTAGTGTCCGCGGGGGCCTCACAACGAGGTCCATGCACCCTGATATGCAAACCGAGGAGCTGCAAGAAATACGCTGGTGTGCATGTGGAAACAATACGGTCCACATCATGAAATTCGAACGAGCGAGATGAACTCCTAGCCTATATATCCACACAGTGATATTTTGGTCCGTATCTCGATATCCAACCCCACAACGTGACGTATTGCCCTGGTATTCACAGGGCAAAATTGTGGGCGATACTATAATCTCCAAACGGAAACGTCAAGTCCGCATTTCGCAGGAGGATAACGTACACGCTCCTCGCGGAGTTTCAGTAGATCCATCAAGGCGGCTGCTTGGCGAGGAAACGTGGCCGTCAGGAAACGCCGACAAACCGTTTCAGCGCCAACTTGCTGCTCGGCTTCGTTCCGTATGAACTTGGCGTCTGTGTCGCAATATCCATATTCTTCCATCGACTAGTCGCTTGATCTGGTTCTGGTTGCTGAGGCTTCTCCATTTTTCAGGCTGGAGGTTGGTGCAAGCAGCTCATAGCGCTACAACTGCGACGTTTCACAGCGTTCAGCTGTCGCTCGTTGCAAAAGCGGAGGCTCTTCCGCCTCCGTACCCATGGAGGACGACTACGGAAGCATCGAGTCCGCGAAACCCCAACAAGACGCTAGTTCAGCGCAAGCTGCGATCGAGGCGTCGGGTTCAACACGTGCCCTGATACTCGCCGCGGCCTGTCTGTTGACGTTCGGCTCGTACTTCTGCTACGACACACCTAGTGCGCTTGTGATTACGCTGCGAGAAAAGCTCCAGTTAACCGGATTCCAGTATAACGTTCTCTTCTCAATTTACTCGTGGCCGAACGTCGTTCTCGTTTTTATCGGTGGACTGGTAATCGACACGTACGGCAGTCGCCGGGCCTCGCTTGCTTTGGCAACGCTGGTCTTGGTCGGTCAGGTGGTCATGCTGATCGGCGTTCTGCAACATCGCTACTGGCTCCTGCTGAGTGGGCGTTTCATCTTCGGCATGGGTGGCGAGTCCCTCGGCGTTTGCCAGTCAATTATCGTGAGTCGTTGGTTTGCTGGTCATGAACTCGCTACTGCTTTCGGACTGAGCTTGACTGTTTCACGTATTGGCAGTATCCTCTCATTCATGTTATTGCCGGTTGTGGACCAGGTTGCCGGCATTGTGTCGGCATTCGCAGTGGGTGTCATTATTTGTGCGCTCTCGATATGTGCTGCTCTGGTCTATGCTTCGATTGAGCTCTCTGTAGAGCACAAGCGTGCCGAGGGAGCCGCAGCACTCCAGCCGACGAAAACGCCGACACGGGCTCCTGCTGGGGAACGCTCGCCCCGGAGCAGACGCTCGAGTTTGCTCCAAGTTGCCAGATGCCTTGATCTTTCATTCTGGCTGTGCGCTGGGATCAGCATGGTGTCCTATGCGTTGGTATTCTCGTTTATCGCAATCGGAAGCGACTTGCTGCATCAGGCGTTCGGCACTTCACGCGAGCGAGGCAGCCTCTTGGTGTCGCTCGTATACGATTTTTCCATGGTGCTGGCGCCACTTCTCGGGCGTCTATTCGACGCAGTTGGTTTGCGTGGAATCTTCGTTCTTGTGTCGTGCACGCTGAATCTGCTATCCTTTGCCCTTCTAGAGCACACCCGCACGTCCGCATGGCAACCGGTGCCGCGCCCGGTCTACGGCATGATTTGCATGGGGGTGGCTTTCAGCGGTCTTTCCAGTTCTGTTTGGCCTTCTATGACGGTTATTTCGCCGGTCTGGGCCCTGGGAGCGGCGCTCGGTATTGCGCAGGCCCTGCAGAACCTGGGAACAAGTCTCATGAGCATCTACGTGGGTCACGTGGTAGATGCGTTCGGCTACGAAGCGGTGCTTAGTCGATTTGTACTTATCGCGTGCATCGCAGTGCTGCTCGCTTTATGGTGGAATATCGACGATTGGCGATATCGGGACGGGCGCGTGAACCGCTCCGCTGCTGCGGCAGAAGCAGCGGCAGCAGCCGCGATGGAGCTACCGGTCGCTGCTGGGACACCGCAAGGCGCTGCTGTCGCTTATGTCCCGCTGTATGTACCCGTCTACGTGATGGTATCGCCAGAGGCGATCCAGTCTGTCCGACGAGCCTGCTACCAAAAGCTCGGAGAGAGCGAAGTCGGTATCAGACGACGCGATCTTTATGCGCAGCTCGGCATTGCTCATCCTGCGGTCGTGCGCAAAGCTGCGGAAACCGGAGCGCAGTTGCCGTCGCCAGACGCGTACCATGCACGAGTTTTTCGACCAGAGCGACCTACGGAGGCGGCAGGGTCAGCGTCGAGTTCACAGAGCACCAATTGACGCTGGTCTGAATGAAGGAACCCGAGCACGCAAGCACGTATGAACCTAGAGACTTGCGCAAAGGCATGTAGTTGAGAATGTAGGCACGCTTGCATATAGAACTCTGCACATTCGCAAAAACGCGAGATATTCAAATCCAGGTGAGCTGCCTCGTGGCATCTTGCAGCGGGGAGACGAAGTCGGTTCGCCGATTCGGTCTGGAAGCATCTTTGGAGTTTTCAGAGTGTTAGAGGGCGCGTCCTACTGCACTTGCGAATCGATCCCTGTCAGGTGATGCCGTCTGTGGAATACTCTGCGCAGCCCTGAGGCAGAGACCGAGCGAGAACCCAACTGGGCCCGTCGAATATGCGTGTGTATACGCTGTACTTGCGAATAATGGAACACCGTTCTCCTGCACCAGTTGCCCTAGACAGTCGTTCGTGGTGTGTGTGTATACTGCGCTCCAGGCGTGCTGGATTCCTGAACCGTACCAGACCAGTGTTTTACGCCGACTGGGAATCCGACTCCTTCACTCCCAGCTGGTGAGCTTTTTCGAAAGTCTTCCGCATTTCAGCGCAATGCCCGCACTGCGTAGGTAAAGGGAAGCTCTAAGGCTGCCTCGACACGCAGCTGGTAGCTGCTCTGAGAGCATGAGACGTTTATGTTGCGTTGAGCATGTTGCTTGGGCGCATGGTTGCCGGTGGAATCAGTCCATGGCGAGCCTGTGACCCTGTCTTGCCTCGTGATGTGAGGTTCAATGTACTTCGCGTTGACCAAGTCGACCATCTGGCTCTGTTTCACGCTCTTGTTCTCTGTTGGTGTCAGTGTGCATCTGTGCTTTGGATACATGTGTATGGTCCCCGATGTATCAATGGGAATCGCGGTGAATCGGCAACTGCGCTTGTTGTACACTCTCATCGAAGAAGCAAACGTGCAGCATTTGTACGCTACAGCATGTCCAGCGCCATAGGCTTCCGCCGAACGACCCGAATTGCGTTCATTTCCCTTTCCAACTCATAGAACAAGTTGGTGAGTGCACGCCTTCCTCCTTCGTGCAATCGAAACCGTTGGTGACCCCAGCGTTATCTCTTTTTCTCTTGAAAACGATTGCCCGCATGAGCCATTTGGAGTATGGATGTCCCTCTCAGCATGAAATGAACAAATCGTCCCTGCTCTGCTCGATAGTGTGCTCAGAGAATCGCGACGGATCCTGACGCAGTTATTCGAGTTCCCGTTTTCGGTCCGGGCCTGCGTCGTGACCAACTCTTGATGAGACGGAGCCCCGCGGAAATTTTGGACGGCTTCACGTGCTCCGCGTTCAGCTCATTTGCTCCATCGTCTTGATGAAGAGGTCCAATGACGGCTATCTTTTCCTTTCAACCGGGTATCGACGTCCGCCAAGAAGTCTTTCTCCTCATCTACATCGAGAGGTTGAAACTGGGTCTCGTTATTCGAACTAGGCCTGGCATTCGCGAACAGCACGCCGAGTGATATTTTGTTGGTCTTCATTGTCCTTGCGCATTTCTTTCGATTTCCTCCTCGTAAATGAGAACTATTGAACGATCTCCACCAAAAGCCTTCGCGGTGTTGTTCGAATGCATGTTGTTCGCTCCTCGAAACCAGCCGTAACTCAAACCGAAGGCCACGCAATACAGTAAAGAAGTCTCTGTTGTGGTATATTGGGCCCTCATTTTCCACGTAGGAATAATATTGAATAGACGCTTGAGGAGGTCAGGGCGCTCGTATACGGACACGTAGTCTGTTTTGCTCTGCAAGGCGCTGTTCTCAGAAACGTAGTAGCGCGAGATGCAGGAAGACCAAGCATCAAGCTTCAACCGCACTTTGAATACAGCGTGTCGTCGAGCCGAGGCCAACAGCAACATCATGAGCTTCAACGCTCTGAAGCGACGTTCCTTCTCATTCTGACACCTCTTCCGACCTCTCCACCATGTCCAGCTGATCAGCTAGCGCCAACTCCTCATTTGTCACCATCGACACCCCCGGAATGCTTTGCATTCGTCCCATTTTCTGAGCATGTGAGGCAAGGGAAGGATGCCCCGCAGACTGCGCGTCATGAAACGCTTGGCATTGATTCGCATTCGCTTTACGTTCTTGAGGCTGGTTGGATACGTTTTTCGTGTCTGCGCTGGAAATGTTCCGACCGCCAAAGATACATTTTGCGTTATCTGATATGTTCAGGAAAGCGTGGATTTGCGTACAAATCCTTTCCCCTACGACCCGGACTCATTGCAACTGCTTTTCGGAGCATCGGTTGTGTTTTCACACGAAGGCCTGACTGAAAAATTCCGTATCGATTCGTATAAGTGAGAGTAGTGCGCGTGGAACGCCTTCTAGCAGTTGCTCGACGACATGTGTCCAAACGAGGCAGGACAAGCGAGCATGTATCGAGCACTAAGCTATACGATCCCGAATGATGCCCTGAATCTTGATTCTCTATGGAAGATGCTCATCGCGGAAGCGTTTGAAAATGCACTTTTTTACAATTGCTCCCTACCGATCCCGCTGCTGAGACACTTTCCCCCTCCTGTCCCATCTTGTACTCTATTCAGCAAAATCCTTCTCTTCTTTGCCCGGTGCTTTCATTTGCTTCTCCTTTACTCGGCGATATGGCATTGATGTGGTCGCTGGGCTCCATCCCCGATTTGGTTGCCGGATTCAGATCCCCAAGATCGATGGATAGACCGGAA
>Ga0207433_10016332_pt1 | contig 10442 bp, 9 predicted proteins | sample YelNatPaOPGAMG01_FD_187559 | JGI IMG/M metagenome (GOLD analysis project Ga0207433, IMG submission 187559) | Hot spring thermophilic microbial communities from Obsidian Pool, Yellowstone National Park, USA - OP-RAMG-01 (SPAdes) (version 3) | ecosystem: Environmental > Aquatic > Thermal springs >...
GTACATCGTATGTTGCACATATTTTCATAAAAGAGTTCAAATCATTGTAGCCTATCATTGTTTGACAAAAATTTTTGAATTTTCGATAATATATGTGATGAAGTTAAATTTTGAAAAATTTAGAGAAAGTAAGAGCGATTTTAAAGGGTCAACAAAGAGAAATTTTCAATTTTTCAAAAATTTTGAAGGCCTCAATTTTGAGATCCTTTGCATAAGTTCAAACACATCGCAGAAAATTCGGGAGTAGAAGCAGAAAATTCGGGAGTAGAAAAAGATAATGGAATTCTACTCTTAGATTGTGAATAAATGCAAATAAGAACATCCTTAATTGAATACTAAGAAGAAAAGCTAAAATATGTTCTACTTAACTAATTATATTCTTATTCGAAAAGAGCATTTTGGAACAGTTATTTTTTGCCCCAGTCTTCAAAAATATGTAATTGATAATAAATTTTTTAAATTATTCCCTTATTTCAAAAAAGGAACCGACTCCCCACCCTTATTAAGGAATTTTTCTTCTTTTTCTAAAAATGAGCTATCTTATTTTATACAATCTCTTTTGAAATATGGAATACTAACTACTAAAAAGAATATTCCTTCTACAATTCGGATAATAACAAATAAATTTGTATCGAAGGACTGTCTCTCCTTCCCTCGGGCAGTTTATTTAGAATGTACCAACAGATGCAATTACAACTGTATTTTTTGCTATCAAGGAGAGAAATTGGAAAAGAAAGATTTTGATTTATTTTTGTTAAAAAAATTAACTAAAGAGATGAGAAGATATGGAACAAGTTTTGTTTCAATTGGAGGCGGAGAACCTCTTTTATATCCTTTTCTTTTTCAAGCTATCCAAGAAATTCAAGAAAAAGGAATTCAGACAGAAATTGTTACTAATGGAAGTTTATTTAATAAAACAAATATAAAGCAATTGAAAGCTACAGGCCTTCGATTTGTTCAAGTGAGCCTCGATTCTTCAAACGAAAAAACATACTCGATTTTAAGAAAAGGAGGAAACTTTAAAAAAGTTATCAAAAATATTGAAATGTTAGCAAAAGAAGGTTTTGAAGTATGTATTTCGATGGTTCTTACAAAATTAAATTTCAAAGAAATTGACAAGGTAATAGAACTTTCAAAAAAATTAGGCGCAGCTCAATTTCGGATTATTCATCTAAGAGAAATAGGTAGGGCCAAAAAACTCTCTTCCTTACAGCTTAATGGAACAGAATTACAAACCATTTACCGATATTTAATTGAAAAAAGAAAAAGAGAGAAGAAAATCAAAATTGTGTTTAATCCTAATTTAATTATTCCTCTTGTCGAAAATATAAAATGGATTCCCAAATCTCATTATGGATGCATAGCAGGAAGGTCAATATGCGGAATTGATCCGGTCGGAGACGTGTATCCTTGTCCCTTTTTGAAATCTAAAGAATTAACATGTGGAAATATAAAAAATGAAAGTTTAAAGAAAATTTGGGAAAATTCTTCCGTTTTAAAAAAAATAAGAAATATAAAAAAATTAGAGGGAAAATGTAAAAAATGTAATTTTCTAAAAATTTGTAAAGGAGGATGCAGGAATTTGGCTTATTTTAAAAGAAATAGAATAAACGATAGTAATTTTCTCTGTAGCGTAGGGAAGAGAATAGATGAAAAATTACTTAAAAAAATATCCCCAGAATTTCGATTTCAAACTACTGAAGAAAATATTGTTGAGAATTTACGAAATTTCATTGAAAATGGTAATAAATTTCTTTCTAAGTATGAATCGTATGAAATATTGCCTTGCTTTGATTAGATATTCGCAAAAAGGGCTTGACAATTATTTTAATAGAGACTTATAATTTATTATGGAGGGTCAAAAGGTCGAAAATAAAAAGAAAAATTAAAACTATGTGCTACGCAAAAGACGGATGTCCAAAATCAGCCACTAAAAAAGGGAAGAGCAAAAAATAATTCTAATTTAAGAAAAATTTTAGATGAAAAAAGAAATCTCGTTTCCTAAGCGAATTAAATTTTTTATTAATTTTAAATGCAATTTTAATTGTCCCTACTGTTATCTTCCTGAAAGCTTTTTTAAAAGAAAAGAAAAAAACATTGAAAGAGTTTGCAAAAAATTATGCGAATATAAAGTTCAAGAAGTAGAAATTTTAGGTGGTGAACCCTTCTTAAATAAAGAAAGGATTAAATATTTTTTGAATTTTTGTATAGTTTCAAAAATTTATTTGCAAAGCATCTCCACAAATGGGCAATTTATTGAAAAGGAGATCTTAGAATTACTGAAAAAATTTAATGATCTTACAATACAGGTAAGTTTGGATGCGGCTACTCTAAAAACTTATAAAATTGTAAGAAATTCCTCTTGTTTTGCTCGTGTAATTAATAACATTAGGCTCTTTAAAGAAAATAAAATTAGAACAGTGCTCAGTTTCGTGGCAAATAAAAAAAATTGGAAAGAATTAAAAAATTTTATAATTTTAGCTAAAAAATTAAAGGTAGACGGAATTTCTCTTGGAGGATTTATCCCTGTAGGAAGAGGAGGGAGAGTAAAAAGTTGGGAATTAGATATGAAAGAAATTATTCAAATTTATTATTTAGTAAAAAAACAAAACGGTATAAAGATTTTTGGAATAGAAGAAAAGGGATGCCCTGCAGGTAAGGAAGAAGTAGCATTGCTACCAAATGGAGATGTTTTCCCTTGCGGTTTATTTATCGCTTTTCCGGAAACTAAATTAGGAAACATTTTTCAAAAAGAATGGATTTCAAATCGAGAGTTTTACTTTAAATTAATTAATTTTAAAATTCCCTCAAAATGTCTTAAATGTCCTTTACCTTCTCTTTGTCCGAGCGGTTGTAAAACCTTTATTTATTCTTATGAAAAAAGAAAGCTCTCCATTTAATGGAGAGCTTTTAGTTTAAATTTAAATGAGCTTTCTTACTTTAGCGACAAAAAAACTTTCAGTGAGATTTTGGTAAGGGTAAATTCTAATAGTATTTTTCACTATCCCTGGAGTAAATTTAATTCCTTCTAGTTGAATTTTTTCCACAAAAGCTTTCCCTTTATATTTTTTCAGCAAAAAGTCAACTACTTCTTCGTTTTCTTCTTTAGAGATGGTACAAGTTGAATAAACTAAAACCCCACCTCCTTTTAACGCTTCAAATCCAGAAACTATTAGTTGTTTTTGCAATTGTGCCAATCTTTCAGTAGTTTCTTTTTTCCATTTGTAGACACTTTTTAAATCATTTCCAATACCGGTACAAGGAGCATCAACTAAAACTTTATCAAAAGTTTCTCGTAAAGGAAATTTTCTTCCATCATAACAAGTCACTATGGTATTCATTGCTCCCCATCTTCTCAAATTTGCCACTAAAATTTTTGCTCTTTCTATGTTTGGGTCATTGGCTACGATAGTCCCCCTTAATCTCATTAATTGGCAAATTTGAGTTGTTTTTGAACCTGGAGCTGCGCACAGGTCCAAAACTTTTTCTCCTGGTTTTGGATCCAGAGCTAACACAGCAATTAAAGAAGCAGGTTCTTGGAGATAAAAATCGCCCAAAATATAATTTAAACTTTTCGTAATCCATCTATTTTTTTCTTCCACGAAATAGCCATCTTTACACCAGGAGACAGGAGTAAATTTCACTTCTTTAAAATTTTCAAAAAACTTTTCTGGGTTCGTTTTGAGTGTGTTTACCCTAATCGCAAACCTTTGAGGCGGATTATGAGCCGTTTCTAAAAATTTTTGAATGTCGAAATCTGGTAAATCAGAGAAAAAATGAATAAAATTTCCTAACTTTTCAATTCTTATGGGTTTCTTCCTTTCCTTTTTTATTTTCCGTCTCGGTTTAAGCTCAAATTCAAAAACTCTCGGTAAAAAATTCAAGATTTTTCTTCCGTCACAAAAAACTCCTCCCAACATTCTTCCTTTAAATTTCAAAATATAACTTCCAGGTTCCAATTTCTTTTGGATGTTCTCTCCATTAAATAGCTTTTCTACTTCTTCTTCGTTGAGTTCGATCACATTTTTTGAGACTTGATTTCCAACAAAATCAGAAATTTCCAAAGAAAATCTGAACTCCCCAGCTTCTAAAGTTCCAAAAGGAATCCCGATTTCGAATACTTCAAGTTTTCTTATTAAATTCTCCTTTCCGCAAAAAACAGAAACCGGCCAAAAATAAAAACCTTTTCCTACTTTTTTAAAAAGAATCCAATCTTTCGGAATTTCAACCCCAAATCTTTCATTCAAAAAATTTTCGAGCTGTTTCCTTTCTTCTCCCATCTTTAAAAATTTTTCCCTCATATTTTTTCACCTCCTTATTTCAATATTTTAATGGAATTTATTAACTTTAAAAGGTGCTAATTCAAAAGATAACATTTTCACTTCAAAAATTCAATTCTCTCTTAACTACAATAGATAATGAAAAATTTTAAGTTTGGGTTTTATCTTCGAATTTTTTTATAATTTTTTAAACCTTGACAAAGAATTTTGGATTTTTGATAATATATGCATGGGCTTAATTTCAAAAAAATTTAGAGAAGGTGAGAGCGATTTTAAAAGGTCGACAAAGAGAAATTTTCAAAATTTTGGAAGCCCAAGCTTGAGAAGCAAAATTTAATAAAAAAATCGAAAACTTAACAAGAAATTTTTGAATCTCTAAAATCAGATGTGAAAATAATAAAAAAAGGTCGAACATTCAAAACACGAATATAAAAAATCAAATGAAAAAACTCAAAATAAATAACCGAAGAATTCATAGAAAAAGTAAAAGGAACTCTTTTCGGATAAAATCTTATAAGGAAGCAGGTTGCAATGTAAATTATACCTGATTAATAAAAGTTTAACGGGTGATTATTTACTTAAAATTCAAGTAAATATTTTAGGTTATGAAAAAATACTATCAAAAAGAGGAATTAACTTTTGGACGAAAAGAAAGAAAAGATGAGTTCTTGATATATAATGCAAAAAATAGAACAATTCATTTAGTGCCAAAAGAAATTTACAAAGTTTGGAAATGCTGTCGTAATAGTTCGTTAGAAGATATTTTTAAATCTACCAAAATTCCAAAAAGGACATTGATGAGTATATTAAAACTCCTAAAAAATAAAAAACTCATTAAAGAAATTTAAATATATGCTGGAGTTAAGGTTTCCTCTTCACATTGAAATTAAGATTACGAACGCTTGCAATTTAAGATGCATTCATTGCATTAGTGATGCAGGAGAAAAAAGTATTAACGAATTATCGACACAAGAAATTTTTAAAATTATAGATGAAGCTAAGAAAAACGGAGCTTTTTCAATAGGACTTACCGGAGGAGAACCTTTCTGTAGAAAAGATATATTTGAAATTATTGATTATATTCACAAGAAAAAGTTGAATTTAGTTCTCACTACCAACGGAACTTTATTGAACGAACATATCATAGAAAAAATAAAAACGAAAATTTCTTTAATGAGAATAAGCTTAGACCATTGTGTTCCCGAAAAACACGATTATTTTCGTGGAATGAAAGGAGCCTTTAAAAAGACTTTAAGTACATTATATTTATTAAGAAGGTATAGAAAGTATTTTCAAACCACTGTACTCACTGTAATTTCTAAATTCAATTTTTATAATTTTAAAGAGATAGTGAATTATTTTAAAAAAGTTGATATTGAAGCTGCAAATTTCTTTTTATTCGCCCCATTTGGTCGAGGCGAAAAAAATAGAGAAAAATTAGAATTAACCAAAAACCATGCAAAAGAATTCTGCAAAATGATCAAAATACTTATTAAAAAAGAAAAAAAGATAAAAATTCACACGAATAATCCTTTAATGGCTCTTGTTGAAAAATATAAATTACCTCGAATTTGTCCTGCTGCTATTACTTCATGCTTTATAACAGAAACAGGTAGGGTTATTCCCTGTCCATATTTTTATTCTTTACCAAATTTTGATGATAATATTCAGTATAGCTCCGTCAAAAAAATTTGGAATGAATCTTTTTTCTTTAAAATACTTCGAGATGAAAGTTATTTAGCGAGCGAATGTCAACAATGCAAGAAAAAATTTACATGTTTTGGAGGATGTAGAGCAGCTGCGTTTAATGAATTTGGAACAATTCTAAAACCAGATCCTTTATGTTGGATAGTGAAGTGAAATAATGATTTTTAATTTTCATTCCATTAAACCTATTAGAGCGAATTTTGAAATAACAAATTTATGTAATTTGCGATGTCTTCATTGTTATTTTTACCGATTGAGAAATGTTCAATCAGAAGGATTATCATTTTCAGAAATTATTAAAATGATAAAAAAATTATCTAGGGAGGGCATTTTCGAATTTTCTATTGGAGGAGGAGAACCGTTATGTTATCCTAGAATAAAAGAAATTCTACTTTTCTCTACTCAGAGAATGTATACTCTTTTAACTACTAATGGAACATTGTTGAATGAAGAGCTTATAAATTTTTTTAAAAAATTACCTAATTTTTCTCTACAGATAAGCTTAGATGGAACCGAAAAACATCATAGAAAAATAAGAAATATGAAGAAACTGCAATACTCTCATTTAATGACGATGATCCGAAAATGCGTGAGTCAAAAAATAAATCTTAAAATAGGCTTTATGTTATCTCGATTAAATTTAAATTCATTGGACTATATTTGCAGATTTTGTATAAAAGAAAAAATCAATTCACTTCATATTTTACCATATATTGGGGAAGATAAAAAATTTCAATTAAAATTTTCCGATTTTCTTAAATCTGCAAAGATAATTAAAAAGTATATATCGAAACTTAAAATAACCATTAGAGACCCATTTTTACAATTTCTTGTATTTAAAAAATTAAGTTATTGTGAAGCGGAATTTACTTTTAATATTGACTATCAAGGAAATGTTTCTCCTTGTTGCTATATGGAAAAAAAAGAAATAGGAAATATTTTTAATTTAAGAATAAAAGATATTCCTAAAATTTGTGAGGAAAAGTTCAAAATTAACAATAGACTTTTTTGTCCCGTTCAAACAGCTACAAAAAATGTAAAATTTCTCAGAGTAAAAGAATTGTTCATATTGAAAAGTAAAAAATTTTTTGATATTCTAAAAATAAGCTCTTTTAAAAATAAAACTAAGGAGGTGTGAAAATGAAGAAAGAATCTTTTAGAATTGCAGTTTTAAAAAAAGATAATGCAAAAGAGGCGGCTGAGATTTACAATCTTTCTCTTCAATTTCTTGCTCGAGAGGCACCTATTTCAAAAGAAAAAATGGAAGAATTAATCGAAAGAAAAAATAACGTTCTGTTAGGATTATTCTTTAATAAGCGACTAATCGGTCATTCTATTTTGAGCTTAGATGAAAAGACTGCTATAGGAGGTGTAGGAATAGTACTTCATCCTGAATGGCAAGGAAAAGGTTTAGGAAAGAAATTGCTGGGGGAAACATTAAAGATTGCTCAACAAAAAGGGTGTAAAAAAGTGAGAGCAGAAATTTTAGCTACCAACGTAAGGTCGATTAGATTTTTTGAAAAAGTAGGGTTCAAATTTGTGGGAGAGTCAGAGAGAAAAATTATAAAAAGAGGAGAGGAAATGAAGGTGCTAAAGTATGAAATTACTCTATGAGAAATTAGTAAAAGGAGGTGAAAAATGTCAGAAAAAATTTTTGATGCCCATATTCATGTAGGATTTTGTGAAGGACAAGTGATAAAACACGAAAGGGATGCTTTTTATTCAGTTGATACAGTACTTAAATATCTGGATGTCCACCAAATTCAGAAAGGGTTAGTTTTTCCTTTCCCTAATCCAACTATCTCTTGCTTAAAAACTAATGAGTATCTTCTTCAAGCACTTCAAGAAGGAAAAGGAAGATTGTATGGGTTGATTTATTTTTCTTGGAAAGAGAATCCAAAGGAGCTGGCAAAATTTAACCACCCTTTACTTATTGGCATTGGAGAAATTCATCCTTCTTTTTCTCAACGTTTCCTTTCTGAATTTCCGTTTGAGCTTTTGGAAATAGTGAAAGAGAGAAAATGGATTTTACTGATAGATTCTTCTGTTTCTTTTTACGGACATCCAAAATATGTAGTAGAGTTCGCAAAAAGAAACCCAGACATTCGGATAATATGTGCTCATTTTGCGAGACTTTTTCATCGAGAAATATTAGAGTTAAGCAGGATGGAAAATGTATGGATAGATATTTCAGGAATTTCGCTTCTCTTAAGGGACCATTACAGACTTGCTCCTCCCGAAATGAGAGATTTTTCTTTAAAAAACGATATTTGTCTTGAAAGGGTTCTGGAATACCTCTTAAAACATTTTGGAGAAAAAAGAATTGTATGGGGAAGCGACTTTCCTTTTCCTCGAATCTTTGGAAAGACAGAAGATGTAGACTTCTACATTAATCAAGAAATAGAGTTTCTCAAAAAGAATAAGTTAACATCTATCCTTGGAGACAACATGGAAGATTTAGTGAATGAAGTAGTAATTAAAGCTCTTTAAATTTAATGTTAAGTCGGACCGAAATTCTCTACTTTTTTTAAAAGAATAAAAAATTTTTGAATAGTTCTTTCTTTAAATGAGGCAAGAGTGCCTCCTTTCTTTTAATTCTTTAATCTTGTAAAGATAAGAAAATGCGATGTAAAAAATTTTTTTTAAAGTTTAACAACATTTAGAAAAAATTATACTTGGCAAAAAATTTTGGATTTTTGATAATATAAGTGATGAAGTTGGAGTTTGGAAAATTTAGAAAAAGTAAGAGCGATTTTGAAATGTCGACAAAGAGAAATTTTCAATTTTCAAATTTTTGGAGGCCTCAATTTTGAAGTCTCTTATTTTTTTCTTTCGATAAAGTAAAACAAAAATATAGCCCATGATCAATTCGAAATTTTGGAGAAATTTTTTAAAATATAAGGAGAGGGCTTTTTGAAATCAAAATAAAAAGCCATCCCTAAATCACCATGGCAAATTTATTTCGTTTTTGGCAAAAACTATTCTCAAGAGTTAGGTTGTGGAAAAGTGGAAAGCGCTTAGAATTTAAAATTGAAAATTATGTAATTAAAGAATTAAACCCTAATGATTCAGAAGAAATAAAAGCAGCTCAAAAATTGCGATGCGAGATATTTTATAAAAAACTCAATTGGAATGTAAAATGCTCAATAGATGGGAGAGAATTCGACCGTTACGATGAATATGCCACACACTTTGGGATTTTTGATTCTACCGGTAAATTAATCGCAACTTCACGGATTCTTACTTATGATAACCCTTACGGTTTCATGTTTCAAAATGAATTTCGAGAATTATTAGACCCTACAGATATTAACAAAATGGAATTAAAAAAAGTTGTCGAAATTTCTAGATTATGTATCGATCCTACATTTGAAAAAGTGCTTTTGAGAGGACATAAACTAATTGAATATCTTTATAAAATTATGTATAAGTGGTCTAAAGTTCATCAAAAACGTTTTTGGGTATTTTGTGTTAATGAAAAATATTTACAACATCTTCAGAAAACCTTTCCCATTCCTTTTTATACTATTGGAAAAGGAAAAGAATATCAAAAAGGTGAAATTTCTCAAATGATAATGGTGGATTTAAAAAAAGCCGAAATAGAAACGATAATTCATTTTATTAAACCTCGGATCGCTAAATTGTTTATTTTTTTTAAAAAATAAAGTTAAGAGCTTCTAACATGGGAATTAAGGAAATTATTTTAACTATTGCAACTATTCTCAATTTAGGTTTAGGTTTTTTTATTTATTTCAAAAATAGAAAAAATAAAATTAATATTTCGTATGCATTCTTAAGCCTGGGGTTGGCAGGATGGGCTTTAACTAATGCCATTTTTCAAATTAATCCTTCTTTAGAAAAAGCACTTTTTTGGGCGCGACTAAGTGATATTAGCGCTATTCTTTTAGTCTCATCTTTATTTTATTTTTCTTTGGTTTTTCCTGAAGATATTCTTGTCTCTCAGAAATACCGATATTACTTGCTTTATTCTTTGACTATTTTGGTTACATTAATTTCCCTTCCAAATTTCGACTTTGTTAGAAAAGAAGTCGTTTTTCGAGATCATATTCAAAAACAAATTATTACCGGAAACGGCTTTTACATATTTGCTTTTTATATACTTTTATTTTTAATTTGGACAATAATAAATCTTAAAGAAAAGTATAAAATCTCGAAAGGAATCGTGAAATTCCAACTTCAATATGTATTTATTGGAATTGTAACTGGCATTCTCTTTGGGGCTACTTTTAATTTAATTCTACCCTTAATGAGGAATTATAGTTTAGTATGGTTAGGACCTATTTCAACACTTATTTCCCTTATTTTTATAGGGCTAGCCATTACTCGCTACCATCTCTTTGGCATCCGCGTTATTTTGACTGAGCTTTTGGTAGGAGTAATGGGAATTATTTTGTTTTTGCAAATAATCTTTGCTCAGAGTTTACAATGGAGAAT
>Ga0207433_10016336_pt1 | contig 10441 bp, 9 predicted proteins | sample YelNatPaOPGAMG01_FD_187559 | JGI IMG/M metagenome (GOLD analysis project Ga0207433, IMG submission 187559) | Hot spring thermophilic microbial communities from Obsidian Pool, Yellowstone National Park, USA - OP-RAMG-01 (SPAdes) (version 3) | ecosystem: Environmental > Aquatic > Thermal springs >...
ACGATGATCAGGTTACCGCAGGGGCTCAATCATTCGCCGGGGCACACTCCCAAAGAGGGTGATTTTTAGGGGGCGTAGAATGAGATTTGTTTGCTGTAATATGCGATCGATTCTATGGATTCTTCCTCGAAATCCCTTGTGAGTCTTCCTTTCTTTTTTGTAATAAAATCTATCACTTCATGAGGTTGTAGAATTGTATAGTATTCTGTTTTCTCTATTTTTGGTTTTTGGCCTACGAGAACGACAATGGCATGGACCCATGGTTTAGAGGGTCCGTAGGTGCTTATCTCTTCTGTTAAAAAGTTTCTTAACTTTTTCGCATTGAATTTAGCCTGTTTACCAGGGCTTCCATGTATCTTTATCAGTCTTTGTGTTGGTGGGCTGCCTATCTTGTACCAACTGTCTCCTTTTATGAAATATTCTCCAGTGTAATTCTTAGTTTCAACTACGAAGATCCCGTTTGGTCCAATTACTACATTATCAATATTCCCTTTGCTCCCAGGTAATTTCACATCATAGAAGATGAAATAATCTTGAGGTAATCCTTCTAAGAATTTATTCACGGTCTTTTCTCCTTCTAATCCCTTCCTCCAACTATACCCTCCACTCCTACCATGCATGAATAATATGATCCCTGCAAAAATACTAAGAATGGCCAATAAAAACCCGCTTATCAACCAAATAAAACCTACAATGCCCATGGAAACTCCTATTATCTCCATCAACCTATAATCATAGGCTTTGTTTTCAGTGTAAGTCCTTTGCAACGGTATAACCTTCCTAGTATAATTTGGCCCCCTAACACTCTCAGAATATTCAAGAAGACTCCTATAATAGCGTAGATTACCACCACACCCACAAATACTATATGCTTTTTCATCTTCAGATATAGGATAAAGAGTGCCGCAACTATCACATATTAGATAGGGCATTTAAAACCACACCCCCTACAAAAAAATGATATTATAAAAGGTTACATTTAAATTTATAAGAACAAAAATCATACCCGCCGCTGGAAATTTAATAGAAGAATCTCCCCCTAAGCTCTCAGATATTGTCATTCCAACGTTTTTAATGTATTCGTGTACTATTTTAAAACTTAGAGACGAGGATGTATACGAAACCCACTAGACCAGATTTTGAGGAGAAGAAAGTGGTTAACCTAAAGGATTCCAAAATAGAATAAAAAGCGACACTGTCGTCTATGAACAAGTTATACGCAATCGCCATAAAAGGAGGTTTAGAGGATGAAAAATGATGTAGAAAAACTAAAGGATTTCATAAAAACTAATCCGCCATTAGATGAAAAATGGTATGTAAGTTATTGGGAGAAAAATTTGGATGAATTATTACCTAACTGGAAGGATCTTTTGAAGAACCCTGATGTATGGAAGAAAATTGAAGGAATAAAACCAAGGAGAGATTACGATGGTTTGCTTGGGGTAATTCTTCCCTTGCCCCGGATAATATCTTAATAGAGTATCTAAAAAGTAATGATGATAAAGAAAAAGGAACAGCATTCGAACTACTTATGAAAGATAATGCCAAGAGACTAACTTCTGATTTCTGGAAACTACTTGATAAAGACACAAAAATATGGATTATTTCAAAAATTATATATGAAATAAAGGATAGACATTACCCAAGATTTCTAAAAGACTTAGAAATTCTTCTCCACGATCTCGAATATTTCTTTGAAAGATTGAGACAAAGAGGATATACATTTTGTGTATCCATATGTAATTCCTCTTGCAATAGTTGAAGCGGCTTTTTATGAAGAAGTAGATATAACTCATCCCCTTTGGATAAAACTAAAAGCAACAGTTGAACAAGCTAATGATTTGTTTTCTATAAGAAAAATAGAAGAGCATGAACAAAAGTTAAAAGGAAAATTTCAAAGGAGAATCGAGAAATTAAAGCCACTCTGGCAATTAATAATTCCCACTAAATATCCTTTCGTTTCCAAAAATGTGATGTTTGACCCTTCATTACTTATAGACTATGAAAAAGCACAGAACGTATTCGGTTTTATGAGGGAACACTCCAAAGAATTTAATTTTTTCGTTTCTCGTTCATTTTATAATTTTCTAAAGAAATATCGAAAGAGTAACAAATGGTATCCGATTACAAAATTCTTCGGTTATGAGGAGGAAATTTTCCCTGAGCGAATTATAAGTTTGGTCGAAGAGAATAAAAAATATTTTACATTTTTTGAAGTTCCTAAAGAGGCCTACATTGAAAAATATGACTTTTTTTACAAAAATCTAAGTAAAGAAATAGAAAATAGAGAGTTAACTGAGATTCTTTTTGAAGAATGGATATTTCTACAAGAATATTCATGGATAGTGGCAAAAAATAAAAAGGCTTTTGAGAAATTTAAAGACGCAGGAGCAGTAGCAATAGAATTTAGTGAGAAGGCAGTGTATAAAATAATTAGAAGAACTTTAAAGAAAAAGATGATGAATTTATTAATACATTTGATAAACTAAGAACTTTAGGAAAGTGGGTAGCCGTTGGTGGGGTCTCTGCAACTTCATTCATTAATCCAATTATGGGATTTTTGATGGAATTTAGTGTAGGTATATTTTTATTGTTAGACCCAAACGAGATATTGGAAATGGAGGACACTGAAGATGGCGACGGCGTATAACAACGAACGTACGGATACGCTTCGCTCCGCCCAAATGCTCGGCTTCGCCTCGCACTTTGTATGTCCGCAGCCGTTAGGCGAAATGCTTAATATCACAGGAAACAAAAAATAAAGATTAAATAGTATAATATTGTTGATTGGTGATTGATCAAAACCTTTGATCACTAAACTATTTAGAACTATATCAATTTTGTCATAAGCATCAAGGTTATAATCTATAACAAGAACATCTGCAAAGCCAGGCTTTTAAACTCTTTCCAAGAACAATCACCAATTCGCCATAAGAATAATTTGGATAGCTTCTATGTTTTTAGGAGGATGGTATTCTGGAGTTCTTTCCTCACCAACGCTAGAAGGAGGTACTCCCGCTCCCGGAGATGGTGGAAAACCGTATACTCATTCGCAAGTTAAAATCAGACCATTTAAATGGACTAAATAGTATGGAAATCTCTTCGGGGCTGCATCGGAGGATGAAGTTTCACACCTGGAAGAAGGAATAAGTGTGATCATCGCAGGATTTAAAGAAGATCCAGAGTGCAAAAGAAATAAACGTCTTCAAAGTAAGAAAGAATGAGGTGGTATAGGATTTTCTGATAACCGCCGATATCAGAAAAAGAAAGAATTAAACCTAAGAGCATGAAAGAATAAGCTCTTGAAAACTTAAATGAAAAATATTTATTTTTCTATTAGTATTTTTTCTACTTCTTCTTTGCACTTTTTGACAAATTCTTTTGCAAATTCTAGCCCTCTTTTACATGTTGCTACATCTATGTCTTTTATTGAAAATTTAGGAGTGCTTTTATTGTTGAATGTACCTTTTTTTGAATTTCTAGGTGTTTCATAAGACATAGAAGACACAGTTTTACCATGAGGATCTTTCACTTCCAGAGATACACTATCTTCCACTCTGAGTTCATCAGGTATTGTCATTCCAACGTTTTTGATGTATTCGTGTACCATTTTGTTTCTAATCTTCTTCAATTTTTCCAACAATTTTTCCAATTTTTCAGGTATTTCCTCAAATTCTTTTCTACTTTTTAATTGATCAAAGACGCTATCCATAATCTTTCTTATTCTTTCTCTTCTTTTGGGAATGTCAAAGTTTTCCGTTTCTTTAACAATCTCAGCATAGAGAACAGTGTCTTTAAACCTTCCTTCAGCCTTTTTATCTTTTCCTAATTTTGGTCCACATAGTGTTGCCCTTGTTGAATAAAAGCCTCAGCATAAAAAAGAAACTCTTTCATATTCCTTTCATCTTCCTTTTTCTTCATTTCTTCCAAGAAAAATTTAAGCGATTCTAACTTGAATTTAGAATACTCTACTTCCAATTTCAATATTTACTCTCCATCCAACCTAAAAATCTATGGAGGAGGATTGCAAGGCCATTGGTTTCCCCCATCCTACAAAAGAAGAATATATGAATATTTAAATTTTGTTGCAAAGGATAACTGCAGGCCTCTCTGTTTTTTTTTCATGATATAATTTATAGCCTGCCCCTGCAAGGAGAAATAGCATTGTTCACAACTCTCCTTTTCTTCCCAAAAAAGCAGGTTCGAAAGGGAATAAGTTGAATATCAATGGTCGGCCCTTTTATAATATACTTGTCTTATGTAACAACATGTACACGTAGATATGTTACATAATAGAATCTTGTTTTTAATGCCCTCATGCAAACTTTCCTAAGATGAAATGATATTTCTGGTTGTAGGAGCAACGGAAGGCACGGTTTGAGGAGTTGCTAAAATAGCAACGGCCTCTTTTTTTGATAGAGACAAACGTTATTGTACCCGCCCAGCCCACCCATAGTTGGATTGTCTGCGCCTTTTGATTACCTTTGGACCCCATAAAAAAAGCATCGCAGGCACGCCACAAAAACCCCATTGATGCCCTTATATCAGCTACCATGACAGAGGGTTGCTTTTCAGCCTCCACCTAATGGCTCAAAAACAGCAATTTTACACCTATTGACTTTAGGATAAAAAAAGTATAATAGAAAGAGTATGAAAAATATAGTATGACCCCTAAGGAGGAGGGATAAGACAGAAATCAAGTACTTCACCACCCTAAAAAAAGATCATCGAAAAACCATCCAAAATAGTGTGGTGGGATTAATATGACCATACCAAGTTACCAAGAAGTAATGTTGCCCTTGCTAAAATTTGTATCAGATGGTAGAGTGTATTCTATGAGAGAAAATTACGATAAGCTCGCTGAAGAATTTCAATTGAGTGACGAGGAGAGGGAGAAACTTTTGCCTAGCGGGACGCAACGAGTTTTTGATAATCGTGTGGGTTGGGCTCGCACTTATCTAAAAAAGGCTGGATTACTAGAATCACCAAAGAGAGGTTACGTTAAGATAACCTATGAGGGTTTGGAGGTTTTAAAGCAGGAGCCTAGTAAAATTGATGTTGATTTTTTAATGCAGTTTCCTAGTTTTGTGGAATTTAAAACAGGAAGTAAAGAAAAAACTAGGGATAAACCTTCCAAGGAAAAATTCACTCCTGAAGAATCTTTAGAATATAGTTACCAAGCATTGAGAGATAAGTTAGCCAAGGAGTTACTTAAAAAGGTCATGTCTTGTTCCCCTGAATTTTTTGAAAGGCTGGTAGTGGATCTTTTAGTGAAGATGGGTTATGGTGGTTCACGAAAGGATGCAGGTGAAGCCATCAGAAAGAGCGGAGACGGAGGCATAGACGGCATCATAAAAGAGGATAAATTAGGCCTAGACACCATCTATATCCAGGCAAAGAGATGGCAGGGCACTGTACCCAGACCCGAAATACAGAAATTTGCGGGTGCCTTGCAAGGTCAGAAAGCTAAAAAGGGAGTTTTTATCACCACTTCTACTTTTTCACGCCAAGCTCAAGAATATGCTTCCAGTATCGATAATAAAATAGTTTTAATTGATGGTAAGAAACTGGCCCAACTGATGATTGACCATAATGTCGGTGTATCTACAGTCCAATCCTATGAAATCAAAAAAATAGACACAGATTACTTCTCTGAAGAATAAAATGAATATTGAATATATCAAACCCCCCCCTTTAAAAACCTTAGATGAGATTCTTTTATGCGGTGACAAATGTGTGGGGGGTAACAGGCGATCCTTTTCAGATAATTAAAGAGTTAAAATCAAGCTAAAAGGATGGGTTTTTTTGTGATATTGTTATAAATTCTAACATCAATAGAGAGACATTGGAAGATAATCCACACTATTCTCCAATGGCAGAATAGTAGGATACGAATTTACCCTCCGAGGATCTGCCTTTTCAGACTTTTATAATCATATTATATGATTTCTACAGAACCTTTATTTCTCCATATCCACTAGAAATACCCCTAAAAAAATAAAATATCATTTAGACATATTCCAATATATATATACTAATTAACATTTCACAGGTGGTTTTTTTGTGAAGAATAATTATCCTCAACTTACAGTATTATCAGATAAAGATGAAATAGATGAAGCCCAGGAAACGCTGTTTAGTATTTTGACAAGTAGAGCGGATAAGATTGTTCATGGTAGGGTTGGTTTTCCTGGTGGGGATGTAAAGGGGGAAATTTACTGGATTTCTGATCTTCATTTTTGGTATATGAATGAGTATGTAGATAAAAGCAAACCATGGTATGATCCACGCCTAGGGAAAAGTCGGTACTGGAATGCATTTGGGATAAATAAACCAAAAGAGAATAGGGCTAATGTTATACTCTGTGAAATAAATTCACCACCTCAAGGTATAAATCGCAGGATTGGGGGTGCATTTGCAAAAGATTCCCTAGGAAATTACTACTTGATACATAGAGGTAACCTGGGCGGCTACTACAGTAAAAAATTCTTTGAAGAAAACTACGGGGGTGAATGGACTACAGTTATTGACGGTGACCGAAAAACAGATGTTGTAGTTATCGGCCCCTTAAATGAGACATTACCAGAAAGGATAAGGGATTTCATATATGAGATTAAGCAGATGAAAGCGAATTTTGGAGATAAGCAGATGAAAGATTTTAGATCTATGATCAAAAAAGTTTTGGATGAGTATTTATCTGCAAAAGAGGAAAGTTTTGCAGGTCATCCATTATCTAAGTTAATACGTGATGAAATACCCCAGGAAATAAAAAGTATTGTTGGTGAGGATTATATTGTAAAAGGGTCTCCTGGGCAAGCAAACTGGGCTAATATTCCTTGGATTGCTATAATGGATTCTGAGGTGACTGAAACTGTCAAAAACGGCTATTATGTTGCTTATCTTTTCAAGGAGAACATGGAGGGCGTCTACCTCACACTCATGCAGGGGGTTGAAAATCTTAGAAATGAGTATGGTGGAGACGCTAGCAGGATTTTAAGGGATCGTGCATCAGAATTCAGAAGCCGGGTAGAATGTAAAGATTGTTTAGAAGAAATATCGCTCACTGAGGATGATGAGGGCCATCCATATGAGGATGGGATTATCTATGCTAGGTATTATCCGCGAGATGATCTTCCTGATAGTGACAAGCTTGTTTCTGACCTTAAAAAATTCTTAGAAATTTATATGAAGCTTAAGTCTCGCGGTCCTTTTCATAGATTTCTTGAATCTAAAGGCTTTTATTTCAAGCCAGAGATTGTTGAAAATTTTCTTCTTTCAATCAAAGTTAAACCTTTTGTTATTTTAACTGGTAATAGTGGGACTGGTAAGACCAAACTCGCCCAGTTATATGGTGAATACATATCTCATGGAGAGAAGAGGTACCTTATAGTTCCAGTGGGTGCTAATTGGACCGAGAAACGGCACATCTTCGGTTACCTGAACATAATAACTGGAAAGTATCAGAGCACTCCTGCACTCGATTTTATAATGAAAGCAGCAGAAGATCCGGATAACCCTTATCTTTTGATCCTGGATGAGATGAACCTGTCACATGTTGAACGTTACTTCTCTGATTTTTTATCAGCTATTGAAAGTGGCGAACCAGTACCACTACATGATGATCCAGAATGCGACTTCCCACAGGAAATAAAGATACCAGAGAATCTTATTGTTGTAGGTACAGTTAATGTTGATGAGACAACCTATATGTTCTCGCCTAAGGTTCTTGACCGTGCAAACACCATAGAATTCGAAACTATAAACCCAAAAGATTATCTTAACGATCAAACAAAAGAGGAAACCCATGGCAACCTAAAATTTCTGGAAAATCCACTGAACCATAATATAGGAATGGAAAAAATAAAAGAGGACTTCGAGTCAATGGATCAGATTATAGATGAACTTGAATTCTTCTACAAAGAACTTAGAGGACCTGGTTTCGATTTCGGTTTCAGGGTGGTTAACGAGATATTATCGTTCATGCATGCGGCATGGATCTACGAAGGAAAACCAGGAGAATGGGACAACTGGGAACGTTATTTTGACGCCCAGATCAAACAGAAGATACTGCCAAAAATCCACGGCCCAGAAAGACTATTAAGAGACACCCTAGAAAAACTCAAAGAACACTGCAAAGGAAAATTCCCAAATTCCACAAGAAAATTAGAAGAAATGGAAGAAACCCTAAAAGTCCAAAGATACGTATCATTCATAAAATAAACCTCATATTAGGGGGATCAAAGGGTTATGGACCAGGAGCTCCAAATAAAGTTCAATAGGGGAACCCTAAGAATAAAAGCAAGCCTAACACATCATAACCTAGAGAAGACTGTTAAAGTAAATGGTTATGAGGTTAAGTTGATAAATGTGCCAGAAGTTGAAAGACCCGGCCTTGAACCCATAGAATATTGTCCCTACTTTGAAAACCTCAACGAGATCATGCTACTTGAAAATACAAAATATCATATACTATTCGATAGTGAAGAAGACGAAGCTGAACTTTTCCCATTTATAGTGTCCTCTGAGAGGTCCGTATTTGAAAAATTGAACTTTGAACTTGGGGATAACAAGATCGCAGGATTCCTAGATTTCAAAAGCTATGTTGGTAAAACACTCCTTGATATTAGAACAAGAGATGGTAGAGAATATATACCAGTTGAGGTGAGATCAAAGAAGATAAATTACTATGAAGATTATCCTAGAATGCTCTCAGACCTATCAGATCAGATATCATCACTTATACTTGAATCTGATTCACCCACCTTCCAAAGGTTCGTAGTTGATAAATACAAATTAAAGACGTTCTATGAAGATTTTATCATCTTAGAGCATATTTTCAGGCCGGAAAATCTCCCATCAGCCGCTGAGTATATTAATAGGAATTTTTATACTAGGCTTAAACGCGAAATTGAAGTTGTACCTGCGGCCTTGGCATCAAACATGGACGTGGGAGAACTTCCAAGGACATTAGAACCCGTGAATATAGGATCTGATGGCGAAATCAAGAATTTACCCCAAGTTTATCTTGAGGAGACTCCCGACACTCCAGAAAATCGTTTCTACAAATATTTTCTCGAATCCCTCGAAAACCTCATTTTAAGACTCCTTGAAAATTCGCCAAAAGGCTATATAAAAGATTCATTGAAAAGTTTTTTAGATGAAATAGAATATCAACTTTCTCGCGACTGGCTGAGAGATGTGAATAGATTAGAATATCTTCCACTCAATTCTCAAGTGTTACAGAAGCGTGACGGTTACCGGGACATCCTAAGATACTTCTTCATATTAGACCTCTCATTGAGGTTCACATGGAATGAACTTGAGGAAAGTTTTAAAGGTTTTGAGAAAAGACTCAGCCAAATCTATGAATACTGGTGCTACTTCAAACTCATAAAAATCTTAGAAGATATCACAGGAGAACGCGTAAACCCACTCGAAATATTCAAAATAAGCCAATGGAAAGTTGAAATTAGGCGGGGTTACGAATCCATGCTCAAATTCACCTTAAACATGTCAGATGATCCGATTACCGTTAATTTGTCATATAATAGGAAATTTGCAAACAGTACAAGGTGCAGATCATATTCCCTGCCTTTTAGGCCCGATTACTCCATCCTAGTTGACATTGGCGAGTGTACATATTTCATACACTTTGACGCCAAATATCGATCAAAGATAACCTCAACTGATTTCTATGAAATGAAAAAAAGAGATCTAGAAGAAGAATTTCAAAGAAAATACAAAGCTGGTGACATCTACAAAATGCACACTTACAAGGACGCCATACTACATAGTATAGGCGCCTACATACTCTACCCAGGTGACGAGGAAGTAATCTTCAAAGAATACATAGATGAAATACCCTCTGTCGGAGCATTCCCCTTAAACCCTGGCAACAGCAAAAATGAAGAAAAACTTAAAAAATTCATCAAAATCATACTGAAAACAATAATCCACAAAGAAGACACCCCAAAATAAGATGGGGACTACTTTCCTCTTGATTCTATTTTATTTTAAAAGTTGTTATAATAGCACCATTCATACCCACAGAAGAGGCAGCGGCAATAAAGACCTAAGGGGGCTATACCATTTTCACGCAAGAGTTCCGTCTCGTAAACTGGAGTTCCGCCACATTTAGGACAAAATCCCATGCCAACGCGAGTTTCGCCTTGAACATATCCTTCAGGAAATGAAGCATTTTTACATTCTACTGGTTCATTGACCATGGTGTCTCTTTCAGTTGTGCTTAACGAAGTGTGCGGCGAGATAAATGCAATAAATTATTATTAAAATGCATGGAAGAAGTAAAAGGCCGATCATTCTATTCAATGAAAACAACCCCCCTATTGAGATCTTTTTGTCAATTTATAGCTCTTTTTCCATATTATCGGTTCATTTCAAAAAGACTTTTCCATCATTTTGGAGATTAGTTTTGCACCTC
>Ga0207433_10016338_pt1 | contig 10439 bp, 11 predicted proteins | sample YelNatPaOPGAMG01_FD_187559 | JGI IMG/M metagenome (GOLD analysis project Ga0207433, IMG submission 187559) | Hot spring thermophilic microbial communities from Obsidian Pool, Yellowstone National Park, USA - OP-RAMG-01 (SPAdes) (version 3) | ecosystem: Environmental > Aquatic > Thermal springs...
CAAAGATGATAAAAGCGTAACCGTCAAACTGCAGAATGGTGGGTCAAAAATTGTCTTTCTTTCCGACTCAACCGAAATCACGAAATCCGCGGCAAGCGCTTTAAGCGATCTTGAAGTCGGCAAGAATATTATTGTAAACGGCACCGCCAATTCAGACGGAAGCATTACCGCGCAGACAATTCAGCTGAGGTCAAAATAAACACACAAAATAGTTTTTTCTTCAATTTTCAGCGAGGGCAGCTCGGCAGGGGGTTCAAGGGGGGATGCCGAGTCGCCCGAGCCGAAGCGTAGCCCCGCCGCATCGCGCGTTAGCGCCCCGTACCACAGCGAAGTTCGGTGCGAGGCGCAGCCGCCGCGTTGTGGCGGCCTAGCGGCGGGTCAGCGTAGGTTACGCTTCTTGGATTTATGAATTAGATTCGGCAAAATAGTCTCAAAAGCATGCCCCGTAGGGTCGCGTAGCGACTCCTTCGGGGTTTGAGAGGGTTTGGATTCGGGAGCCAATAAACTATATACGAACTCGGATTTTGAAGACGAGAGGGTTCGCTCGCCCGGCCCCGCCAAATTGTGAAGAAGCACACACACCAGGCGGAGCTGGGCGAACAATAAAGTTCGTCTAAAAATTTTGAGTTCGTATCGTTAAACCTGGCTCCGCGCGCTTGAGGACTTCCGAACCGCAATTCAAGCCATCCGGGGCCTTTCACTTTTCAGAATCGTCCACCACTGGTAGCGATTTCTTGCCCCCTTTTCGTCCCCTAATTGCCCTTGTGATGAGAGATTGAACGAAAGTAAGAAAATAAACGATTTATAATTCCTGTTCTAATTCATCTTGTTTGCCTTCGCTTTCTTCAATATCCAATTCGCCTTTGAGTTTCTCGAATTCGTTCTCGGCTTTTTGTAGTTGCCCCCGACAGAATTTTATCAAAGAAACGCCTTCTTTGAATTTTTCTAAGCCCGCCTCTACATCAACATCTTTCCCGCTCAAATCTTCAACTATTTTCTCAAGTTGCTTAAGCGCAGTTTGTAAATTTTTTTCTTCTTTTACCATAATTTTAATGACTATTTAATCTTTTACCCCATTAGAAAACTTAGCTTTTTCTAACGGGGTGAACTTCTTCGACTAAAGAAGCGATCTCCCCTTTATGGGGTTTAATAAAAATTTTATCACCAATCTTAACCTCTTTTGAGTCTTTAATTGCTTTTTTATCGGCCTTATAAGCAATACTATAACCTCTTTTTAAGATAGTATCTGGATTAAGTGGAAGTAGGCCGGCTTCGGCGACTTTTAATCTTGCCTCCATTAAACCAAGTTTTTTCTCTATTAAATTAAAACATTTCTGAGAAATAACTTCTAAATTATGAACTTGCTGTCGAGTGGTTGCCTCATAACGATAAAAAAGATTAAGAAAATTCTGCTCTAATGCCTTAAATCCTCTAAAAATCCTGTTGAAACCGCTGGTCATTTTTTCAGCAGTTTTCGAAAGTATAAATCTATATCGTTCAAGAGCTTTGGTAAAAGCAAGTTTTAAATCTTCGGTTCTGTCAAAGATATAATCTTTTTTCTCGGCAAGAATTTCGCTCGTTATTAAAACTAAATTGTCAGTATATTCTTTAACCTGGGCAATGAGATTTTCTCTTTGAGTTCTTATAAATACCGCCACGGCTGTGGGGGTAGAAAAACTTTTATCAGCAACATAATCGGCAATGGTCTCGTCTTTTTCGTGGCCAATTCCGGTAATAATGGGAAGGCGAGATAAAACAATCGCCTCAGCCACGCTTTCAGAATTAAACGCCTTAAGATTTTCTAAATCGCCGCCGCCTCGAATTAGAACTAAAATGTCAATTTCAGGTCTGTTTTTATTAAACCACTTAATGGCAGAACAAATTGACTCCTCTGCATAGTCACCTTCTACCCGAACATCCAAAAGTTTAATCTTAAAACCATATTCGCCAAGATTTTTTATAAAATCGTGAATTGCGTCGCCAGTTTCAGAAGTCATTAAACCAATGGTTTGAATGAAAGCCGGTAAAGGCCTTTTGCGTGACTCATCAAAGTATCCTTTAGCGGCCAGTTTCTTTTTTAGCGCCTCAAATGCTTTTTTAAGCGCCCCTTCGCCAAAAGGCTCGATATTATCTACCGTTAAACTAAACCTTCCGTTTTTATAAAGCGAGGGAATTGCGCTTACTACTACCTCCATACCAACTTCCAATAAATGGCTGAAACTATCAAGCTTCCACCGACTAAGATAACAACTTACGGAATGTTCTTCGGTTTGAGAATCTTTAATCATAAAAAAACAATAGCCGTTCGGATGAGGATTAACTTCGGTAATCTCGCCTCTGACTTTTACTATTCCGAGAGAGGAAAACTGATTATTAATAAAAGAAATAAATTCTTGAACAGAAAATATTTTATCATTAGAGAGAGCCGTTTCTTTCTTTCCGCCAAGAACCGTCAAAATCTCATCGCCATATTTCTCAATTTTTCTTTTACCCCAACCTTTGATATTCGCTAAATCATCTTTTGTTTTTGGCAGGGCCTCGGCTGTTCTTTCCAAAACCGCATTATGAAAAATCATAAAAAGCTTTTTGCCCTCTCTTTCGGCAATTTCTTTCCTTTTTAATTTTAATTTCTCCAAAATTTCGTGGTTCATAAAATCATCATACAATTATCTCATTTTGTCGCTCTTTTTCTTCGTCCATTTTTTGTTTATTTTGAATCATCGTTGATATCTGGTTCTCCAAGTACTATTCGCACCTTTGCGCCCTCTTTCTTTTCCAAAAACCTAACGGCGAGCGTTTGAAAATAAATTTCACAATATTCTTTGATGCCGTATATTGCAGAAATATTTACTAAGCCCTTGTGTTCTGCTTCTATTTTGAAACCGAGCTCAAATAACTTCCGCATGTCTTCTATTATCTTCGGGGGCATTTCAGAAAATTTACGCCATTCATTTACTTTGAGATACGCATCAACAAAAGAAGATTTCTCGTCCCAATCACCATTTTCGATCATGGAAATCTTGAGGGCTTTAAAGAATTCTTCAAATGAATTCATTTCAAAACGCAGGTGCACATCGCTTTTTGCAAGAAAACTTAATCCGGCCACATAATGGTTTAAATGCTCTTCTTCGCGTTCAACATGACAGTGGCCAAGGTAGGAAAAAATCATTGATGCGAGGGAAAGGTCAACCTCTCTAAGTACCCAATGCTTATCTCTCCAATCCCGCTCCAATGGTTCATTTGGTTGGACATTCACTCCAGCATTGTTTTCCAAATCCCATATTTCCTTGTACCAACGAATGTCTTTTTTAAGATTCCACCAGAAGAAGCCATGCGTTGCTATATTAAGCGCAACAACAAACATTCTTGTCATACCCCAACCATGCCACCACAATCCATGAATTGGTATATTCTTGGAAAGAATAAATTCTATATTGAGAGTGTGAGCATCTATGCGTTTCAATTTTATCCAATGAACCCCTTCATTAAATTTATTCAGATTCTTCTGCCTGATTGAATGCGAAGGAGTTGTTATCTCTATATTGATTTTCCATTTAGGATCTAATTTTTCTTGATCTGGTGGCTCTTGTCGCTTAAGTTCCTTCTCGGCAATCTCGCGCATTTCCTGTTCATTCTTTTCGTAGACACTCCTTAACCATTTAATCCAAGCCTTAACATCCTTAAGCTCTAGTAATTTTTCCTGTGATTTATGCCCCCAGATTTCTTTTTTCTTTTGATCGTCCTCATGTGCTTTAAAAAACCACTCAAGATCATCACTCGGCTCAAAAATATTTTGAGCATCAATCTCTCCTCCGGCCTGTGCCATCTTTAATCTTGCCTCAGCAAGTTCGTAAATTTTCCTTGCTTCGTCTTTCTGCATTAACTCACTCCAGCGCCGTGGATTCCCTGGATCGGAATATAGATATAGCAATCTACTTTCATGTAAGTTTTTCGCCAAATCCTGATTATTCTCAAAGAGCGCTTTGGTTTGTTTCTCTCTTCCAAATGACGGCCCCCAAAAGCAAAAGAATAATTTTCTTTTATGATCATCGTCTGCAAGATTGTAACGAAGCGGCTCTGGTCGAGGATGCAGTAATGACATCATTCGTATAACTTCCATTTCCAATTTTCCAATTTCTTCCAATGCTAAAACTGTAAGATTAAAAGAGGCGTGATCTATACCTGCTTCAAGAGATGCTTTTGACGCTTTTAATAAGTCCTCTGAATTTTTAAGGCAAATCTTGCGGAACTTATTGAAATTATTAACAATTTCTTTTTTATCCATCGTAGTTTTCAATAATTTTAATCTCCTCTGGGGTGAGGCCGTAAAGTTTATAAACTAATTGGTCGATTGAATCATCGGGGAAAATCATACTTAATTAAAAACTATTTCCAATAATGTTCTTCTACGAAAGGGTTTTTCTCAAACCAATCTACGAATTGACCACTTTCTTTATCGAATTGAACCATGACAAAGAAGCGATAAATACTATCAACTGAAGAATGCAAAATGCTATAAGTGTTTTTGCATAAACGCTTTATTTCTTCCGGGATAGGCTCGATTGTAATGAGAAAGCCATACCGTGCATCGAAAACCTCTTTATAAAGCTTTGCTTGATAAATGTCATCTAATTTTCCAATTTTTTCTTTAACCTCAACAGTGATTAAGTCGCTTGAGTATTGTCCTTCAACAAAACCAAAAAGGTCTGGCTTTTTCTTTAAGAAAACAAAAATAATCTCCCTATTTTGAGGGATTTTTTGCTTTAGTTTCTCGCTTAAGCCTTTTGTTGCTGTAATTTCTAAATAAGCTTGCTTGCCTCTGTTTCGAAACAACTCCTCAAGCTGTTCTTTAATTGGTTGATAAAAATTTGCTTCAGACATAGATAAAATTTAATCTAAACCCAGAATCTGCCATTGTTTTGGATTGGATTATTTATTTTGCTCATTAAACTTTGGCTTTTCTTTCTTTATTATCCGCTTTTCAATCTGCTCCGCTCGGTCTTTAGTTTTGATCTGTGCGATCTGAAAACGAGTCCCGCCAGGAATTATCTCTTTCTTTAACTTCTTATGCTCCATCAATCTTTTTTGAACCCGTCCCCGCCCCGCAATACCAGTATACAAATTTACACCTTTGGCATTTTTTATCTTATATACGATGGCTTTATTTTTCGGAACTTCTAAAATATTGTCTTTCGTGAACTTTTGTGTTCGGCTAAATTTTGGCATATTAAATAAAACTTATTTTAATAATTCTTCGACCTTTTCGAGCGCTTCTCTCATTAGTTTTTTCTTTTCGGTTTTAAGCTCAAAAGCCTCTTTAACCAATTGAGATATTTTATCTCGTGTGCGACTATCAATAATTGGTATCTCTATTTCTTCCAAACGCTCTTGTTGTAAATGAGGAAGCGTAGCCGCTATAACAACTCGTTGCATGGCTTGATAATAACCAATGCTTGTTGAAAGCGCTAAAAACACATAATACGGATCTAATTCTTTTTTAATCCTGATGCGCACCAAACCGCTTGCCAAGATACATTTATCTTCACTGGTTAATATAGCGAGCAAGCCGATCTTGCCATCTTTAGTATAAATAATATCACCATCCTTTAAATCCTGCTTTAGCTCTTTATAAATATCCTCATCGATATAATAATCAGAGTAGTTATCGATTTCGTAATTAATCAAATCCGAGGTTCGTATAAATGGAACATCCGAATCTTTTTTATTAATATATTTTCGATAATTCTCGGAGCCAACTTCATCGCCTCGTTTTATATCAGCAATTTCACCGAGTTTTAGAGTTTTGAATTTTCTTTTTACTTTCTTAAGGGTATTTAAATATTTAGGATAATAAAATTTAGGAGTCAAAATGTCGGTTAAATCACCCGAGTCAACTTTATAAGTTTTTTCTTCATCTATCTCTTGATGATTTATGGCGAGGGCTTCTCCAAAAATTTCCATTGCGAAATTTAATTTATTTACAGCTTCTATATGCTTTTTATCTGCATTCATAATTAATTCGTTGATTATCGCCAAATTTTTTCCATCCGGGAGAACAATTTTTGTTTCTTTTAATTGTTGGTGTGTTAATTCAATTCGCGTAATACCATAGCTAGCAACATCCATCTGTTCTTTAAATAAACTTGAATTTAAAAAGGCCACCAAATAACCTGTGGGTATTTTTTGTGTATGTAGTCTTGTAAGGTGCTGGCTAATAATAAAATCTTTCGATAAATTATTGACTAAAGAAGCAAAACCCAACACTGCTGTTCTTCCGATAATAATATCTCCTTCTTTCGTTTTTATTTTATCCGGAATCTTGATTTCTTTTTCGTTTATATAAACGAGATCATCTTTATTTAAATTCAGTTCACAGGTTTTAACATTGCCAACTCTTAAATAAGGCGTGCCATCAGAGGAATATTTTGATATATAACTTCCGCTAATAACATAATCTGTTATATCTCCCAAACTTTTTATTTTAAGATAAGATGAACTCTCTATATCTTTTATTTTACGAATTATAAAGAAGTATCTCGGACTCAGTCTTAAATCTATGCTTTCAAAAATGTCTTTTAGATGAAATGTTGATGTTTGAATCATAATTAAAATTTTATATCGTTTTCTTTACGGAATTCTTGGTATTTATTGCTTATAACTGGAAAATCGTCTTGCTCTATTGGTTTACCTCGTCTATCGTGCCCGCATTTTTCAGCAACAGCCATAAATATTGGATAGTTTATAATTTTTTCATCCTTCTTTCTCTTTTGTAAGAACAAAACGCTTGTTTTTGTGCTGGTAGAAGGTTGAAATGTCTCTGGAGGCATATCTACAACAGCTAAAATTTTAGCTTTTTCTAAAACAAATTTTCTAATATAGCCATCTGTAACATTACCTAAAATACCATCTGGCAAAACAATTCCCATTCGGCCACCGGGCTTTAATAACTGTAAGCATCGTTCTATAAAAAGGATTTGCGGCGGCTGTTTATCCTGTAATTTATTAGTTTTCTCCCAGGTTTTATCTTTCTTGTCATATTTCCATTTAAAACCAAGATTATATTGCTCTAAAATCCTATCCCCGCGAACAGGAATTTTAGCGCCAAAAGGAGGATTAGTTATTAAGACATCAAATGAATTCAAGTCGATTTTCTGTCGAGATTTTTGATTCCATTCCGAGAGAGGAACCAGGGTATTCTCGCAGAAAACACCACCACGACCATCGCCAATAATTGCCATATAAGATTTGGTGACTTTAGCCAAAAAGGAATCTTTATCAATCCCAGCGATGTATTTAGAAGCCAGCTCTCTCTTTTTTACTGCCAAGAGTTCTTTTGACCAACCTTTCTTTTTAGCCTCTTCTTCTAATTTAGACCAAATATATTCAAGGGCGACAATTAAAAATCCTCCACTGCCGCAAGCAGGATCAATAATATAATCATCGATATCAGGATCAAGCATTTCAACTACCATTCTCACTACATTTCTCGGCGTAAAAAATTGACCCTCGCCGCCTCTTAAAGCAGGGCCAATAAAAACCTCAAAGGCATCGCCAACAGCATCTCTTTCAGCTTTTGTTATTGCGTATTTCTGTAATTCTCCGACCACATAGACTATTGAATCGGCATCAAGTTTGATCATGTCTTCTTTTTCAAAAACATCGTCATATTCTTCTTTAACCTTTTCAAATAAACTAATAATTCTATCTTTCACATCATTGCGAGATTCATGCACACCAGCACGAAAAGTAACTTGTTCATCGGGCGGAGTGTTAATTTCATCGTAAATTTTGCAAAAAAGTAAATTAATAATTTCTTGAGCAATAGCCTCGTCTCGAGTAATGCCAGTAATATTGCCGGCTAAATGGTTACGGATATCATTAAATACTGCCTTAAGATTTTTGGGCAATTCTAAATTTTTTCTTTTATAAAGTCCGATGTCTTCAACTCGTTGTCCTTTCTTGGGTATGTCCGGGATTTCAACCCAAGTCCATCGTTGCGTTTTGGGATCGCGAGTCTTCCATAAGTAAAGATGTTCTTTGCCGTTAAACCAAACGCCGAGTTCTACAGAAGGAACAAGATTGAGATAAATATCCAGCTGTTTTCTTCCATCTTTTCTATTTGGCTGTTTGCACTCAACGAGCATATAAACATTGTCATAAGATTTTTTGTCATCCTTAAATACAGTAATATCCACCGGGTATTTTTCTTGACCAGAAGGCGAAACCTTAACTCTGAATTGAGGAATTGTTTGGACTTGGTTTTTAGAATAACCTAACTCATCAACTAGTCGCTGAGAAAAAACATTTACAGCTTCTTCGTGCTCTTTGACTCCCGATTTTACCCACTGACCAGAAATATAATCTCTAACCCCCTCTTTTTTAATTGGTTCAGCTGGCTCGACTTTTACTTCTTCTTTAAGTTTTTTATATGCTGTTTTGTTCATATTGTTTAAATTAAATTTTTATCTTTGAAACTTAAAAATCCATCTTTGGTGATAATGATGTGATCTAAAAGTTCAATACCTAAAATCTTACCGGCCTCGACAAGCCGTTTTGTTATTTCTAAATCATCCTCTGAGGGTTCAAGTTCCCCCGACGGATGGTTGTGTGCCAAAACTACTTGAGCGGCGTGGCGACGAATGGCTGATTCAAAAGTCTCCCGAGGATGAACCAAATTAGCATTAAGTGTGCCAACGCTAATGGTATCCATGCCTAAAAATCTATTACGAGAATCGAAAGAAAGCACTACAAAATGTTCTTTGGCGTAATGCAGAATTTTTGATTTAACCAATTTAAATACATCTCGCGGTGAAATTATTAATTTATTTTTATTTTTACTCTCTGAAATTTCATCACTATTATAAATACGCCTAGCGATTTCAAAACAAGCTTTGATTTGTGAAGCCTTTGCTATGCCCAATCCTCTTATATTTTGTAAGTCCTCAAGAGAAGCATCCATTATAGCTTCCAACGACCCAAAATGAGACAATAATTTTTGAGCTGTCATCATTACAGATTCACCTCCTATGCCACGACCTAATATTAATGCTAACAATTCTTGGGCTGACAGCGCATCAGGGCCAAACTTTTGTAGCCGCTCTCGCGGGCGTTCTGAACTAGGTAAATCGTGAATTGTAAATGATTTTTTCATATCTTAAACTCACTTAATTTTTTTCTACTAATTGGCGTTAAAGCGTAAGCTGTAATTTTGATAGAAAACTTTGTTTTGAGGTCAGGGCCGGGAATTATGTATAAATCGTGACTTTTATCATCGAACTTAACAATATAAAGATAAAAATTTTCAGGATTTTTATTAAGGCAATCAACTTCCGACGGATATAAACTTTGCCAAGTATAAGTTCTCCAGTTTTCGCCGATGCCCTTGACTTCGATAAATCTATTATCAGATTCGATGTCATAGCCACATCCTGTCTTACTAACATTTTTTGGATGCCTACCCGACTTCCGCTCGTAATCCATAACAATCTCTATTGCTTTTTTCTCAGATTGATTTTTCATATCTTTTTCTTGCTTTCCTTATTAACATTGCTTGTATTTTCAAGAAAGGCGTCTAAATCGGATTGTTTAATTCGCCAGACGCCAATTTTGGAAGCTTTAAGTTTACCAGCCTCAATGTAACGGACAATCGTCCGGGTGCTGACTCGGAGTATTACGGCAACTTCTTCAATGGTTAAAAGTTTATCAGTTTGATTCTTCATAACTTTAGATTAAGTATAACAGTTTAATTTTCTGTTGTCAAAAAATGACATAAAATGTCGACCAGATAAAGTTATCCCCAGAATTTAAATTTGACAACTCTTTATCAATTAGAGTAAAATGATAATAGAGGGTTACAATTAAATATTTGCCCTACTTGAGTAACAAGCGGGCTATTCTCTTCCTACCAGTTAGGCTGGCGGGATTTTAGAGAATAGCCCGTTTTTGTTTGTTATATCAATTCGAGATTTAAATCCCCAAGTTTTTTCTCGAATTGAGCTTGGGGATTTAGGTTTATAAAAACCGAACAATAAATAATACCCTATCGAGGTCTGGGTAAACAAAAATATGACAGCAAATCTATGCTACCGAAAAAAGCGATTGAGGAGTTCAAGAAGATCTACAAAAAGCATTACGGAGTTGAGTTATCAGATGAAGAAGCAGGTTTTAGAGCCAACAATTTAGTGAATCTTTATAAGGCAGTTTATTCTGATCCGCTTTTTGGTCGCGTGGAAATAGGAAAAAAAGAAAATTATGAAGCTCAGCGAATGTCTTAGTAAAATCGGCAGACCAGTAGCTTACTATCCCAGATTGGCCAAATTCATCGGCTCGGTCAAAACCACGCTTTTCTTGTGTCAGTTTCTTTACTGGGAAGGAAAGCAAAAAGATAAAAAAGAAAGATGGATCTTTAAGACACAGAAAGAAATAACCGAAGAAACCGG
>Ga0207433_10016339_pt1 | contig 10439 bp, 15 predicted proteins | sample YelNatPaOPGAMG01_FD_187559 | JGI IMG/M metagenome (GOLD analysis project Ga0207433, IMG submission 187559) | Hot spring thermophilic microbial communities from Obsidian Pool, Yellowstone National Park, USA - OP-RAMG-01 (SPAdes) (version 3) | ecosystem: Environmental > Aquatic > Thermal springs...
ATCCCTTTAGATTAGGCCGAGGTACATCTAGTGGTCGAGGAGAACCCACCGGATTTAGCCCCCTCCCCTGGGAGTCTTTGAGTAGGTTAAAGGATTTAACCCGCCTGGACATTACCCATAACCTATGATCACGATAGTCGGGCTCGAGGGGATTCCCATGATCAAACCTGGAGACGACCTCGGGGAGGCCATCGTGAGGGCCGCCGAGAGGCAGGGGGTGGGGATAGAGGAGGGGGATGTGGTGGCTGTGACCCAGAAGGCCGTCTCGAAGGCCGAGGGGAGGCTCCTAAACCTAGACGAAGTTGAGCCGTCCAGCTTCGCTGAGGAGCTCGCGAGGAGTTCTGGGAAGGACCCTAGGCATGTTGAGGCGATCCTCAGGGAGACCCGAAGGATAGTTAAGATGAGGGGGCACGTATTGATCATGGAGACTAGGCACGGGTTCGTTTGCGCCAACGCGGGTGTCGACCTATCCAACGTCGGTGGGGGGCTGGCCTCACTTCTGCCATTGGACCCGGACGAGTCGGCGCGGAGGATCAGGAGGAGGATCATGGAGCTGACGGGAAAGGAGGTTGCGGTCATAATCACAGATACGTGGGGGAGGCCCTGGAGGCTTGGGCAGGTCGACTTCGCGATAGGGGTGGCTGGGATGAGACCCCTCAGGGATTACAGGGGCGAGAGGGACCCCTTCGGATACCAGCTCACTGCAACGAACATAGCCGTGGCGGACGAGCTGGCCGCGGCCGCGGAGCTGGCGAAGGGAAAGCTGAGCGGGATCCCGGCGGTGATAATAAGGGGCTATGAATACCCGAAGGGAGATGGGAGGGCCACAGAGATGAATAGGCCCATCGAGGAGGACCTCTTCAGGTGAGGGGCCCAGACGAGAACCCCACGTGGTGTGGGGGCCTCAGGGGAGTAAGGGCTAGACAGGCTCCCTAGTTATCTTGAATATCACGGGCCTAGCGTCGTCAGGGCACTGGATGGTCTGCTTCCGGTTTATCCAGTCCTCCTTGGGCGTATCTCTGGTGAGGGCGGTTATGTAGGGGAAGAGGGCCGAGAGGGCGTAGATGCAGAGCCTATCGCTCTCCTCCTTAACTATCTCGGCCCCCTGAAAGGTTATCCGGTCCCCAACCCTATAATAGCTGCAGGGGCGCTCTCCCCGGGTCTCGACAACCGTTAAGATGACCTTGTAGGGCATATCGATAGAGGTGGAGAAAGTCGATATAAAAGGATGTCGAGGCCGGAAACCCCTTGTCCAGCGGGGCTTTGAAAGGCTTTTCCACGGGAGCTTATTCTCCTGGGAGGATGTGCGATTTTTATGGGAGCAGGCCCCCCTCCATTTCAGAGGCATAGGGGCAGGTCCGCTTGGAGGTCTATGTGGGCACCTCAGGCTGGTACTACCCATGGAATGAGGGGGGAAGCCTGGACTGGTATGTCGCCCATTCCGGGCTGAACGCCATAGAGCTTAACTCGAGCTTCTACCGCTTCCCATACCCCAATGTGGTGAATTCCTGGGCGAGGAAGGGCGGGGATCTGAGATGGTCCGTAAAGGTCAACCGCCTCATAACCCACACCCTCAAGTTCAGCGATAGGGCGGTTGAGGTTTGGGAGAGATTCCACAGCCTCTTCAAACCGTTGGATCACATCACCGATTTCTACCTGTTCCAGCTCCCTCCATCCACATCTCCGAGGAGCTGTGGCCTGATAGAGGGGTTCATCGAGAGAACCGAGCTGAATGGGAGGTTCGCCCTCGAGGCCAGGAATATCGAATGGTATGAGGCGGAATGGGCTGAGTGGGCCTCAAGCCTCGGAATAACCCTCGTCAGCGTCGACTCCCCAGAATTCCCCCTGGAAGTCTATAACACCAGCGGATCGGTCTATTTGAGAATGCATGGAAGAACTGAGTGGTATAGCCATCACTATAGCGATGAGGAACTGAGGGAGGTAATGAAAAGGATTTTTAATTCTAAACCTGATAAGGCCTTTATCTTCTTCAATAACGATCACGATATGCTTGTAAATTCGAGAAAGATGTTGGAATTATCTAAAGGGCTTGGCGCGGCCGGCAGGATTTGAACCCGCGACCCTGGGTTTTCTCCTAGGAGACTATCCGAAGACCCATGCTCTGTCCAGGCTGAGCTACGGCCGCACCATCATAAAATCTGTAGACGGCTTTATAGGGATTCTTCATCAGGGTTCTTTCCGCCAATCGCGATAGAGGCTCTCCGCCATTATAAAGGTTTCACCCCCTCCAAGAGTTTTTATTGGAGGCGGCAGAGCTTGCCTCAGCCCGACAGCAGCCAGGCCTATACCGGCATTTTAAACCCCCACGGGTTAGGAGTTCGGCGGAGGCCCTGGCCAATCTTAACCCCGATATGATTTGTCTCATCCTCTCTGGGGAGAGACCTCATTTGGAAGAGTCCCTGTTCGATATTTGAGCTTGCCTTCTCATCAAATGAGCTCTAAGATAAAGGATTAGATTTATGGTATAGATTTTTATGTGATGTTTTTGGGCGACTCTATCGGGGAGGGGTAAGGTTAAGATACCTGAATGGCTCATCTCTCTTGGGTAGGGCCTTTGTTTCGGGTGGTGAGCGTCGAGGTCTCCATCTTCTCATACGCGACAGAGGATGAGAGGAAGGTTGAGAGAGCCCTCTTCAATTTGGTTCCCGAGGAGGTGATCAGGCCGAGCTTGAGGATTGAGAGGCTCAGCGGGCATTACCGAGACCCCCTACTGTTGATCAGGGGGGTGATAAAGGATGGGGAGGCGGCGGGCGAGATCCTTAGAAGGCTTGTTATTGCCCTCCCTCCGGTTGAGAGGGAGAGGCTGGTCCTGGAGGTTGAGGATAGGGTGGATGAGGCTAATAACCTGTATCTCCGCCTCGATAAGCAGAAGGCCTATCTCGGAAGGGTGCTCATGAGCGAGGCGGATGCGATAAGGTTCAAGTTCAAGTTCTCCAGCTGCAGGGACCCGTTGACGGCCATAAGGAGCCACCTGAGCAGTATAATAGAGGGGGCGGAGAATTAGGGACGTCGAGGGAGAGCCTGGGATTGGCAGGGTTCATAGACCTCCATTTGAAGAGGCCCTCAAGACCGGATGAGCTCCGCTCCATGCTGGAGCATGCCGCCAGGCTCGGATTCAGGAAGGTCGGCCTAGCCCCGAGCGAATCCCCTGAGCCCGGAGGGGCGGGGGAGCTCGGCGTAGATGTCGTGACACGCGTCGACCTCAGGCCCGGGAGTGGGAGGGAGCTGCTCAGATTGTTGGGTGGCCTCAGGTGGAGGTATGAGGTGGTGGCCGTGGAGTGCTTGGGGAAGGACGTCGCACGCCAGGCGGCAAAGGATCACAGGGTCGACGTCCTGAACTTCTCCTCATCACTGAGCACCAGGATGAGGGTCTGGTTTGACCGTCAGGAGGCCTCCCTAGCATCAGAGGCCGGATGCGCCCTCGAGATAAATATATCCGACATCTTGAGGGCTGGGCCGTATCAATGTGCGAAGCTACTCTCGATATTGAGGGTCGAGATCGAGAACGCGAGGAGGAGGGAGGTCCCCGTGGTCGTATCGAGCGGCGCCGACTCCCCCAGCCTCATGAGGAGCCCGAGGGAGATCGTCGCCCTCCTGGACCTCCTCGACGTGGAGGAGGGGGAGGGGAAGGATATGATATCTCGGAACCCCCTGATGATCGTGGAGAGGAATAGGATGAAGATGGCCCCCGGTTTCGTCGCGCCCGGGATAAGGGTGGTCGGGGATGCCCGTTAGAGGGGAGAGGCGCAGATACCTCCTCTTCCAGATAGTCTCCGAGGGGAGCTTGGACGGCAGGGCGGTGGAAGAGGCCATCAGGAGGGGGATCATGACCCTCTATGGGGTGAAGGGCCTCTCACAGGCCAACCCCCAGCTCATAGAATACGACGCTGAGGGGAAGGTGGGGATACTCAGATGCAGCCACTCGCATCTGAGGCAGGTCAGGGCATCCCTCGCCTACACCACCAGCCTGGAGGGGTATTCCGCATCGATCCACATAAAAGATGTCTCAGGCACCCTCAGAGCTCTGAGGAGGAGAATCCGGCGTCAGAGCCTCACCAGGCCCACGCCCTCCTCCACCTCGATCTCCGTTCCATAGGGCTTTGAGAGCTCCCTCAACCTCTCCAGTATGACCCCGGCGACCCCGGGCTCGGCCAAGGTCGGGCGCCCCCTCTGGGACCTCGGCCTACCCTGACCCAGATCCACCGGGTAGAGCCTGAGCTCCCCGAGCCTATCCCCCTCGAACCTCATGGAGGAGACGAAGCTCAGCCAGTACTTATCATCCTCAGTGAACCACTTCCTCTGGGGGTACCCGGGCCTAGGTGGAGCCCTCTGCCGGGCGTCATACGCGTCGGATGGGGTCCCCTTCAGGGGGTCTAGCCCATACCTCTCATAGAACTCGGCGGGCTGCTTCGTCACAGTCTCGTTCTGGAATATGAAGTTGCCCAGGCCGTAGAAGATAGGCCTGCCATCCCTGATCTCTATGCCCCTCATGGCGTGGTGGCCGTGGCATAAGACGGCGTGGGCCCCAGCATCTATGCACGCCCTCGAGAACTCCTCGACGAACTCGGCCGGACGATCCTCCTGGGCCTCCCTCCCCTCATGGGCGTGGAGGGAGAACAAGACCCAGTCGGCCTGCCTCACCGCCTCCCTAACGGCCTCCAGGTTCCTCTCCATATCCCCCTTATGGGGCTTCGTGTGGACCCCCAGGTCATCTCCCACGACGAACCTGTTCCTGAGGAAGTAGAAGGCGTCGGGAGGCTGGAATACCTCCTCGAGCCCGAGCTCCCTGGACAGCCCCCTGAGGGCCTCGATCTTATCCCCCCTCACGACGTAGTATGTCTCATACCTCAGGGGGTTGAGGCCGGGCCTTCCCTTGAGGTCCGGGCGCCCCAACCCGGCCCTCCCGAAGGATGGGAAGGTCGAGGAGGCGGCTATGAGGGCTACCCTCCCTCCCGGTGTCTCCAGGTAGGCGGGCTGGGTGGCCTCGGAGAGGTCGAGACCCGTCCCGGCGTGGGCGAGGCCGACAGCGTCCAGGTTTTCTATGGTGGCCTCAAGCCCCCCATACATGTAGTCGACGCTGTGGTTGTTGGCCGTTGAGACGATGTCGAATCCCATCCATACGAGGTCCTCCAGAACCTCCCTCGGAGCCCTCGTCCATGTCCCCCCGCTCTCGGCGGCTGGGTAGCCATCGTAGTCGTGAACCAGGGTCTCGAGGTTTGTGAAGGCCACATCCGCATCCCTTATCAGCTCCACAAGCCTCATGAAGGAGGGCTCTGAGTGGACGGAGAGCCTCATGGTGATGAGGGAGTCCCCGGCGGCCACGATCCTAACCGCCTTCATACGCACCAATGGATGATGGGGATTCGGGAAAAATAAGTATCGGCCCCCGTGGAATCCCTCGGGCAGGCCTCTCCCCTGAATGGGGATCGCCGAGGGGTCATCTATCCATCGACATCGTTTCCAACTCCCCGTGAGGCTTCAACCAAGGTTTATAAGCCCTCGCCACCCTCCCATATGGAGACATGACCCTGAGAGAAGATGTGGAGAGGGCCCTGGACGAGGTGCGCCCCCACCTCCAGATCGAGGGGGGAGACATAGAGCTGGTGGATGTCGAGGGGGACGTCGTGAAGGTGAGGCTGAAGGGGGCCTGCATGGGCTGCCCCATGTCCCAGATGACCCTAAGATGGGGCGTGGAGAGCTTCATCAAGAAGAGGGTTCCGGGAGTCAGGTCGGTGGAGGCCGTTTAGAGACCTAAGGTCACGGGGGGATGGAACCTGCTCACCTCGGAGTTCGAGAGGGCGAAGAGCTACGGTGAACTCTTCGCCCTAGTCAAGAGGGCGGTTATGAACACCCTGGGCGTCCACAGGGTAGGGCTGATGCTCTACCTCGGGGATCTCCCCATAAGGGTGGGCGGGTTCCACCCCCTAGGGACGAATGAGATAGTGATCAACAGGCGGCTCGTGAAGGCGCCCCTGGAAGACGGGGACAGGGCCAACATATTCACCCTCCTCCTCCACGAATACCTCCACAGCCTCGGGTACGTCGACGAGGGGGAGGTGAGATCCCTGACCTACCGGATATCCGCAGAGAACTTCGGGAGGGACCACCCGGTGACCAGGGCGGCGGTGGTGGGGCCATGGCCCAAGATAGACATCGGGGAGTACGAGGACATCGTGGAGAACTTGAACCTAGAGCTTATAAGGGATTTTGAGAAGGTTGAAAGCCACTACATCATCTAGCCCCTCGGTGCGACTGACATCATCACCGGCTCAATCATCCGGTTTTTAAGGTTTTGAGACCAATTCTCCACTCTTATGAGCATCTCCATATGGATGAGCTTCCATGGGCAAAAATTATATTAGGTTTATCTTCGTCATGGTGTTCGGTGAGTTATTTGGATAGGCGGAAAGTCGATCTCCTCGATTATATGGAGGAGACCCATAGGATAATGAGGGGGCACGGCCTCCTCCTCGTCTCCGCCGGGAGGGATGGGAGGGCTAACGCTATGACGATAGGGTGGGGCCTCATGGGCACCATGTGGAGGGAGCCATTCTTCGCCGTCGCGGTGAGGCGGTCTAGGTACACCCACGGGCTGATAGAGGATTCGGGGGAGTTCACGGTCTGCCTCCCCGGCAGGGGCATGGAGAAGATGCTCGAGTTCTGCGGCAGTAGATCGGGGAGGGAGGTTGACAAGTTCAGGGAGCTCGGCATCAGGCCCGTGAGGGGGATAGGCGTAGGGGTTCCGTACATCGCGGAGTGCCCGGTCCACTACGAGTGCAGGGTGGCATATAAGACGGATATCGCGGAGGGGCAGCTTGACCCAGCCATAGAGAGGGAGATATACCCCCGCGGAGACTATCACACCATCTACTTCGGAAGGGTCTTGGGCGTCTACGCGGATGAGGATGCCAAGGATAGACTCTTAAGCTGATGCCGACGGGGGATATGGGATGAAGATCCTCATAGTCTATGACTCCAGGACCGGAAACACCGAGAAGATGGCCCACGCCGTCGCCGAGGGGGCGAGGGGAGAGGGGGCTGAGGTCGAGGTGAGGAGGGTCGACGAGGCGTCGGTAGATATGCTCCCGGGGTTCGACGGCCTTATCATAGGCTCCCCGGTCTACTACGGCCAGCCATCGAGCAAGATCAAGCGCTTCCTGGACGAGTCGGTCAAGTACCATGGAAAGCTGGAGGGGAAGGTCGGAGGCGCCTTCGCCAGCTCGGGCGGAACCCACTCCGGAGGGGAGACGACCATAATCTCGATACTGGAGGCCCTCCTCATCCACGGAATGGTGGTACAGGGGACATCTGGGAGAAACCACTACGGCCCCGTCTCGGTCGGGGCGCCCGGCGAGGAGGACGTGAAGGCCTGTAGGCTTCTGGGGGCTAGAGTGGCGAGGCTGGTGAAGCTCCTACACAAACCCGAACATTGAGGGCCGAGGAAGATAGGATCCTTAAGATTACACCTCTCCCCCATATATCCGGCTCAGAGTGACCTTACTTGAGGGTTGTAGAAAGCGTCCTGGAGCTGATAGGAAACACCCCCATGGTCAAGCTCAGGAGGATCACGGAGGGGCTGGAGGCGGAGGTCTATGTGAAGCTCGAGTACATGAACCCGAGCGGAAGCCTGAAGGACCGGATAGCCCTAGAGATGATAAGGAGGGCCGAGGAGGAGGGCAGGCTCAGGCCGGGCTACACCATAGTGGAGGCCAGCACGGGCAACACCGGGATAGCGCTTAGCATGGTGGGAAGGGCCCTGGGCTACAGGGTCATCATATATATGCCCGAGGGCACGACCCCGGAGAGGATCAGGATCATGGAGAGCTTCGGTGCCGAGGTCCGCCTTGTGAAGCTTAGGGGAGGGCCGAGGGATAGTCTTGCGGGCGCCGAGGTGGAGATACCGACCAGGGAGGCCTGCTTAGAGCTGGAGAGATCCAACCCGAGGGTCTGGTGGGCCAGGCAGTTCAGCAACCCGGCCAACACCTCGGCCCACATAAAGACGTGGGAGGAGATCCTGAGGCAGCTCGGATGCGGGGTGGACGCCTTCGTTGCCTCGGTCGGAACGGGGGGAACCCTGCTCGGGGTTGCCAAGGCCCTGAGGAGCAGGAACCCGGCGGTCAAGATAGTCGCCGTTGAGCCCTCCTCGGCCGAGTACCCGATCATGCGCGGTTACAGGAGGGTCCCGGGAGCCAGCGAGGAGGTGACCGGTGGGATAATCGAGGAGATCCTCGAAGGAGGGGTGCTCGACGAGGTGATGCAGGTCAGCAACGAGGAGGCCGTAGCCATGTCTGAAAGGCTGGTTAGGGAGGAGGGGCTCTTCGCGGGGGTCTCGGGCGGCGCCAACGTCCACGCCTCCATAGAGCTGGCCAGAAGGCTCGGGGGGCGCAGGCGGATCGTGACGGTCCTCCCCGACAGCGGTGATAGGTACCTAACCGAAAAGAAGTACATAACCTGACCCTTTAACGGTCTGAATATTTTTATGGGTTCTCATTCTTAGAGGGTTATTATGAAGTTCAACTTCTGGGTGAGCTCCTTATACCTGTTCCTGATGGTCACCTCGGTGACCTTCGCCCCCTTGGCTATCTCCCCCTGGGTGCGCTTCTCATCCATCAGGAGGCTCGCTATATAGGTCGCGGCCGCTGCTATGCCTGCGGGCCCGCGGCCGCTGGTTAGCCTCAGCTCTATCGCCCTATCCAGTATCCTACTCGCTATCCTCTCGGTCGCCCCCGAGAGCATCAGCTGATTAACGAACTTCGATACATAGCTGTGGGGATAGACGGGGGGGACCTTCGTGCGCAGCCTCCTTATGAGGAACCTGTAGTTCCTCCCCCCCTCCTTCTTGGAGATATATGCCGCCTTCGAGACCTCCTCCAGGGTCCTGACGACGTTGCACTGCCTACACGCCATGTATATGGATGCCGCCGCCACCCCCTGTATCGACCTCCCCCTTATCAGGCGCTGGCGGACGATCTGGCGGTACATTATGGAGGCCGTCTCGAGGACGTTCGTGGGGAGGTTCAGCTTATATGCCACCTTTGTGAGCTCTGCAAGGGCGTAGGCCAGGTTCCTCTCCGTGGCTCCCGAGACCTTGGACCTCCTCTGCCACTTCCTCAGCCGGTATATCCTCGCCCTCTCCTCGGGGCTCAGCTTCCTGCCGTAGGCATCTGCATCATGCCAGTCTATGACGGTGGAGAGGCCCTTGTCGTGGATGGTCCAGGTCAAGGGGGCCCCGACCCTCGTCCTCTTCTCCTTCTGCTCGTCGTCGAAGGCCCTCCACTCGGGCCCCCTGTCGACTATCATCGATGAGACCACGAACCCGCAGTTCCTACAGACGACCTCACCCTGCTCATAGTCACGGATGAGGTCCGTGCTCCCGCACTCGCTGCATCTCGTGATCTTCTCAGGGCTATCCATCGACTAACCGCCCCCGGACTTCTCCCGCCCTCGGATGTATAGGTACCTTCCAATAAGCTTCTCCGGCTTATCGGATTCCGGTCTCACCGCTATGAATGGGCTGGAGACCGGCCCGAAAATGTCGAAGACCCTCCCGACCGGCCTCTCGCCCCCGTCGGTCACGGGCTCCCCTATACTCGCAATCGCCTCAGCCTTCAGGATCAGGTTTCCACTATTGCCGGAGATGTGTAGGACCTTTCCAAGCCTCCTGCTGGGCTTCATGGAATCCCTTCTGAAGGCTGTGACTCATAGGGGGGACCTCCCTTATAACTCTTCTTCAGCCCCTCAGCCCCTTGGTGGGGCTCCCCCTCACCTGATCCTGCGGGCCAACTCCCTCAGGAGCCTAGTCTTGGGCATCCTCTTGTCTACCAGCACGAGGCCCGTCTTCCTCCACGGTGTCCTCGGGTGGGCCGCACCCCTCTGGAGCTCTGGGTTTAGTCCAAGCTCCTGGGCTGCCCGATAGATCTCCTCGATGGTCACATCCCTTCTCGCCAGGCTCTTCGGTATCCTCCGCCCGTCGCTTCTGGGGAGTGCGCCTTCCAGGTATGAGGGCCATATGATGATCTTCCCCGTCCGCCTCATGTCATAAAACCCTCGATGGGCCTCTGTGGGGCGGTCATCCTTCCGCTTGGATCACCGCGTTGAGGACGCCGTCCTGCCCGGGCCTAGATACTATCTTGGCCAGGCCCTTCTCCGTTCGGATGATGGCCCCCTTGGTTATTATCCCCCTCCTGTTGTAGTCGATGCTCGCGGGATTCCTCACGACTCCCAGGATCTTGAGCCTCTCCGTCTTACCGGTGGCTGGATCGGACACGTTTACCTCGTCTCCTGAGAGCAATTTCAGCTTGAGGTTCCCCCCTCGACACCTCTCGACCTTGAGCTCGGTCTCCCCAAGCCTGGTCTCTGCGGGATGTCCACCCCTCTCATGGAGCCTCTTCGTCCTATACGGCTTCCTCTTTCCCCCC
>Ga0207433_10016344_pt1 | contig 10436 bp, 5 predicted proteins | sample YelNatPaOPGAMG01_FD_187559 | JGI IMG/M metagenome (GOLD analysis project Ga0207433, IMG submission 187559) | Hot spring thermophilic microbial communities from Obsidian Pool, Yellowstone National Park, USA - OP-RAMG-01 (SPAdes) (version 3) | ecosystem: Environmental > Aquatic > Thermal springs >...
CCCTCATCCAATGCAAAATGTTCTTACGCTTTTCAATTTCAGCGATCAGGTTTTTCCTGCTGATTCCTAATTGTTCCGAAATTTTATTCAACATTACACTTTGGTTAAGCGTGGATAAATGTTCGTCCTTAACAGGGTGCCATTTAAATACGCATTTATAGTCACCATAATCTGCAATTTCATTCACGTCAATCACACGTCTAAAGGCTTTCTTGCCCCCAGATTGCAAAGGCACTCTTTGAATGGATAGGACAATGTTCATGAGGGGTATGTATGCTGGTGCAATGTCCATAGGTTTCTGGGTTAAACGTTTGACGGCTGCATCTAAGTTTTCAGCGTGCATTGTACACATGCCGCCGTGGCCTGTGGCAAGGGCTTGGAAAAGCACGTAGGCTTCTTGCCCCCTAACCTCTCCAACTATAAGTATGTCTGGACGATGCCTCATAGAGGTTTTAACCAGGTCGAAGAGGGTTACTTCGCCTATATTGCTCCCGCCGAGTCCATAGCTTTGCCTGGCGATGAGGGAAACCCAGTTCTCGTGGGGGAGGTTAAGCTCCGCTGTTTCCTCAATCGTGATTATTTTGCTTCCAGGCTTGATTAGGCATGCCAAGGCATTTAGGGCTGTTGTCTTTCCAGCTGCTGTCCCTCCTAAAACCATAACTGAGGCCCTGTTTTCAAGGCAAAGCCAGAAATATGCGGCCATCTCCTCGGAGAATGTGCCGAGATTTATGAGGTCAATTATTGAGTATGGGTCCTCCCGGAACTTTCTAATTGTGAAGGCTGTGCCGAAGGGTGTAATTTCACGCCTATAACAGACTGCGAGCCTGTGCTTTCCAGGAAGCGAAGCATCAACTATTGGGAAGGCTGAGCTTACATGTTTTCCAGCCATGTGGACAAGCTTAACAACCATGTTGTCAAGTTCCTCGTCGTTTTCAAACTTGAGGTTTGTCTCTATGCTTTCATAGGCCCTATGCCAAACATAAACGGGTTTGTTAACACCGTCACATGAAATATCTTCAATGTTTGGGTCCCGCATTAGGGGGTCTATTCTGCCAAAGCCCACCAGATCCCTTTCGGCGTGATAGAGAATTTTATACCATGAGACGTCTGGAAGCCATCCGAGGCTTATTCGGTACTTGTCAACAATTTTTTTAGCCTGCTCGGCAAAGAACTTTCTTGGATCTGATATTTCCTCTTTAGGAGATTCGATTTCGGCAAGGAGTATTTCTAATATGCGATTGTAAACGCTTCTTTCCATTAAGTCAAGCTGCAGCTCGTCTAGAATGTATTTATACTCGCCAGTTTTGGGGTTTTGAACTATGGCTACATGGGCAAAAGGTTCATAAAGGGGGTATCTCTCCACAACCTTAAATCCTTTTGGAATTGGTTTTGGCGGAGGCGGCGGAATTTCTGCCTTTTTCTTCTTTCTAAAACTTATTTTTTTAAGTTTTTCCAGCTTTTCTTTAAGGTGAAGTTTAGTCATAGGGCTTCTCCTGTAATGCTGTTGTATTATATGCGTGCTTTAGTTATTAAATATTACGTCTTACGAAACATTATCTCTCTAATATTTGCTAAAAGCGAACTTTAATGCTTTCCTAACACATTCTTCCAGCATCTTTCAAAGCGGTTAAACTTCATAAAAGTATGCTACTAGGCAGGTGCATAACGATGTTGAAAGGCTATTTTTAAATTTTATAGGATTATTTTATAGAGGATTTTTACATACACATTTATTTAGGAGAAATGAGAAAACTCTTATCGAAGGGGGAAGGCGAAACTTGGTGTTTAAGGCGAATTTGAAGCAGCTGTTTGCTCTACTTTGGACTTTGATTTCAATTGTTATCTCTTTGATTGTCGTTCTTAGCTTAGGGTATTTTCCATACTTTATTCTATCGTGGCAGACGATGGTAATGTTGTTCTTTGCAGTTTTCCTGGTTATGACTCTTCCGATATACTTGCTCATCGCGTTATGGCACATAGTGTCAGAGAAAGCTGAAAGCGAAAGCTGAAGCCGTTAATTCCTCTTTTCGTTTTGAAAATTTGTTAGATGCCTTTATGAAGAATTAGTGCATATGAACGTTTAGGACGTTTTCTCCTCCTTCTTCTCCGTCTTGCAACAATATAGAACAGTATGAGTGCAAGTAGGGTTAAACACGCAACTATCGCTAAGGGGATTAAGAATTCAAGAAGCATTTGTATTGGAAGGGGAGCTTTAATTGTTACTTTGCCGTTTTCAAAAAAGTTGTTTTCGGTGTTGATTTCGTTTTCAAGGATTGTGACGTTGCCCCAGATCTTGTAAACGCCCGGTGTTACATTTGATGTGTTCCAAATATAGGTCATGGCTTCTTCGGTGTGCGGCTGCAGATTTACCGTAAACTCGGCAATTAATTTTTTCTCGCAAAATATTGTTAGGTTGAAGGTTTCTGGAAAATCGCCAAGGTCGGCTACAACGGCTTTAATTGTCACGTTTTCGCCCACTATAACTGAGGATGGGTTTGCAGTTAAATTGACAATCGCTATGTCACGAATTAACGGCGGAGGTTTCGAAAGCAATGTTACCATGCCGTTGACAAAACAGTTGTTTTCAATATTCACTTCCTCAGGAACAATTTCAGCTGAAGCCCATATTATGTAGCTTCCAGCCGCTAAACCTGAAGTATCCCAGTTGAAAGTTATGTTTATGGTCTGCTTCGGATTAAGGCTTACTTTTTGGATGTACATTCTTGACTCGTTATAGTATACTGACACATTGAAGGTTTCTGGAAAATCGCCGAGGTTGGCGGCTGAAACCAAAATTTGTATTGTGTCTCCGATATATGCCAGTTTTTTGGAAACGTTAACATACAATATTGCAACATCATGAATTTTCACAGGAGCCTTTATCGTCACGTTTCCATTGACGTAAAGGTTGTTCTCAGTGTTAATTTCGTTGGGCAATGGTGGAATGTAAGCCTTAATCGTATAAGTTCCTGGCCCAACTCCGGAAGTGTTCCAGTAAAAGTATAATGTTGCCGTGGATTTTGGCAGGAGAAGATCGACGTTTCTTGTTGCAATTTCCACGTCATCATAATATGTTATTACTGTAAAGTTTTCGGTTGTTGTTCCAAGGTTTTCAACATCAACCCTTATTTGTACAACTTCACCTGCAAAAACAATGTTGGGTGCGGCTTGAACATATCTTACTGCCACATCATGAATGATGGGGGGAGAAATTGGCAAAATGGTTACATTCCCATCGACGTATAAATTGTTTTCAATATTGGTTTCGTTTAGCAATGGCGGTATGTAAGCCTTAATCGTGTAGGTTCCTGTTCCGACTCCAACAGTGTTCCATAGAAAGGTTAGTTCTTTCTGGGTATTTGGCGGAAGCATAGAGACATACTGCGCTGCAATTGGGTAGTTGTCATAATATGCTATGACGTTGAAGCTTTCAGGTGATGATCCTAAGTTTTTAACGTAAACTGTCACCTGAACTTTTTCGCCAACGTTAACTTGTGTTGGTTGGGCTTGGACCGATGTGACTGCTACATCACGCATGAAAGGTGTGATCACAGGGAGAATTGTGACTATTCCGTCGATAAACGTGTTATCTGCTGTTTCAATTTCTCCTTCGACAGGTTGGGCCGTGGCGGATATTAGGTAGCTTCCTGAAGGCACATTGCTCGTGTCCCATTCAAAAATGGTTTCCATTTCAGCAGAGGGCGGAATAGAAGGCGCTTGTTTTGTTTCTATGGCATTTCCGTCATAGTATACTGTTATAAAAGGGGATTCTGTTTCGTTTCCTTTGTTTTTTACAAGCACAGTTATTTGGATTTTCTCCCTGGCATCTATGACATTTTTGGAAGGAGTCACTTGAACTATTGATATGTCTCTTGTGATTATTTGGAAAGTTGTTGATATTGGTGGACAGTAGGGGACTCCTCCAGTTTCAGGTGGCGCTGTAAAGGCTACTGCAACTGCTTTCGCCAGTCCAATTCGAGCGTAAACTGGAATCTGAGCTGACGCTTGGATAATATTTTGTCCAGGCTGGATTGTACGGTTGGTAAGCATTATGGACATTATTGGTTGGCTTGCAGCGTCTTGAACGTGAACTGCTATTGTGGCTGTCTGCTTTACGCTTGCATGGTTTATTACCGTTAAATTGAATAATACTGTTTCGGTTCTTAAGAAAGCGGATTGAGGTTCAAGCCTTACATTGAGAGTTTCAATCTTTACCAATTCGATTATCCATAAAACTTGGAATGATGTTGTATCTTTAACCACCTGTCCCGCTATGTCAACCGTGGCCACTGCAGACCATGTGCCCAGCACTTGCAATTCAGGTTTTATATCAGGCCATGGCAGTCTAAATGAAAATGTGGCTATGCCTGAATCGTTTGTACGATTGGATCCTGGAATTGTGAAATTGTAAATTGGGTTTCTTGGCCCTTCAACTTGGAAGGCAACGTCCTTGTTTGCTATAGGAGCATCGTTGTATGTGACCAGGGCTGTCAAGGTTACAAGCTCTTGCGGCTGATATAGCGGTTTTGATGAGGTTAGCTTAATAGCCCTTCCCGTTGTCGCCTGTGAAGGGAAAATTTTAATGTTTAAAATTATGGATGCAACTAGCATCATTAAAATTATTGCTGCTTTCAGGCTTTTATAGCACTGATTTATGGCCCATTTTCCCATTATTATCATCTTTAGCTGTTTTCATAAGTTTGTCTCACTGCTTTCGGCGCTTCTTCCCCCTTCTCGTTATGTAAAATTGGTTTTGCGTAATATTTAACCAGTTATGTAATTTTCTTCTATTTGTTTTGGAGGCGTTTTGGCGGTTAGTTAGCTGAAATTTTTGTTTAAGTTTTCGATAGCCTCTAGATCTTCGACTATTTCCAGTTGTTGGCATATTTCTTTTGGGTTTATGTTTTTTGAGCCGTTTTTGTGGGTTGGGTCTATTAGGACGATTATTTTTTCGCCTAGGGCTCTTGTTAGGCCTGTTTTTATTGTTTCTGTTAGGCCTAGGGGGTTTGTGTGGTGGGGCATTGATGTTCTTATTGTTGGCTTGTTGATTTTGTTGAGTTTTAGGGCTAGCCATGCTAGTTGGCGTTTTTGGCCTTCAGCTCCATCTGAAACGACTATTATTTCGCATATGCCATTGTATTGTTGGGCGAATTGGAACGCCATGTTTATTCTTTCTATTACGAGTTTGTCCTCGTTTTGTAATGGTATGATGAAGGATATTGTTGGGTATTTTTGCATGTCTGACATTTTCATCACGTTTACTTTTTGTTTTTGGCGTAAAAAGAAGTGTTTCGCACATCATAATATTCCATATTGCGACATAAGAAAAAACCGTCATAACAAATAAATATAAACATATGGCCTAGTTCAATGTGAGGTTGAAAACTTGAGCTGGAACGAAATTGAAGAAATCTTCAAAACGGTTAAAAAATGCCCAAACTGCGGCTCAAGCGAAGGATTCTGGCTAGCCCTTAAGCTTGAAAAACGGTTTCTCCAATGCAAGCATTGTGGAGCACTCATCGAAGTATGCGAAGTCTTTGAGAGTAAAAAGGTATAATTTAAGGCAGGTTTTAAGCGAAAACTATTGCAGTTGGCTTCAATAAAATTTATAAGCCAACTTTTCATAAAAATTATAATATTTCATCTCCCGCTATTTTCTTTTAATAATTAATACTACTTTCAACTTGTTTTAATTGATAAAAAAGGGGAGTGCGAAAGCTTTGTTTTATTGTTATTTATGCAATTTTTCGGTAAACCAATATAGCGCAGATTATTGCGGCTATCGCTGCAATTAGTGAGAGTATAACGGCTATGTAGATGGGTGTTGACAGGTTCTTTATCTCATCGATTTTGCTTGGTATGTTCTCCGTGTTGTCTTTAATGCTCTGGATCTTTGCAACTTCGCCTTTTATGTAGCTAATGTCTGAAGCCCATCCTTTAATTGTTCCAACATCTGTCTTGATGTATCCGACAGTCCCATTTATTGTATAAACAACGTTTTTCATATCTGCCAATGTCTTGGCGAGGTCTGTAACATTTGTTGTGATTGTGCCGACATTCGTGTTTATTGTTGCAATGTTGCTTGATATGCCAGTTAATGTGGCGCTTACAGAGTTTAATGTCATGTTAAGTTTTTGAATGGCAGTTATTAATTGGTGGAGTTCGCTTACAACGGTAATAGTATCTTCTGTTTTATAGTAAGTTGGGTAAGCATATGAAATTAGTGATATCTTGTAGTCTCCTGTTACAAGCACTGGGAATGTGAAGCCTGGTTGTACGTAATACGGGTTAGAAGGATCTCCTAGATTGCTTCGAAGTGTTCCATTTCCATCCCCTTGCCAAACAGCCCAGAAACATTGTAGATTATACCCTATAATAGCGTCGGTACCGTTAACGAGTATCCCCCTTATTGCCTCATTCGGATAGGGTGTAAATCCTGTTCCGATTACTTTTACGACCATTGGTCCAGCCATTACCGGTGGATCGAGTAGTATGCCTCGGACAACTCTGAACACTGCCGATTCGTATACTAGCGTACCTATCTTCACTCTGATTGTATAGTTTCCAGCTGGAGCTGTTGGGAATTTGAATGCGGCTGAGAATGCCCCGTTGGCGTCTGTTGGGACATTCCTCGCTACTAATAATTCATAGGTTCCATATTTGCTGAAATACCAGTTGTATGTTGTGATCTCTACTGTTATATTCACGGCTTTGTTGGGTGGTAACGCTAAACCGGTTATTTGCACATTCGTCCCTAAACTCTTTGTTCCAATTGTGTAGATGCTTCCAGAAACAACTCCGTAATTGTCAACGGTGGTTGTTGGACCAACAGTTCCAGACGACGGCTGTAAAACTATTCCAGCAACGAAGAATGTTGTCTGTCCACTTCCAAAGTTTCCTGCTCCGTCGTCGGCGTCAACCTTCACTGTCCAAGTACCAGATGGAGCAACTGCTGGCAAATTATAAACTACGTACCAGTCGTACTTAGCAGGATCCCAAGCCATAGCTTTTACCGCAGCAACCGATCCATTTGGATAGTAAATGGAGGCTTTAACCGTTCCTGAGGCCATTGGAGGACCTTGGTAATACATAACTTTTGCACGTATTCCAACATTTTCGCCCTTTCTGAAAACATCTTTAGGTTTCCATGTTGCCGGATCATAAGTTGAAACTGTAACGCTGACCGGTGCACGTTCCACGGCGAATGGATCTGAATAAACGTTTTCGAGTGGGCCTATGTTAGGATCTGGTGTTACGTTGTCTGTCAAGTTATTTTTGTAAATAAGGAATTTGTATGTGCTGCCTATAGGCGCGTCAGGTGGAACATACCACGTGGCATTGTAGCCCGAAGCCAACCTTGCAATCGCAATTATTGTTCCAGTTGTCGCATTGATCACCACAATGCGACATTTAGTTAAATCTAGAGTTGCAGATGAACCATCAGGATATTTGACGGTAAACGTCATCTGAACAACGGTGGCCCTATTAACAACTGTTGGTGGTTGTTGCGTTATCGTCACTACAAGATAGGTCACGTCTATTTTAATAATTTTGGAATCAGTTCCGGTATTTCCATATGGAGGCTCCGCAGCATCCACCCTGACAGTCCAATTCCCTATCCTAGCATTTTTCGGTATTTTCCAGCTACCTGTATAGTTTCCACCCACAGTTCTGGTTAAGGTTATTTTCGCGGGAGTTACTGCGGGAAACGTAATTGTAGCGTTGACGCTACCGCCTATTACTGGACTCCAATCTAAGTGGTAAACTTCGGCCGTTATTTTCACAGTTTCAGTTCTCATATACTCGTCTTTGTCTGTGTGCACACGCACCCTTAACTCTCTTGAGACTAGCATTTGTAACGTGCGCTGTTGCGGTCTTCCATCAACGATTGGTGTGAAATTGGTTATGGCTACATTGTATGTGCCTGTGTATTTCGGGTAGGAGAAAAGTTCTTTTCCCATAAAAGTGAACCAGCCGTATTCATCCGCGGTAGTCGTGTCACTATCTAATAGCAAGCTTGTCACATCACGAGTTGCGTTGTAAATTCTGATTGTAACATCGGTGCCATTTAATGCTCCTCCACCATAGACCAGTATAGTTTGCCCATAATTATAGCCTGGCCCTGACAAGCCCCAAACGCCAAAATTTGTTTTTGCCACAGTTATTGCCAAAGTTTCATCGATCAGCGTCACATTATAGGTTCCAGCCAAGTTCTGTGGAACATCTTGAAAAGTAAAGTTCACTATCGTTGATGTTACGGCTGTTATTGCTTGAGATTCTCCCCTAGGACCTGGTGTCGGACCGAATTTCCAAATCTTTATTCTGTACGTGTGTGTTCTATCTAAGTTGACCGCTGTTAGACTCACGTTAACATAGGGCCTTGATTGGTCCACGCCTCCTAAGCGCCATTGAAAAATGTAAAGAGAATAGTCTGTGGTTATGCTTTCCGCTTGCGCATGAACAAACGGTGGAATTATGGCCAGAAACACGACAGCAATGATTAATACCGTTGATATTTTGCCGATTTTTCCCAAATATTTTGACATTTTTCACCACTTCCAATTTTGCAGTCATAAGAAACACGAAAGTGTTATTTAAGAGCTCAGTAAACAGAAATTTAAAAATGTATACAGTTGAAAGGTAAAAGTATATTATGCCTTTTCGTATTCAAGCGATATTATGCCTTTTAAACGTTCCTCTGCGCTTTTCTTATATCCAAGTTCATGCATTAACCCGTCAATGAAGCTGGCAAGCAGTTCGGTTACTTCAGCTGAAAGAATTGAAGATATGCATTTTACATTGACTCTGTTTTCTTTTTGAACGATTGACGCCTCGTTTAGCTCCCATTCTTTAACTTTAAGAAACTTTTCAAGCACATCGAGGGGTTTAGAATATTTAACGGAAAGTTCTTTTCCGCAAAGTCTTCCAAACTCATACCAATTCTGTTTTAGAATAGCGCTGTCTTTAGGGTAGGATTTGCTGATAAAATAGTTTAACGCTTCGTTGGAAACTATTTTTGCGCCCAGAGATCTGTAAATGTCCATGAACTCGTAGAATTCAACAACATCGCCTAGGGAAATCCCGCTCTTATACACTTTTAACGCGTATTCTAATATTTCACAGATGAAACTGTAAAAGGGTTTTCCCTGACTATTAGCTATCTCCATAAGTTTTTGAACAAGTTCTTCCGGAACGAGAATTAGCTTTCTGCTTTTGCCAGCTTTTCTAACCGTTGCATGGTAGCCTCCTTAACCGGATGGCTAAATTTCATATGTATAAAACCTTTAGCTATATGCTTCTCAACACAAGTGTAACCTAAAGCTTTAAAGGCACCTTCAAGAAAAGCGCTTAAAAAAGTGGTGTAGGATTCTGGAAAGCGAGGGCTGACGCAACGCACTGAAACTGTATTATTATCTGAATTAGATATTTCAAAGTCTTTAGCGTTCCAAAGGAACCCACGCAGATGCCTCTTTAAACCATCAACCTTGTCCTCAAAATCTCGCAGAGAAAAGCATTTACCACACCATTCTCCCATCTCAAACCATTTGGCTGTCATCCAATCCCTGTTCTCGAGGTAAGCCCTCTCCAAGGCCTCATATAATAAGCCTTCAGGGACGAGCACAAAACCAGACTCTTTGGCAGCCTTTAAAATTTCAAATTCCCTAACAACATCGCTTAAACGGCAACCCATCTCATCAACCTTTAAAACTTGCTCCAAAGCCTCATTAGTAACGCTGAAAAGGGTATACCCCCTCCTATTTGCAAGGGAACTTACATTATCAACTAAATCCTCCCTTGCAGCAAGCATTTTCCTCTTCAAACCAAACCACCAACAAATTATGCGTATTATCTATTATCAACGCGAACCACATAAAAGCCTTTTCAAAAGAATTTCAAGCTTCTCATCACCGAATACAGTTGACAAACTAGCCTTCTGATTCAATTGAATATGTGGCGATGTTGCCTCTTTCAGTTACAATTTTTACTGTGCAATTGCCTTTTGGCAAATATATTTCCGGGAAGATTAGTGATGAGGATTCTGCGGAGTTTATGAAGGCGTTTATATCATAGTGTTGATGTTTTGTTGAATTTATAATCCATAGGGAGACTATGTGTATGGTTGATGAGCATTTGTTTTTAACAGTTAGCAATGTTCCTTTAATGTATGGCTTAATTTTTAGCATGTCAACTTTACATTCGAAGGGTGTGCTCTCACCTTTGGCGGCGACTATTTTGACACGCCAGTTTCCAGCTGCATCATGGAAGAATTCAGGATTGTTAATGGTTTGGTTTAGGCTTTCGTCCATGTTTGCCTCTCCTGAAGTGTAGGAGATGTAGCCTTCGCCTGAAGCTGGATATTCGCCTGCGCTGTAATTGTATAGTTGTAGGGTTACGGCTACATTGGATGTTGTGAAGGCTCCATCAAACATCCAGAT
>Ga0207433_10016349_pt1 | contig 10435 bp, 6 predicted proteins | sample YelNatPaOPGAMG01_FD_187559 | JGI IMG/M metagenome (GOLD analysis project Ga0207433, IMG submission 187559) | Hot spring thermophilic microbial communities from Obsidian Pool, Yellowstone National Park, USA - OP-RAMG-01 (SPAdes) (version 3) | ecosystem: Environmental > Aquatic > Thermal springs >...
GTTGCCTCGCAATGGCGAGAGGAAAAAGGCCTCGCAATGACGCGGAGGAAGCTGCCTCGCAATGGCCAGAGGGAAACTGCCTGGTGATGACGAGAGGGAGAGTAGCCTGCAATGGCAAAGGGGAAGTTGCCCCGCAATGGCGGAAGGGGGAAGGCCTCGCGATGACGCAGGGGAAGCTGCCTCGCAATGGCCAGAGGGAAACTGCCACGTGATGACGAGAGGGAGAGTAGCCTGCAATGGCGAGGGGGAAGTGCCTCGCAAGGACGGAAGGGGAAAGCCCTCGCGATGAGGAGGAGGAAAGTCTCTCGCAACGGTAAACGGAAGGGGGTCTCTCAGTAAAAAGGTAGTGAGAATGTCGGAATGACGCGAAAAAGAGGAGTTCAAACCCCAACCTCGTCGTTGCGAGCGAAGCGAAGCAATCTCAGGGTTTGAACTGCCGTCCTGGATTTTTTTCAGGGTGTCGTCCTGACTCTTTTTTGTAAGATGCGGAAACGAGTTCAGCATGGCAAGTTTAACAGCAAGGCGCTATAAATGATTTAGCTTAACCAGGAAAGTCTCTGGTTGCAACCGCATGACACAGATGGGAAAAAATAAAAAAGGTTGACGTTGGCCACAGATGGAATTTATAATGAAATAAAAAAAGCGGGGGGTTTCTATGTGGGATTACACCGATAAGGTGAAAGATCATTTTCTGAACCCGAGAAACGTAGGCGAGGTGGAAAATCCGGACGGAGTCGGTGAGGTGGGTTCCTTGGCCTGTGGAGACGCCCTGAGACTCAGTTTCAAGTTGGACGAGAACAAACGGATCAAAGAGGTGAAGTTCAAAACCTTCGGCTGCGCGAGCGCCATTGCCTCGTCTTCCGCGCTCACAGAGATGATCAAAGGGAAAACCCTCGAGGAGGCCGAGAAGATCACGAACCGCGACATTGCCGAGTACTTGGGAGGTCTTCCCGAGGAGAAGATGCATTGCTCGGTCATGGGAAGAGAAGCCCTGAGCGCAGCCATTGCAAACTACCGAGGGCAGAAGGTCACAAAGGAAGAGTTCGAGGTCGTCTGCAAATGCTTCGGCGTAACGGACAAGGAGATCGAGAGGGCGGTTCGCGAGAACGACCTCAAGACCGTCGAGCAGGTCACCTACTATACCAAAGCGGGAGGCGGTTGCGGGTCGTGCCATCCCAAGATCGAGGCGATCCTCGAACGGGTTCGAAAGGAGATGGAGAAAGAAGCACCTCCGGTCAAACCTACGAAGAAGAAGCTCACCAATATCCAGAAAGTGAAGCTCATCGAGGAGACATTGGGCCGGGAGATCATTCCCGCCCTCAAGGCCGATGGCGGCGATCTCGAATTGATCGACGTGGAGGGGAATAAGGTCTATGTGGCGCTGCGGGGCAAGTGCTCGTTTTGCCCGAGCTCCGATGTCACTCTCAAACAGTATGTGGAGTCAAAGCTGAGGGAATTTGTGACCGACGAAATCGAAGTGGAGGAGGTCCGACCGTGAAGACCGTCTACGTAGACAACAATGCGACAACGAAGGTAGCTCCTGAAGTGCTGGAGGCGATGCTCCCCTATTTTACGGAATACTACGGAAACCCATCAAGCATGCATTTTTTTGGGGGACAGGTTCAAAAGAAGATCAACGAGGCCCGGGAGCAGGTGGCCGACCTTCTGGGAGCCGAACCCTCGGAGATCGTCTTCACGAGTTGCGGAACCGAGAGCGACAATGCGGCGATTTTCGGAACCCTCGATTCCTACCCCGAGCGAAGGCATTTCGTGACGACCCGAGTAGAGCACCCAGCCGTAGGAAACGTTTCAACCTATCTGGCTCGAAAGGGCTATCGGGTCAGCGAACTCTCGGTCGATCGGGAGGGAAGGCTCGATTTGGACGAATTGAGGGAAACGGTCACGGAAGAGACAGCCTTGGTCTCCGTCATGTACGCCAATAACGAAACGGGTGTGGTCTTTCCCGTCGAGCAAGTCGGAGCTATTGTCAAGGAGAAAGGGATCCCCTTCCACACTGATGCCGTCCAAGCGGTGGGGAAAATCCCGATCAATCTGAAAGAGTCGACCATCGACATGCTCTCCCTTTCCGGTCACAAGCTTCACGCACCGAAGGGGATCGGCGTCCTCTACATTCGAAAAGGAACGAAGTTTTCTCCTTACATGATCGGAGGCCACCAGGAGAGGGGGAGAAGAGGAGGGACAGAGAACGTTCCCTACATCATTGGCCTGGGCAAGGCATGCGAACTGGCAAAGGCCCACATGGAAGAGGAGAACACGCGGGTTCGAGCCTTGAGGGACTATCTGGAAGCGAAGATCCTTGAGAAGATCCCGAACACCCTCGTCAATGGGGACCGGGTGAATCGGCTTCCCAATACCCTGAGCGTCAGTTTCGAGTATGTCGAAGGCGAGTCGATCCTCCTTCTTCTCTCCGACCTGGGGATCTGTGCCTCCTCGGGATCGGCCTGCACTTCGGGTTCCCTTGAACCCTCCCATGTTCTCAGGGCCATGGGCGTTCCCTTCACGGCAGCCCATGGATCCGTTCGCTTCAGCCTTTCGATCTACAACACCAAGGAAGAGATGGATTACATCATTGAACACCTTCCTGGGATCATTCAAAGGCTTCGGGACATCTCTCCCTTCTGGCACGATTATGTGAAGGGACGGAAGTAACGGATCCCCTTCATGGCGAGCTGGCTGATAGAAGGGGTGAGGACAAGTTACCCGGCTCCCATGAAGACGAGAAAGGCGAAGAGGGCTATCACGCTTCCTCCCGCAACCAGCCAATCTATCCAGCGGAAGCGAAGTTCCACCCTTGACCGACGGCCTGGGGCCCCGAAACCCCGGGCCTCCATGGCCTCCGCCAACTCATCAGCCAGCTTGAAACCCTGAATGAGCAGCGGGCCCAAGAGGGCCGGAAGGTAACGGACCATTCGGATCCCTCCGTCGAGGGGAATCCCACGAGCCCTCTGCGCATCACGAATGCGGGAGGCTCTCCGAACCAGCATAGGAACCATCTCCATGGAGGCGCTGAGGACGAAGGCGAAGGCGTAAGGGATTCCCATCTTAACGAGGCCGTTTGAAAGGGAATGGGGAGAGGTCGTTTGGAAGAAGATGAAAAAGACCGTAGACAGGGCGAAAAGACGGAGGGAGGCGGTGAGGGCGGTCTGAAGATCGAAAGCCACCCATGCAATTCCCAAGAAGGTCCCGAGGGCAAAAAGGAGCCCTTTGAGGAAGAGCAGCCATTGCCGTCCCAGAGATAGAAGGAAAACCGCTCCGGCCAAGCCCGTAACACAAAGGGCCAAAGTAAGGCAGGAGCGAAGGGTCATCACGATGACGATGGCGCAAAGGGTTCCGACAAGCTTGGAGCGGGGATCAAGACGAGGAGCTTCTTTCATCGGAACCTCCCTTCCGATCCTCCAAGGCTTGAAGGAGCTGAAAAAGCTGCGTGGGTCGAAGCCCCCCACGTTCCATGGCCCTTCGGTCATTCATGATGATCTCGGGCCTTTCGTCGCCTACGATCTCGCCCTCGGCAAGCACAATCCATCGACTGGCTGTCTCTGCGGCGAACTCGATGTCGTGGGTCACGAGCAAAACGGTCTTCCCTTGGTTCCGAAGTTCCTTGATCAGAGTAACCAATTCTCGGCGAAAGAGCTCGTCCTGACCTGCTGTGGGTTCATCCAGGATAACCAGTTCAGGCTTACCCGAGAGGGCCGAGGCGAAGCAGACGCGCTTCTTCTCACCTTCACTGAGACGAAACGGAGAGCGCTCCAGGAGAGGACCCAGTTGAAACCGTTCGAAAAGGATGTCGCACCAGGCCGGATCGTACGTTTTGAGGGTTCGAGGGCCCGTCAGGACTTCATCGCGAACCGTAGGCTGAAAGAGCTGATCGTTGGCATTTTGCCAGGCGAAACCGACATGGCGAGCGAGTTGCGCGACGGGCGTACGGGCCGTATCGCAGCCCAAAACTCGGACGGAGCCACGTTGCGGCTTTAGAAGCCCGTTCAGATGTTTGATCAGGGTCGTCTTTCCTGCTCCATTGCGGCCCATGAGGGCAATGCACTCCCCTCGGTAGAGTCGCATGTGAATGTGACGGAGAGCAAGGGTCTTCTCGTAGCTGAAAGACACGTCCTCCATTTCGACAATGGATTCCCCATCCCCACGGGAAGAAAGAAGTTGCCTTTCTGAGAGGATTTGCAAATCATTGGAGAGAGAAAGCGTCTGTTCTTTGAGCCAGGTGGCGGCCTCATGAGCTGAAAGAGGGACCGTGGGCCATTCCAATTGGTGAGAGAGCCGTATGAGGGAGGGGATGGTTATCCCGAAGCGGGTGAGGTCGTTTCGAAGTACCTCTCGAGGCGGTCCATCCTGAGCGAGGCGTCCTTGATGGAGAACCAGGAGGCGACTGCTCTCGGGAAGAAATTCCTGGAGCCGGTGCTCCACGATGACCACGGTAAGGCCGTCCCGATAAAGGGTGCGAAGGATAGAACAGAGTGTCTCGTTCGCCTCGGCGTCGAGGTGGGTAAAGGGTTCATCGAGAAGGAGCACCTTTGGCCGAAGGGCCAGGATTGACGCAAGGGCAACCCGTTGCTTTTCTCCTCCCGATAAGGTGTGGGGCTCTCGATGAAGAAGGTCCGAGATTCCAGCGGCAGAGGAAGCCCATTCGAGTCGTTCTTCCATCTCCGAGGGGCTGAGCCCCAAGCTTTCGAGGCCATAAACGATCTCCGCCTCGACGGTACGATTGAAGAGTTGGGCGTCGGGGTTCTGAAACAGGAGGCCTGCACGGCCGAAGATCTTGTAGACAGGGTTCTTCCGGGTATCGATATTGTCAACGGTGACCGATCCGATGAATTCTCCTCGGTGGAAGTGGGGGATGAGGCCAATAGCCGAACGACAGAAACTCGATTTTCCGCTTCCGCTCGCTCCCGCCATGAGCACAGCTTCGCCGGGGGAAACGGTCAGGTCAAGGTTCTTGAGGGCCCAGGTGTCGCTTCCTGCATAACGGTAAGAGACTTCTTCGAAACGTAGCACCATCGGCCTTTTAGAGGTCCTTTCGGCTCAGTTGGACGTAGCCTGCCCGTTCGAGAAGCCTGAGGGCTCCGAGGCCAAGGATCGCTCCCAAAAGGCTGCTTCCGGAGAAGGCGACCACCAAGCCGCCTATCGCCATCGTCTTCTTCATGAAGACGGGAGCTACGAGTAGGGCGCTTGCCATCGCTCCGAGGAAGCCGGTCCCGATCACCTCTCCCAAGGCGCCAAGGTAGGTGTTGCGGGTCAAGCGGTACAAGACCCCAGCGAGAAAGGCACCGATCATGCCTCCAGGAAAGGCGAGAAGGGTTCCCGTTCCCATGGCATTGCGGAGGATGCCGATCGCCAAAGCGATCCCGGCCGCCCACCAAGGTCCCATGAGGGTGGCGGCAACCACGTTAATAAAATGCTGGGCGGGGTTGATCCGGGCGATACCAATGGGAATGCTCGTAAAAGGCGAAAGCGCCACGCCAAGGGCTACGAGCACCATCGCACGGGCGACTGTTCTTGTGTCCATTGCCATAGCGGTCACACCTCCGACAATCGAATGCCCTTTTCCACCTCGTCGGCCGACAGGGCGTATAACGAGTCGAATAGGGCAATTTTGAACGTTCCTGGTCCCATGGCTCGCGCCCCTGCCCTCTCTCCGGCGAGTCCGAAAAAGGCGATCGCTCCAACCGTTGCCATCCAATGATCGGTCTCGACTGCAGCAAAAGCGCCGATCACTCCACTGAGCACACATCCCATCCCTGTCACCTGAGTCATCATGGGGTGACCGTTTTCGACAAAAATTCCCTGGCCTCCTCTGACCACAAGGTCGCGAGGACCTGTGACGGCCACCACACCTCCAGTTCTTTGGGAAAGGCCTTGGGCAGCGCAAAGAAGGTCCGACGGGCCCGAAACCGCATCGACTCCCATCAGATTGCCACCCTGACCCGAGAGGATGCCGATCTCAGCACGGTTACCTCGGATCACACCGATTTCGAGCTCGGAGAGGAGGGTCTGAGCGGTCTTCGTGCGAAACCGTGAAACTCCGACTCCCACAGGGTCGAAAACAACAGGACGGCGAAAGGATCTGGCATGGCGTCCCGCTTGGAAGAGAGCCCTTGCTCGGCCGGGGTCGGGAGTCCCGAGATTGAGCACCACGGCATGGGCCTGAGAGACGACCTCCTCGAGCTCTTCTTCAGCCTGGGCCATGATGGGTCGGGCTCCAATCGCGTGGAGGCCGCTCGCCACGTCGCCCGCTGTGACCCAGTTGGTGAGAACATGGACCACCGGCCTTTCCTTTCGGACCCTCTCAATGAGTTGAGATATCCCGGTAAGGTTCATCATTCTCCTCTTTCCCGGTACGAGATGGAACATAAAAAAAGCCGACCCCGGAGGATCGGCAATCACTTTCTCCATCATTGTCCATCCCTCCGCTGGCATTATCCAGGTCAGGTTCAATGGGTCGGCAACCTCCGGGTCGCCCTCTCAGCCGGACCCCTCCAGCTCCCCACACCCTTTATAGCACACCATTTTCCTTTGGTCAACCGGATGGGGTCAGGTCTATAATGTTTGACTTCGGTTAAACGGTGTGATATGAAACACCCATGGCCCGCCAGCTACGGATCGGATATCCTGGAGCCGTGTATCTTATCACCTCCAGGGGCAACGAGAAAAGGGTTATTTTTGAGGACGATCACGATCGAGAAACCTTCCTGGCTCCTGGCAAGATGTTTCTGAGATTCCACGGAGCCAGCGAAATGCGACAAGCCTGTTGCTTGAGGATATTTTTGCGAGGAGGGTTCTGGAGGACAGAGCAGAGCGGGATCGGAGAATTCGGGAGGCAGTGGAGAAGTTTGGTCATACCCAAAGGGCGGTGGCCGACTCTTTGGATTTTCACTTTATCTATGCGAGCAGAATCCTTCACAAGCGGTAGAGCGAGTCTAACATTATAGACCTGACCCCATGATTCGGAGGTGGCATTATGAAGATCAGGTTTGTGGTGTTTGTATTTTTAGGTTTCGTATTTTGTTCATCGTGGGCCTCGGTCCATGCCTATGACGAACCGATGCAGAGGGTCCCGCTTCCCGATGGCATGAGTATGCCTGCTGGATTTGAGGCATGGATGCTGGAGCCGTCTTACGCACTCGGAAATGTGTTTTTTGACCCGGAAGGGAAGGTGTACATCTTTTCGAACGAAATCGGGACGCGAAAGCTCATTCGGACAGATCAGGTCGGAAGGGTGACGACATATGCAGAGAACGATCTCCTGGCTGGAGTGAACCTGAAAAGCGGAACGTCCATGGATGCGAGCGCCTCCAGCATAATGATGACGGTCGACTTCTGGCCTGACGGGGGAAATGCCTATGGCGGGCTGTTCAAGCTGAAATCCGATTCGACCTTCTCTTCGGTTTCGACTGCCCAAGGACACGGTGGCTTGGCTGACCTTCTTCGGGCCCCGAAGGCGGCTCTCTTCATTCCGGCGCCCCTGCCACAGGGCCTTTCAATGCCGGAGGGAATGACCGCCGTAGCGGCAAGATCTAACTACACCATGGGTCCTGTGGGGTCGATATTCTTCAACGACACGGGCGATCTTTTTGCCATTACCCGTAGCAAGAACCGACAGAGAATTGCGAAGATAGACGCTGCAGGCAATGCCTCTGTCTTTGCGGACAACGCCGTACTCAAAGGGGCCAACTGGAAGAGTGGCGCTGCTTTAGGCTCAAGCGTTCTTGTTGCCATGGATTTTGCGCCCTGGGAAAGTCCCTATTATGGCATCTATCAGATCGACCCTGACGGCACGACCCAGCTATGGCCCCCCTGGTACGGTGGACTTTTCGACATCATACCGAAGCCCGGGGGAGGGTTCTACTTCAGTGATTTTGAGGCCGATAATGTTTACTTTATTTCAAATAAGGTGACGCCGGAAACCGCTCTGATATCTTCCGGGGCGCCCCCGGCTCTCACGAGCCTGGCATACGACGTGCAAACGGCTACGCTCTACGTCCTCAATAGGCCTGAGGGCGGCGGCTTGCCGTTCGGTGGCGAAAACGCGATATATAAAATCGAAGAAGGCAAGGCTGTCAAGGTCGCCGATGCCCCCGCTGGGGCTTATTTCGCCGGGATTGCCTTCAGCGTGGGTGGTATTTTCGGCAACAATCTTTATGCAACAGATTATCAGGGTGGCCGGATATTCAGGATCGAAAGCAACGGGGCAGCGACACCGGTCATTACCGGATTGACCAAGCCTGAGTATATAAGATTCAATCCTGCAACGGGACATCTGTTGGTTGTCAGCGACTCGCAGTATCTCATATGGTTCGGTTCGACTCCTCCTGCAATACAGACCGTTGCCGCGTCCGCTGGCTGGTATTTTACCGATTTCGAGAACGACAATGTCTGGTATATTCCCGGAGAGGGGCAGCCTGAGGTCGGAATCCTTGATTCGAATATTCCTCCGGGTCTCAGCATGCTTGCCTACAATGATACCGATGATTTCCTGTATGCAGTCAACTGGACAGGAGGCTGGCCCTTCGGTGGCGACAAAGCTGTCTACAGGATCGAGGGCAACGGCACGGCGGTTGCCATTGCCACGGCGACTTCCGGGGCGAACGAGTTCACGAGCATCGCTATGAGCAAGGGGGGACCCTTCGGAAATCATCTCTATGCAACGGACAGCTCCGGGGGACGCATCGTACGGCTTGAAAATGCGAACGGCGTATGGAGCGTTGTCGACTTTATCACGGGCCTACCGACCCCTTCTTTCCTGAAATTCAGCCCGACCACGGGGGAGATGATTGTGGTATGCAATGGAGGGAAAAATGTCCTCTGGGTTGGCACGAAGGTGCCGGCGGAGTTGGAGAGGTTAGTGGTGAGTGTTATTGCACCCAAAATTGTGACCCCGGGTCAGGAGGTTACCTTTCTTGTGAGATATCTGAACGGGATGGACAAAACTGCGGAAGATGTGGTCATCACATTGGATATCCCAAGAGAGTTTAACTATTTGTCGAGCACAGGAGGTGGCATTTATCGGAATGATTGGAACCAGGTTTTCTGGAAGCTGGGGAACCTTGATCGCGGGGTGAGCGGTACGATGGCTGTTCAGATGATTGTGCCCTGGGGTCTTGCCAATTCCGAAGGCAGGATATTGGCCAACATCGGGGCAAGGAATGCCCCCAACTCGTATATTGACATCGACAGTTACTTGAATTTTGTGGCGAGAGCAGTCCTCTCCCACATCGAACTCACGGAATCTGAAATCAGCACGCTTTTGGTTTCAAACCCAAGGATAAAACAACTCTACGACTTTGTCATCAAGCAGGGCTACTTGTTTCACAATACAGCGGTGAGAACCTCGTTTAGTGATGGCACGACAGTGGATGTCCTTTTTTTCTTGGAGCCTGAAGGATATGGACCAGCTTTCTTAATCAGCGATGGCAAGGTGGTCTTCATTGAAGAGCACAATAAGGGGATGTATAAAATCTTCGATACAGAGGGAGGGTATCAAAGGCGCATCGACGGCGATTTTTTCCACTCCTGGGGCGCGTGGTCTGAAAGCCACAGCCTCTCAGAGGCTTGGTGTCAGGTCAATTGCACGATGGATAAGGTTCCGAACTGGGTATTGAGCGCTGTTAGTGATGAATGGAAAAACTTACAGAATACGAAAAATTGTACCCTGTGTGCATATTCAAAAGGGGAAGACCCAGTTGCCTGCGCGAAATGTGCAAATGGGATAGTACAAAAATATAAGAAAATCCCTGGGGTTTCTTATGTAATTGATGTGATGAAATGTCTCTCGGATTGTCTGGATAATCCTAATTCCCATATGTGCACGAAAGACAAAAGAGAATGCGGTACAAGCATATTAGGGTGGCTTGGAGGATTTGATACGGTATATATTACACCTTGTAATACGACATTTAGGACATATGGTGCTTTGAGTTACCGGATTTTCTGCGCCATTGGAGAAAAATGCGTCAACGGTGAATGCGGCGGTAAGGATCCATGCAAGGAAAATCCGGCATCTTGCCAGGAAAAGAAAATCATTGTAAGGACGGCCCGTGACCCCAACGCGAAGTCGATTGACTTTCAGGGCAATGTCCTCCCGGGTCAAGAACTCACTTATACGATTGAATATGAAAATGTCGGGGCTGGAACGGCCTATGAGGTTTTCGTCATAGACCAGCTGGATACCGACCTGGATGAAACGACGCTTGTCGTCAACAATGGGGGCACATACTCCGCTTCTCCAAGGCTGTTAAGTTGGGACGTAGGGACCCTTCCCCCCTGCACACCTGAGCATCCCGATATCTGCAAAGGCTCTGTCTCATTCAGTGTCAATGTCAAGAATGGATTACCAAGCGGAACAGAGATCACCAACTATGCAGAGGTCCACTTCCCGAGTGCCATGGAGATCACACCAACGAACCCG
>Ga0207433_10016350_pt1 | contig 10435 bp, 15 predicted proteins | sample YelNatPaOPGAMG01_FD_187559 | JGI IMG/M metagenome (GOLD analysis project Ga0207433, IMG submission 187559) | Hot spring thermophilic microbial communities from Obsidian Pool, Yellowstone National Park, USA - OP-RAMG-01 (SPAdes) (version 3) | ecosystem: Environmental > Aquatic > Thermal springs...
TCTTTGCCTCAGTTACTTGGTTCAACCAAGAAATATTTGCAGATACGTTTGCTGCTTCTTTTGGTTATGGTCCATATCTAAGATCTTTCTTACGTAAATTTATGGAACATGATATAAGTGAAATTGTCCGTGGAGATGTTGATTCATATGTACGAAAACATGGTTTTCTTTCTCATCCTAATAATACTCATCGTATAGAATATATAGAACAAGCTGAAAAATATTTCAAAAAAGAAACAGAAGACCTATTACGAAGAACTACACAAGTAGTAAGTAAGTTAGAAAAAGAAACTGGAAGTAGTTTATAATGTACTTTTATTCTTACACGTATAGTGATTCTACTGATTCAATAGAAAATGATAAACTTGTAAGTCATTTAGAAGCTAATTGTATATCTGTTCTTTTAGGACAACCAATTTGGATTGTACCGAGATTGTTAGAAAAGATAAATCGATGTGAAACATATCATGAAGAACAAAAGGCAACAATTGTAACCTACTAGAAAATAAGTTTAACCCATGAATAGTTCATGGGTTAAATTCTTAAGCTCCAAGTAGTCTAAATAACCCTTTATCTGGAATATATTTATCTCCTACGTGAACATTAGTTTTTACGTTTAGTAATATTACTTCATTTTTTTGTTTAGTTACTTCTTGCCCACCAGCTTCAAAAGCAAAAAAAGTAAAGTTATCAGGTAGATCTTTTAAATCTTCTATTTCTAAAACTTGTCTTACAAATCCATCATATACAACTGCGATTTTCATATTTTTAAATTTCTCCTTACTGAATTACTTCCATATCTGAACTATTTGTAAGATGTTGTCTATAAAAACCAGTTTCTTTGATGTGTAAATCATCTTTTGAACCGATGTTTGTCTCTAGATGTAAATCACAATCAGACTTTTTTATAGGATTACCATTTTCATCTACTCCAATAACAGCCCAGTCTGGTATTTGATTTACGTCTTCAGCTTCAATAACATTTATAGTTTTTCCATTTTTAATAAAAGCAATACGTGCCATAAGTAACCTCCTTTCCTATGCGATATAAATAATTTGAACGTATCCTGGTGCTCCATTACCACCAGAACCACCACCGTAAAGACTAGAGTAAGTAGTACTACCACCTCCGCCACCGCCAGCTCCATATGCTGTAGCTGAACTACCATTAGAGCTATATTGTGATCCTTGAACATTTATCGGATTACTTGATCCTCCAATTCCAAATAAACTTGAACCGCCACCACCACCGTTACTAGCTACAGTTGAAGCGGGATTTCCTAAAAAAGAACCACCAGGAGAACCTAATGCAGTACCACTTCCACCCATACCACCACAAGCACCACTTAGATACGTTAGAGGACCTAGATTAACAACATTACCACCGTTGCATGTAGTGTAATTGTATGCAATAACTCCACCGCCCATACCACCAGTTCCAGCAGCACCTAATGGACCATTTGATGAAATACCTCCACCGCCGCCAGGTAATGTTAATAGTGGTCCTGATATTGAACCAGAAATAATAGTGCTCCCACCATTACTACCATTACTATTAGGACCACCTCCAGCACCTCCAGTACCAATAGTTATAGTTAATGTTTCACCAGGGAAAACATTTATCGAATAATTGTTGACTGTAGCTGCACCAGAACCACCGCCACCGCCGCCATTAAAGAGACCGCCAGAATAAGCGTAAGAACCACCACCACCACCGCCAGCACCAGTAGCAATTACAAAAATACTATTTAGATTACTAGGTACCACCCAAGTTCCAGATGAAGTAAATACTACTTTATTTGTATTTCCAGTTAATGTACTATTTTGAACAGTATCTAAACATCCCATATTTATCTCCTTTTTAATTTACTTATAGAATTTAATTACAACAAGTCCACTACCACCAGGACCCCCAATTAGGGTCGAATTAGTAACTGATGTTCCACCACTGCCACCGCCGCCAGAACCATAGAAACCAGGACTACCAACAGAAAAGTTACTCTGAGCAGAGCTAGCACCACTGCCACCTGGTGCAAATATACTACTACTGCCTGCCGTACCCGTACTACTATTACTACTACCTATTAGACCACCACCGCCGCCGGCTAATGTTAATAGTGGTCCTGATATTGAACCTGAAATAATAGTACTCCCACCACTACCACCATTACCACCACCAGTACCTCCAGCACCAATAGTTATAGTTAGTGTTTCACCAGGTGAAACAAATAGTATATAATCAGTAACAGAATAACCTGCACCACCACCACCGCCACCTAAACCAACGCCATAGCTAAAAGTGCCACTACCACCACCGCCGCCACCACCGGTAGCTGTTACGCATATCATATTTATATTACTCGGTACTATCCATTGAGATGTTGAAAAAAATACAGGAGTTCGTAAAATTTTACTTGAAGTAGAATTAACTACACTTCCATTTTCTAAATTTAATATTGGCATATTCTTATCTCCCTTTAACTATTTATTTGTTGTCCATGTACAAATACATTTACTGTTGATGTTGTATTTACTTGCACTATATCTCCTGCAGTTAATATTAATTTCAACGATACGAAATTTGTACTACCCATCCAATAAGTGTAAAATGTTGTACCATTGCCTATACTAATTGATATATTTGCACTATTTCCATCATTACTTGATACATCTACATAAATAAATGCAGTATAACCAGTAGGACAAGTATATACATTTGTTGTAGTATTTGCTACTTGAGATATTGCTAACATTTTATCCTCCAAAGAAAAGATTTAAAAAAATTTATAAACATGTTTTTGTTCTCTTTAAAGATATAAGTTACTTTTATTTTGTTCATAATATATAACATAAATAAGCAATAGAACAAACATATGTTTTTAACTTTTCACGGAGGTGTTTTCTAAATGAATATGATGACATATTATATAGACCTTAATACAACAACTTCTTGTAATCTTCGTTGTAAATATTGTATTGAAGGATTTACACATGATGTAAATTTTTCTAAAGATTCATTACCAGAATTATATAAAAGAGTTGATTACTTAATGGAACATCCTTGGTTTAAACAAAACTATTCTATGATAAGTCTGAACTTTTGGGGCGGAGAACCTTTTGTTAATTTTAGTACTATGAAAGAACTTATTGACCATTATGGTAATAACAATAAGATATCTCATTTAATCTACTCTAATGGTTTTAGATGGAAACAAGAATACTTTGATTTACTATCTGAATATAAAACTATGAAATGTTTAGATGGTAGTGATAAGATCAAACTACAAGTTAGTTACGACGGAAGACCATTACAAGATTTATATAGAGTCACTACAACAGGTAAACCATCTTCTAAAGAAGTCTTAGAAACAATAAATACTTTAGTAGCATATAATATTCCTTTTTCTAATAAAGCAACTTGTCCTGTTTCTGGATTTATGTATTTAGCAGATTCTATTAAAGACTATTTGAATATTTGGAATAGTATACCATCTCATTTAAGAAGATCTTATGGGATGGGAATTACAGTAGATTATCTAAATCAAATAGAAGCTTCTAAAGAAGATTTAGAAAATTTAAAACAAGCTCTTATTGATATTATTCCAACAGAGTTGGATTATTTCAAAAAGAATGGGCGTCATTTTATTAATTGGTTTAATCCTAATAGAGCGTTATGTTCTGCTGGTCGAGATATGAGTATTATGGACATAGATGGTAATTTTTACAAATGTCATGGTACTCTATACAATGCAGATAAACTAGATCACTTAGTTTCTAGTAAAGATGATGATTTAGAAACTTTTGTTCAATCTATAAAGAAATCTCATGAATTACATCTAAATCTAGGAGAACCGGAAGAATGTAAAAAGTGTCCAGTTCATTTTTGTTTAAGATGTAATTCTCAAGCTTATAGGGTAAGTAAAAAAGTAAATTACAAAGAACGTTGGGACGACTATCCAGCTATTAAAGTTTGTAGTGTATATCAAACCATTCATAAAGTATGGTTGGCAATGGAACGAATAAAGAAGGAAGGTATTTAATAATGCTTATAACTGAGTTTGTTATCACTGAAGCATGTAATTTAGCATGTAAATATTGTTACATGAAAAATAGAAAACAATATATGACCGAAGAAGATGTTGAATTATTTATCAAAAACATAGATGTTGTACTAAAAGAATACGGAATGCCAAATTATCATATTTCTTACTTTGGCGGAGAACCATTACTCAACTGGGAAGTATTGAAGTATGCTTATAATCGTTTTAGTCAAGATCCTAGATTACATTCACAAGTTATAATAACTAACTTATTAGAAATAGATGAAGAAAAAATAGATTTTATTAAGTCTCATAGATTAGGAATTTCTTGGAGTTTTGATGGATTATGGCAAAATGAAAATAGACCATACTGCAATTCTAATAAGCCTTCTCTAGAAAAATACTTAGAAAAGAAAGATTTAATCTTAAATGGACTTGGAGCTAGAGGTTGTAAAACTATGGTAGCTCCAGAAAATATCTCTACAATGACTGAGAATCTGGAATATTTTATTAATGAATGGAATATTACTCCAGATTTTAGTTTAGTTAGAGATCCAATCTGGACTTCAGATGATATTAAACTTTTTGATAAAGAATGTACAAGATTAGCAGATAAATATATTGAATTAACTAAACAAGGAATTTGGGCTCTTAGTTCTGGCTTTTTTATGTTAGCTATACTAGACACTATGTTAGGAGATAAAATTGGAAAGAGACCCTTCGGATGTTTTGCTGGACATCATGGTATTGGATATTTGCCAGGTGGATTAGTTTATCCATGTGCTAGGTTTGGGTCAAATAGAAAATTACTATTATGGAATTTTAAAGAAAATAAATCTTATCCAGAAAATATTAGAGTACTAAAGAATCCAGAATTAACTGATCCTAGAACATATAAGAAGTGTCAAAGTTGTGGACTATATCAATATTGTAATGCCGGTTGTACTTATTCAGAGTTATATGAAGAAAACGGTCAATATTATACAGAACCTGTTTCTAGTGTTTGTGCTTTGTACCATATAATCTATAGAGAAGCAATTAGAATTGTTGATGAACTAAAAGATAACAAAAACTTTTTACAAATATTAAATAATGCAAAGAGGAATATAGGATGAGTGAAAGAGAAGCTTGTTCAGTTATATACTTAACTACTGCTTGTAACTTAGAATGTGAATATTGTTATGAAGCTAAAAATCGAAAAGAAAATCCGATTAAATGGGCAAGCGAAGAAGATATAGATGATTACTTACAAAAGAATAGTGGAACAGGACAATCAAAAACATTAGTTATCTTTGGAGGAGAACCTTTTTTAGCTTGGAAAGAAATAAATTACTTAGTAGATCAAATAATAGAGAAGTATCCAAATGACCGATTTGCTTTAAATGTTACTACTAATGGTATTTGGTGTAGTAAAGAAGAAAACATGGAGAAGTTAGTCAATCTAATGAATAAACTAACTTCTAGATCAAGAAGTTTTATTTCTCCAGACATTAGTTATGATGCATCAGGTCATTATAGAAGAGTTTATTCGAACGGTCGATCTAGTAAAGAAGAAGTGGAAAAAGCAATAGATAATTTTAACAAATATAAAATACCTCTACGAACTAGATATACTATTCATGAAGGTAATTATGATAAAGTACTTCAAGATGCTATCTATATAGCATTAAGATTTAAACCAGAAAAAATAGTTTATAGTTTTGCTTGGTCTGAAATGGATAAGATATTTCCCAATATGAGTTTAGATGAAATTCGAGAACAATACAAAACATATATGCATGCTTTATACGAAGAGTTTTTAGAAAGAAAGATTATGACATCTCTTTGTGATTTTGTCTGTGATATTTGTCATATTCCTTGTATTAATAATGGTGGAAAGAAAAATGAGTTTTACTATACTTATAAAGTTCCAGATAAAAAAGATTTTATCAAAGTAATAAATCATGGTGAATTTGATCATTTCAAGGAGGAAAAATAAGATGGACCAAAAGACAAGTGTCTATACTGCATCAAAGTATTTACTAGAGGCATCAAAACTATTAGTAGATCATGAAAAAGTAGTTTCTAAATTGTTATTAGACTTAGCAAAAACTTTACTAGATGAAACTTTTGAAGTATCAGACCAAAATTTGAAACAAGAACCTCTTATTTTTAAATCGGAAGCTCCAAATATTACAACGACTGTAGAATTACGAACTCAAGAATCAAAAGCTTTAATTGATGGAGAAGAAGTCTTATGTAAGGGTCATACAAATGTAAGTACAAAATCTACTAATAAGTCATGTAAAACTGATAACAAAAATTTATCTTATGATATAAATCAAAATAGGGTTTCTGATTTCATGACTAAAGATATGGATACTCCGGAAGTAACTGAAATATTTGAAAAGATAAAAGCCAAATTGAACAAATCAAAAGAGGAGTTATAATGACTGATATATCAAAAGTTACTCTCTTTCTTATGGCAGGAGACTATTCTACAGTTATTGAGATGTTAGAAAGTAACAAAGATGACGCAATTTCATACTTTGGAGATAAGGCAATATATTATCAATATTTAGTTACATCTTATTTTAATTTAAACCAATATGATAAATGTTTAGAAATTTTACTTTATATCATTAGAAATCTTGACGTAAATAGTGTGAAGAATAATCATGAAATTTTTAATGTAATGACTAACTATGTTCATTGGTATATAGATAGTTCTAAAGATTTACTTCTAACTAATCAAGATGTTAGATCTATATACGAATATGTAATGTTGAATTGTCCTAATAGATCTATTAGGACAAGACTTGAAACATTTATTATATTAAAGAAGCTACTTTTAACGAAACGAGAAGAAAAGAAACAATTAATAAGTAAATTACAAAATATGTTACCAACTATTGAATCTGATCTAGATGAATTTCCACAAACCATTATGTCTGTTTATGTAACTTTGCTTAAATACTACAAAGAAATTGGTAACGTAAATTTAATTAAACAATTTCAAGGTAAGATGGGAAACATGCTTAAATAATTAATATTGAGTATTTAATGATAAATATTTATAAACTTATAACAAATAGTTCTTCAAGTTTAAATGAAATATCTGGAGTAGTTAAATCTGGCACTTTTATTCCAATTTCTTCTGGAGCAACGGCAGGTGCTTATTTTAATGGATTTGGATATCTTTTACCCCAAAATGGTAATGATGGAAATAACGGGACTGTAACTTGGCCTAGTTTAAATCCTATGCCACCAGGAGCTTCAGTTACTGTTACTTCTAGCACAGGTAATACATATATATTTCAAAATCTTAATTTTATTACTGAATTAGAATTTGATAATCAAAATCAAATTAATTTCCAAAGTCAACCACCCGTTATAGCTATAACAAGTATTACTTCGAATCCAAACCCTTTATTATCAGGACAAATTGCTACAATTACTGTTAATGGAAGTGTACTTAATAACACAATATTGCCTTATACTGTAACTGGAACGGGATTCTTATCTTCATTTTCAAAAAGTGGTACTTTAACGTTTAATAACAATACATCTACGTTTAGTTTGAATATTCCACAAGCAACTCAAAGCGGACTAAGTGGAACAATTACTGTAAATGTCAATAATGGAGTATTGACTCAAACGTTTAATGTAACAGATACATATTCTCCACCTTGTGTATGTCAAAGTTATGTAGCTCCAGTATGTTCATGTGATTGTAATTATTCTTGTACATGTAATTGTAACTATGAAACTTCTACAAGAGGACCTTCTTGTACAGTAGTTGGTAATGATTGTATTTTATATAGATTAGCATTTCTTGGTTCTAATGGCACATGGTATGTATTAACTTCTTCTACAAATAACCAACATTCAGCTAATTATGGCACCATTTCTTGGGGGTTATTACCATATACTCAAACAAATGATATTGTTACTATTACGGTTCCTAGTGGAGTTTCTATTACAAAAATTTGTGATATAGAATCTGTATCGGGTCAATCTACTACAAATAATGTATTTGAATTAGATATAATAATTCCTGGAGTTGGTTCTTATGTTTATAAAGGAAGTGGTGTATTAAGTCCTATTAGTATAGTACCACAAAGTGGAAGTTTCCAAATTTATGTTCTTGGTTGGATAAATTATTGTAGTGGTAATACTTGTACTACTGATTGGTTTTATTTTACTCCTACTCCAGATTGGACAGATAGTCCTTTACTTCCAGGTACTGTTGTTAAAGCTCAACATATTACAGAATTACAAAATCAAATCAATCTTGAATATAAAAGAAGATCAAAACCTACATATTCCTTTCCATCTTTAGGAAGTATAGTAAAATATAGTGATGTTTATCAATTATATAATGCAATAAGTCAAATTTCTACTAGTTTACAATGGCACGAAAACTTTGCAACTCCTTTAACAGGACAAGTAATAAAAGCAGTAAATATAGAAGATCTAAGAGATAATATAAACTACTTACAAACACAATGTATATGTAATTGCAATTATTGTACTTGTAATTGTAACTATGCTTGTACTTGTAATTGTAACTATGCTTGTACTTGTAATTGTAACTATGCTTGTACTTGTAATTGTAACTATGCTTGTACTTGTAATTGTAACTATGCTTGTACTTGTAATTGTAACTATGCTTGTACTTGTAATTGTAACAATGCTTGTTCTTGTCAAAGCAATGTAACACCATCTTGTTCTTGTCAAAGCAATGTAACACCATCTTGTTCTTGTCAAAGCAATGTAACACCATCTTGTTCTTGTCAAAGTTATGTAACACCAACGGCTCATTACTCTTGTCCTAGTGGATATACATTACAAGGTACGCAATGTACAACAACATTTGAAGGAACTTTTTATGCAGCTTTTGTATATACGTGTCCTAATGGCAGTGGGGGAACTTATACTACTACGGTTTTTGCACCTAATGGCACACGTCCGTCAGGTGTATGCGGTTCCTATCAACCTACAAATATTGCAGTTGATCTTACCCAAAGTTATTATGTTTGCCCTCCGGGAACTACACAGGGTATGAATTACTGTACAGAAACAATACCTGCAACTGTTACATATTATTAATACAAGAGTTAAAATCATGGATGTATTATATTCATATGTACAAGCTACGTTAATGCCAATTACTACCAGTGGTGCAGGTGGTAATAGTACTACTGTAGAAGAATTGCTTACTATTAAAAATACAGTATTAATCGACGTAAAAAATAAGTAATAGAAACTTATCTGTACTTATTTAGTCAACAATCTAAGGGTAAATTTAGAAATTGGTTAACCAATTAACTGATTTAACTTTACTTTATACTTTTCTATATTAAAAGTTATTTAATCTATAACAAGAAAATAAATAGAACAAATTAGAATTTTTATTTTACGGAGGTTACAATGGTACCAAACTTAAATTTTCTCACTGATTATATGCAATTTGATGTAGATTCTCTTATTGAGAAATATAACAAAGCAATACAAAAGGTCCAAGAGCAAAAGTTTCCTATAGTACAGGGAAATACTTGGCAATTAACTAAAATATATAATCATTTAAATGCTTACTTTGAATGTGTTTCTGCATTTAGAGATCTTAAAAGAGCTTTATCTGCATCTATCAATATTAATAACCAAGTAGATATTGAAAACATTGATAAGAAATATTTAGTAGCATTATCAGCATTAATAAAACTAGAGGAAGCAATATCTCCTAAGAATCAAAAAGTATTACTCTCAGAAAATAGTGTAAAATCTAATGAAGAAGTTCAATCTCAAAAACATCCTGGTCGACCAGTAGGTTGGAGAAAACCTAAAGAAGAAGAAGAAACTTCTTAAGTAAAAAATATATTATAATAACTTTTATAAACTATTTAAACATTACATCTCAGATCTACTAACCTTCGATAGTCTAGTGAATTAATGATAGAATCAATTATAGCATTAATTTAAAGAAATAATAAATTCATAACTTTACTTTTAGTTAATCTCCAGCAGCAAGAAGTTGGTTGTTTAATTTATTTTAGTATTCAAAGAATATGATTCACGAAATAAAATTCGTGAATCAATAGTTATTCTGTTGATTTTGTTATTGACGTACCAGTTGGTGTATTTGGTTCTGGTGTTTCTGGTAGTTCTTGTTTTTCAGGAGGATTTTCTGATACTAGTCTAAATATTCCTTTACCAGAAACGTACTTGTCTCCTACTTGAACATCAGTTTTTACATTTAGTAACTTTACTTCTTTTTTCTCTTTAGTTACTTCTTTTCCATCAATTTCAAAAGTAAAGTTATCAGGTAGATCTTTTAAATCTTCTATTTCTAAAACTTGTCTTACAAATCCATCATATACAACTGCGATTTTCATATCTTTAAATCTCCTTTTATT
>Ga0207433_10016352_pt1 | contig 10433 bp, 11 predicted proteins | sample YelNatPaOPGAMG01_FD_187559 | JGI IMG/M metagenome (GOLD analysis project Ga0207433, IMG submission 187559) | Hot spring thermophilic microbial communities from Obsidian Pool, Yellowstone National Park, USA - OP-RAMG-01 (SPAdes) (version 3) | ecosystem: Environmental > Aquatic > Thermal springs...
GGTAAGTACAATGCAGACAAAGAGTTCTAACCCCCCACCCTAACCCTCCCCCACAGGGGGGGAGGGAAAAGTCCGCCAGCCCTCAAGGTCGCGGTTCGGACGAAGGGGGAGTACGGCGCAGGCTTTTGAGTTTCTCGACTAACTGCGCCGCCAAGCCAGCATCCGTCAATTCTGCCAAGACCTTCGCCGCTTGTCTCTCCTGCATCTGGCTGAGCACTTTGACGGCGGTATCGATCTTGCCCGTGTCCGCCAAGTTTTGCAAGATCCGGGCTGCGACTTCAGGCGCCATCGAATTGTACATACCGCTCATCTTCTTCAAATTGTCCTGTTCTTCTTTTTGGAGCTGTACAATCCGCGCTTCCATCTCCTGGGTAGTCTTGCTGATTTTCTGACGCTCTTCGTCGAGACTGCCGCGTTGTTTCTCGACGTTTTCCATTGCCTCATTCAGGGCTTCCAACTCATTTTTGATCTGGGTGCGCAACTCATCCAGTGCTGTGCGTTCGCCGCGAATGTCTTCTTGGATTAGTTCGATCATTTTTTTGCGAGCGGCCAGCTGTTCTTCGCGTTCGCGCACGGCGGCCAAGCGCGTGCGCAGCTCGTTGGTCATGCGGGCGAGTTCTTCCGTATTAGCGTTGTAAGGAGGACGCACCGCCGTCCGCGGCGCCTCGTCAGGGTTGGCGTTAGCGAGCGGGGCGGAGGTTTTCTCGTTTCGACGTTCCGCTTGGGGCCGCGGCGCCTCGACAACTTTTTCCTTGTCAGGTCCTGCGTGAGAACGCATCTTCTGCTGCCAGAAATAGGACGCTGAAGCGGACAGGACGAACAGGACCAGGCTTGTTACGCCGACGACCAGCAACTTTTTCATGCCCTATCTCCCTCTGCGGTATCGGGGCTTGCGAACGGCCCTGCGCCCCGCGCCGTCAGCCAGCGCTGCAATCCTAGCTCATCCAGTTTGCCCTGTTGTTGTCGGGCCGCTTCTTTTCGGTAATTTTGCCATTCTTTGGTGCGAAGACTGCGCAGCGTCTCCACCTCCAGGGTCGCCTGTATACGCAGGCGGTTGGCTTCTTGCAACAGCTTCTCGGCTTCGGCGAGCCGCTGTTGCGCGGCGGCCAACAACTCGCCGAGGTGGGCCGCCTGTGCGTAATGGTTTCGCCATGTTCCCAAGGCTGCCGCTTCGCGCAGCCTTTCCGTAGCGTGCGCTGCCGTGTCGGCCAGTTCCTTCTCTCTGCGGGCGCACTCCACCCGCGCTTCCTCCCAGCGGGCCTGCGCCCGCTGCTGCTGCATCTCGGCCAGCCGCTCGCGCTGCTCTTTCAGCGCGAGCACCCGCTCCAGGCGAAAATGGAATCGCTTCATAAACCCTCAGAACACCCACGAAGCGGCGATACGGTCCAGGCGTTCGCGCGTCTGGGCAAGGGTCGCGCGTTCGCCGATACTCTGGCGCAAAAACTCTAGCACAGCCGGCATCAATTCGATGGCGCGGTCGATTTGCGGGTTGCTGCCTCGTGCATAGGCCCCGATGCGGATAAGGTCCTCGACCTCAGCGTATAGGGCCAAGATCTCGCGCAGCTTGCGGGCGGACTGCTGGTGTCCGGCGTCGGTCACTTCACGGGCCACGCGGCTGATACTTCGGGCCACATTGACCGCTGGGTAATGCCCGCGCTCAGCCAACCGACGATCGAGGACGATATGGCCATCGAGGAGGCCACGCGTGGCGTCGGCAATCGGCTCATCGAAGTCATCGCCATCGACCAGCACGGTGAGGATGCCAGTGATGCTTCCCGTGGCGGCGTTGCCGAGAGGTTCGACGGTATTGGCCAGCACCTGAAACACCGATGGCGTGTAGCCGCGCGCACTGGGCGGTTCGCCCAAGGCCAGGCCCAACTCGCGCTGCGCCATTGCCAAGCGCGTGAGACTGTCGAGCAGGAACAGGACATGAGCGCCCTGAGCGCGAAAGTAGTCTGCCATGGTGATGGCCACCTGGGCCGCGCGGGCGCGCATCAGCGGCGCCTGATCGCAGGTTGCCACCACGACCACAGAGCGCGTTAGCCCTTCGGCGCCGAGGCAATCTTCCAGAAAAGAGCGCACCTCGCGGCCGCGCTCGCCGACCAACACCAGAACGTTGACGTCGGCCTGCGATCCTTTGGCGATTTCGCCCAGCAAGGTGCTTTTGCCGACCCCGCTGCCGGCGAAGATGCCGATGCGCTGGCCCTGCCCACACGTCAAGAGGCCATCGAGGACGCGCTGTCCCGTCACAAAAGGCCGACAGATGCGCGCGCGTGATAACGGCGGCGGAGTGCCACGCCGCACCGGCCGCAGCTCGCAGCCGCGCAGCGGGCCGCCGCTGTCGATCGGCCGGCCCAACCCATCCACGACTCGCCCCAGCAATCCCTTGCCCACAGGGACGATTAAGCTATGGCCCAGGTGCGTTACGCGCATGCCCGAATGGACCTCCTCGGCATGTTCGTAGGGGACTACATAGGCCACGCCATTTTGGAAGCCGATCACCTCGGCGAGCAGCGCATCGCCGTCGGGTTTGTGGATGGCGCATTGATCGCCGATCGCGGCTGGCAGACTGCACGACAACAGCAAGCCGGTGGCGCTGCGGAGTACGCCGCTGGTGCGGAACAATTCGTACCGGGCCGCCTCACGGCGCAGCCGGTCCCGATTCAGATGGAGCATGGTTGGCACTCCACAACAGATGCTGGCGCAGCCCGTCCAATTGGTCAGCCAGGTCGGCCAGGACGTGAATTTCGCCCGCTTCCGCCCGACAGCCGCCGCGCCTCAGCGACGCATCGGCCTCGATCTGCAAGGGCGTTTCTTGCACGGGCAGCAACGGCTTGCCCGCAAGGCGGCGCTGAAGCAGCGCCAGGTCTTCCGGATGCAAGTAAACCTTGAAGACGGGAGCAGCCGGCAGACGCGCCAACGCCTGGCGCACCATCTCTTCAATGGGAAACTCGCCCGCTTGCAGTTTGTCGAAGACGAGGCGTCCGGCGATGGCCATCGCCAGTTCAATCACTGCCTGCCGCATCTCGTCGATCGCGGCCTCGTGGTGCGCGGCGAACTGCTCCGCCGTCTTGCGCAACTGCTCCAGGACTTGTCCAATCACCTGCCGTTCTTCTTGTTCCTGTTGTTGCTGCGGCCTTGGCGGAGGCGGCGGCGGCGGCAGCGGAGAGGGCACAGGCGGCAGGGGAAGATGCGGGCTAGCAAGGACGATGTCACAAAGCCGCGGTGAAGAACGGAAGGCGATCTCAAAGCAACGCAACGAGCTGTGTTCTCGCATGTTTTCTCCGCAGTATGGAGGCGAACAGCCGGCTGACGTGGACCGTTCGTCTATTCGATCATCATCAATTCACCCGCCTGATCGAGGCGTTGGATCGCGTCCACGACCACCTTTTGCGCTTGGCGTACCTGGGGCAGGGGCACCATGCCCACGAACTCCATCTCTTCCTTGAGCGTCTCGCAAGCGCGCTTGCTCATGTTCGCCATCAGTTTCTCGATAATCGCTTCATTGGCGCCCTTGAGGGCCACACTCAGAGTCTTGGAATCGATCTCCGCAAGTAGCTTCTGCAAGGAACGGTCGTGGATACGCAGCAGATCTTCGAACCGCCACAGCAACTCCTTGACGCGTCTGGCGGTCTCCGGCTCGTGTTCCTCCAGAGTATTAAGCACCTCCATGAGTTCAGCTTCATCCAGGCTGCGCAACATGCTGGCCATCTTTTTGTACTTGGCGTCGGCGCTGGTATCAGTGCGTTTGCTGGCTGTGGTGTGCCGCTTCTGTATCAGAGCGCGAGCGATGCGCGTCAGCAATTCCGGGGAACTGTTGCTCAAGCGGCTGAGGCGCACCGAGACCTCGCAGCGCATCTCCGGCGTCAGCCGCTGAAGGGTCTCACCTGCTTTCTCAGGCGGTAGATCATTCAGCACCAGGGCGATGGTGTGCGCCTGTTCGCCCTGCAAAGCAACTGCGAGCATCTCTGGCGAAAGCGAGTGCAATTCCTCCACAGGATCGCTCGGCGTCGATGGAGGTTCTGGTTCCTCCGACGGAGGTTTTTTCTCTTCGGCAGGCGGACGGTAGGCGGCGACTGGACGCGGCAGCGGGGCCGGGGGAGGCGCGTCTACCTGGCGCAACAGTTCCTCGAACTCGCGGACCACTTCGTCGACCTCGTGGGGAGGAGTTTCTTGTTGCCGCAGCTTCCCTAGCTCCGTGCGCAGGCGTTCGCTGCGCGGTTGGCCCAACGCAGCCAACACCTTATCCGCTGCTTCCGGCGGAAGACTGTACAGTAAGAGGGCCGCTTTCTCGATCCCTGTCCGCGTCGCCATATCGGTCTTGCGTCCTGAATCTAGGACCTTGAAGCTCGCTTTATCCTGGGCACGGGGAGATCGGACCTCTCCACGAGCGTCGCCCCGTCAGCGCCCCAAGGGCGAGCGGGGGGTGTGAACCCCCCGGTGGTGTAGAGCTACCGGGGGGTTCACACCCCCCGCTCGCCAGAACTACCGGGGGGTTCACACCCCCGCTCGCCCTTGGAGCGCTGACGCAACTACGCTCACTCATGTCTGAGTCAATCTCTACCGCGCTCCATATATTTCGGTCTCCCGTCCCCAAACGTTGTTTACGCTGCCGTCTGGGCGGCCGGAGGTTCTGCTGAGGTTTCTGCCGTCTCGATCCAGCGCGCCAGCGCCTTGGCAAAGAGTTCGGGATTGTCCTTAACGATCTCAGCCAGGCGATCGCTCGGACCTCTGCTCTCCGATTGCCGATTCTCCGCTTCCGGCTTCGGGCGCAGGCGCCGGTAATAGAGCAAGCCCATGAGCAAGGCCACCAGAGCGGCCACTCCCAGCGAGACGTTGCGGGCCAAGGCGAGATACCAGCGCATCCGCTGCGCCTGCTGATATTCGGCTTCCACGCTCTCCAGGGCCGCCCCACTGGCCAACTTGACATCGTTGACCTTGATCTCATCGCGGCCTTTTTTGAAGCCCACGGCCTGCTTGATGATCTCTTCTGCTTCCGCAAGCGTCAGGCCCGTCCCCGCCGCTCCTTCCGGCCGCGATAAATCTAACAGGGCCGCCACCGTCAGCCGTTCGATATTGCCACGCCCCTCTTCCATCTCATGCTCGATCTTGGTTGCCCGCCATTCCGAATCGGTATTCTCCTCGTTTTCGTTGTTGTGGTGCTGAGTCGCCGGAGGGGACGAGGCTGTCTTCTTGGGCAAGTTGCTCACCGCGCCAACCCCTGCTCGGTTTACCGGTGCACCGCTGATGGATTTACGGTTGGTGACCGTTTCCCGGACGAGCACGCGTTGGTCGGGATCGTAGGTCTCTTTCTTGGTCTTCTGATGTTGGAAGTGGACCTCTGCGGTGACCCGGACCACGGCCCGGCCGGGGCCGAGCACTTGCGCCAGCATCTCCTCGGCGCGATGCGATAGGTACATCTCCAGGTCTCGACGATATTCCATCTGGGTCGTCACCGGTGCCGGCGTGTCGCTAGGGGACTGGCTGAGGATACGGCCCGAAGTATCCACCAGGGTGACATTCTCCGGGGTCAGCCCTTCAACGCTGCGCGAGACCAAAGCCACGATGCCCTGGGCCGCGCTACGCGAAAGCACGGCGCCAGGCCGCAGTTTGAGAATGACACTGGCCGTCGCCGGCTTCTGCTCGCGGATGAACGGTGTCGGCTCCGGCCGGACCAGATGGACCCGCGCCTGGACAACGGGATCAATCTGCATGATGGTGCGGGCCAATTCCGCTTGCAAAGCGCGGTCGAGGGTGATGTGTTGTTGGAAGGGGGTCATGCCCACATTCATTTCGTCAAATAACTCGAAGCCTTTGCCCTTGCTCGGCACGCCTTCGACGGCCAGGTCCAACCGCAATTGATGAACGCGCTCGGCCGGCACAAGGATCGTCGTGCCATTGGCGCTGAGACGGAAGGGGACGCCTTGGGTCTGGAGCTTGGCGGTGATGGCGCCGGCGTCTTCGGCGCTGAGGCCGGAATAGAGAACCTGATAATCGGTTTGGAAGACATAGAGGCCGACGGCCAACATCGCAAGGACGCAGCCGCTGCTGAGGACCACCAGAGCGATGCGCCGGGGACGGCTCATGCCCTGGTAAATGGTCCGCAATTGCTCCCCGAGTTGACGAAAAAATCGCATGCCCTGCATCTCACCTGGCCCCTCAGCTTGCCAGGGTGCGGCCACTCACTCCTGGCAAGCTGGGGGTTAGACCTGCATCCGCATAATTTCCTGATACGCCTCGCTGAGCCGATTGCGAATCTCCAGAACGAGGTGAAAGCTCAGGTCCGCCTTGGCCATCGCCAGCATCACATTATGTACGTTGTCCGCACGGCCGGCGGCGAGGTTGGTCACGCTCTTTTCGGCCTGGGCTTGTTGGCTGCTGGCTTCGCTGAGAAACTGGGTCAGCACCCGCGCGAAGGCGCTGGCGCCGGACCCGGCCGGAACAGCGAGGCGGCCGGCAGCCTCAGCCGCAGCAGTCGATGCTACCGAAGAAACATTCATAGGATTGCGGATTTCTGGGGGATGATTGCTGAGGAGAGGGATGTCTTCCCATCTTTCATCCTCTCTCGGCAATCCGCGCTATCCTCCTTGGTTGCGCAGCAGGCCGTAAGACTGCTCTGTCATTTGCCGGAAAAATTGCATGGCGCGGAGATTGGCTTCATAAGCCCGACTGGCCGTAATCATATTGACCATCTCCACGGGCAGATCGACGTTGGGCATTGTGACGTAACCATCCTTATCGGCGTCGGGATGGCCGGGGTTGTGGACGCGATGAAACTCAGACATGTCCTCGACGATGCCCGCCACTTGGACGCCCCCCAACCCCGAACGGATGCCGCCCAGACGTTGGTTGAGCACAGCCGAAAATACCACATCTTGCCGGCGATACGGCCCGCCGCTGGCTGAGCGCGTCGAAAAGGCATTGGCGATGTTGTTGGCCGTTATTTCCAGCCGCAAGCGCTCAGCGGCCAGCCCCGAAGCGCTGATGTCCGCCGCTGCGAACAAAGGATTTCCATGCATGGGCTATTTCCTCTTTAGCGACCCGTAATGGCGCTACGCATCATATTGACCCGGCTCATCAACATCTGCATCGCTGTACTGAACAGGATCGCGTTCTTGTTCAAGTTGCCGATTTCCTTATCGAGATCCACTGTGTTGCCGTCCTGCCGGGGGGGATTGTCGCGTCCTTCAACAATGCGCGGTCGGATGCGCAGGGCGCTTGCTTCCCCTTGCTTGCCCAGCACCTGGGTGAAGGCGTCCTCGAAGGACACTTCGAGCTGTCGGTAGCCTGGCGTATTCACGTTGGCAAGGTTGTGGGAAATCACCTGGTGGCGCAAAGATGCCACGTCCAGCAGGCGGGTCAAAAGCTCGGCTTGGGGAATCGTAAGGCTCATGTCGATTGTATCGGTTGCGCTGACTCGTCTCTTGAGAAGTTTCGCCTTGCGGACGGTAGTGTGGATTTCTTTGACAAATCACGCCTTGTAAACCAGAATTGGGAGCAGCAATAGTTCCCCAGTGGAATAATCGAGTATTGCAATAATGTCGCTCCAAACAGTCCCCTTGCAAAAAGATAATCGCGCTCCGACGGTACGGAACAGAGGGCCTGCGCTGTCAGGTCACTCCGGAGAGCCGACAGGCTTAGCCGCCGAGAGGTCATTGGCCCGCCTGGCCGATAATCCCCACTTGCTGCCCAGCCCTCCAGGGGTGGTCATGCAAGTCTTGGAGAAAGCCAGCCAGCCTGGTTGCAAGCCAGCGGAGTTAGCGGCGCTCATCTACCGCGATGCGGCCCTGTACGGCAAAATTATCAAGACGGTCAACTCGGCTCTGTATGGTCTGCCGCGTCCGGTAACATCGGTCGAACAAGCTGTTGCCCTATTAGGTCTCAACCCGGTGCGTTCGCTGGTCTTGGGGCTTTCGCTGCCGGCCATGCAACAGCAGACGGCGAACAAACGGCCTACCAAGGTTTTTTGGAAAGAATCGATCGCCGGTGCCATTGTCGCTCATGAATTGGCCCTCCGCCTGCGCCGCCTCAGCGCCGGAGACGATCTGGTAGCCGGGCTGTTGCGCGACATCGGCGTCCTGGCCCTGCAACAGGTTTTTCCGACGGAATACGCGCGGCTGTTGGCCCAGCCGGCCCAAGAGTTGGCTCGCAACCGTGGCAAACTCGAACGGCAGATTGTGGGCGTGGACCATGCCGAAGCTAGCGCCTTTTTGCTCCGCCGCTGGTGGTTGCCCGAAGACATTACGGAAGCGGTCCGCTATCATCACGCTCCCGAACAAGCAGGGGCTCTGCCGCCTCCGGTGGCCGAACGCGTGCGCCTGCTGTATTTTGCCAGTTCTATCGCTCAACTCCAGCTCGACGCCGACCAGCCTGAATTGCTGCGCAACATCCTCGCTTTCGGCCGCGAGCACTACGGCCTGGACGAAGCTGCCCTGACGGCTTTCCTCGAGCCTGTGGCCAAAAAGGTTGAAGATTTCGCTGCGCTTGTGGACCTCGATATCGGCGCTTGCGACCATTATCCGCGCATCTTGGCCCGCGCGGCGGAGACGCTGGCTCAGCTGACGCTAGAGACCCGCGTGGATCAGATGCGCATCCTCGAACAGAAACGCCAAGTGGAGCAGGAGACGCATCGCTTGCGCGACGAGCTTCAGCGCGACGCGCTCACCGGCGCTTTGAACCGCGGAGGTCTGGAAGAGCAGCTGCGGCTGCAATTTCGCCGCGCCCGCCGCCGTGGTACGGTGCTCGGCGCCGTTTTCCTTGATCTCGACGATTTCAAGGGAATCAACGACCGCTTCGGCCACCTCTTCGGTGACCGCGTCCTCCAGGAGACCTGCCGCAGCCTCCTCACCGTAGTAGGGCCTGGCGACACCGTCACTCGCTACGGCGGCGATGAGTTCTGTGTACTTGTGGAGAACACCTCTCCAGAGGAATTGCACACGCTAGCGGATCGGCTCTGGCAGGTTTTCCGGAATCGCGTCCTGGATGCCGAAGGCTGCTGCGTCCCCATCCGTGCTTCCATCGGCGTAGTCCTGTGTCGGCCGCAGACTTATTCGCAATCGGCGACGGCACTTCTCGGCGTCGCCGACCAAGCCATGTATGCCGCCAAATCCCGGGGCAAAAATCAGGTCACGTTTGTCTCTCTGCTTAGCGATGCGGATCAGCGTTTCCTGGCCGCTGTGGAGCGCCAGCGTTTCGGGACGTGGTTGCGGGAGTCGGGCGTGGCCACGCCGCCTGGCGGTCGCCGCGCCCGCTTCGAGGCGCCGGGCCGGCTGACGCGCCGTCTGGGCTGGCTGACCCCGGAGCAGCTACGGCCCGTCCTCCGCGAGCAGCGAGCTGCCGGCCGCCGCTTTGACGAGATCGCCAGCGAACGCGGTCTGCTGACGTCTAATCAGCTGGCTGCCCTGTTTGCCTTACAATCAGAGTCGCCCCAACTTCTCGCGGCGGACCTGGTGAACCAAGGCATTCTCAGCGAAACGGCCATGCACGAGAAGCTGCGCAACTATTATCACTGGCTCGGGCGATGAGATGGCCCGCTAAATTCGGAATGATCCTCAAGGTAGTCCGTCCGGCGAACCGATGCTGAATGAGATGCCGGATCGGCTGGACGGAAACCCCAGTGGAGACCGTCTGTCATGGCGAATGAGAAGGCGGAATCGCCAACCAAAGGCGGCAAGTTGATGACCTGGATCTTAGCTCTCGTGTGCGGTCTCTTAGCGCTGGCTGCGGGCGGGGCCTTGCCCTATTTCCTGTTGCATGCACCGGCCCAGGACCATTCTAGCCCGCCAGAAGAAGAGCCGCACGGACATAACTCGGCTGTCAAGCATGCTTATGTGCCGTTCGGCGAGTTGATTGTCAACCTCAACGAAGAGCGCCTGACGCGCTACCTGAAGGTCAAGATCCTTCTGGTCAGCGACGCCCGCGAGGAGAAGGCGCTGGGCGACTTGGTTCAGAAGAAGAAACCGCTCCTGAGGAATTGGTTGATCGCTTACTTGTCGGACAAGTCGCTGCAAGAGATCAGTGGGGCTGCGGGCATGAACAAGCTCCGCCGCGAGATCTGGCATCAATTTAATGCGGAACTTTACCCCGATGGCTCCGAAAAGATCCTGGACATCTTCTTTGAAGAGTTCGTCGTGCAATGACGCTCAGGCCCTACAATTTCCGGAAACCGGACCGGCTGGCGGGAGCGCTGGAACAACGTTTGACGTCGTGGCTGCGCGCCGCCGGGCAGATGGCCGGCGAGAAGGGGTCGGCTTTTTTACCTTTCCGCATCGAGATGACGCCGCGCCATCTGGAGATCGTCCCTCCCGCCGAGGCGCTAGCCTGCCTGTCCGACGCCATGATCGGCTATCGGGTGGCCTTGGGGAACGAGCCGCCCTCGATGTTGTTCGTTTGGCCCAGGCCGTTGGCCCTCGCCTTGGTGGCCGGTTTGATGG
>Ga0207433_10016353_pt1 | contig 10433 bp, 8 predicted proteins | sample YelNatPaOPGAMG01_FD_187559 | JGI IMG/M metagenome (GOLD analysis project Ga0207433, IMG submission 187559) | Hot spring thermophilic microbial communities from Obsidian Pool, Yellowstone National Park, USA - OP-RAMG-01 (SPAdes) (version 3) | ecosystem: Environmental > Aquatic > Thermal springs >...
GGTCTTCCACATGGTCGCCCGGGATGGCCCCGGTATAGCCGGCGGCGATGCGGCCCTCCACCAGGGGGACGGCCAGGTAATATTCCGGGCGCAGGCCTTCGGGGATTTCGGGTTGGGTCCCGGCCAAGGTGATGATGGGCTGGATGCTCTGAAAGTCTTTGGGTTCCTGGCCGGTGAGGAGCCAGTCGATGGAGGTTCCGAAGACTTCTTTGATGACCATCAGGGTATCCACCGAGGGCCGGGTTTCCCCGCATTTCCAGCGGCTGAGGGCGCGGTGTATCCCGACCATCTGGTTGAAGGTCTGTTGGTCTTTGATGCCCTTCTCTGCCATGAGCTTTTTTACCTGGCGCAGAAAAATTTCCAGGGAAAACATCTTCTTGGCCATGATTGCCATCCTCGGCTAAAAAAATTTTCTTGACAATACCCGCTAACGTCCATTATCTTCCCTGTTGTTTTTTATACCGGAATCGGAAACTATTTGCAAAGGAAAAATGCGATATATTTCACTTATCAGGCATATAAAGGAAAACATTAGGTTTTTGGCGGCGGTCTGAATTGGTGACGGCAGTTTCCCATTAAATCTGCGTATTGCTGGTAAGTGTGCGAAATAACTTGACAAATCTACCTAACCATGCTATAAACCTATGCATGGTAGGCGCGGTAAGAACCAAAGAGAAATGCCCAAGGTGCGGCGGTAAGTTTGCCGGTAAGCCGTTACGATGCCCCTCCTGCCTGACCACACCGAGGCGGTATTTTGTGGACTTCTCGTGGCCGGGGCAGGGGAGGATCAAACTTTACACCGACCAGCAAGGCTACCCTCTGGACTCGTGGGAGCGGGCCCAGCGGTTACTCAATGGCATCAGATATGAGGTTGACCAAGGGAAATTCGACCCCAGGGAGTATGTAAAGAGGGAGGTCCGGGCCCTCAGGTTTGAAAATTATGTCAAGGGTTGGCTGGAAAGGCTGGAGGCCAGACATAGGAGGGGGGAAGTCTCCTGGGGGTACCTTCAGTTCGCCAAGGGGGCGGTGGGGAAATACATGATTCCACTCCTGGGCAAAAAGGACATCCGGGACATCCGGGAGGGGCAGGTTGAGGATTTTCGGGAGGCGTTGCCAAGTCAGCTTAAATCAAAGACGGTGGCGAACATCATGGGATTGCTGGGCAAAATCCTGCGGGATGCCTTCCGCCGGCGGGACATCGCCTACCTGCCGGAGATGCCCAAGATCGAGGTCGGGGAGCCGGTGACACGGTGGATCTCCCAGGAGGAACAGGAGGCGGTGCTGGCCCATGTTGCCGACCCGGTTTTCCGGGCCTTTTTCCTGTTCCTGATGAAGCAGGGGGTCAGGCCCAGTGAGGCCCGAGCCCTGCGCTGGGAGGACCTGGACCTCAAAAACGACTTGATGATCATCCGGGCGGCCATGGACGGCGAACGATACCGGCCCTGCACCAAAGAAAAGGATGTGCGTTATCTGCCCCTTCATCCCTTGGTCAAAGAGAATTTGAAGAAGCTTCCTCGGTCTATTAGTGGTTATGTTTTTGTTCACAAAGGGAAGCCTTTCAGCAAGAAGTTGGTGATATCCGTATGGAACCGAGCCGCAGTTAAAGCTGGCATCAAAGTCACCTGCTATCAGGGAACCAGGCACTCGCTGGCATCTCAGGCCATCAATAGGGGGGTAAGCGAAAGGATCATCGGAGCCATGCTGGGGCACAAAAGTATTGCTTCGACCCGGCGATATGCTAAATTAGCAACGAAATCTCTCAAGGCTGTCTGGACTGAGGAGGAGATGTCCCCAGCTTGTCCCCAAAAAAGACTTGACATCGGTTAAGTGTTTGATAATATGGGTGTAACCTTTCAGATGGATCAGGTTCGAATCCTAGTCCCCCAGCCAGATTTTTTAAGGCTTTGTGGGATTTTTGCAGTTTAGGATTGGGCTGGGGGCGCCCCATAAAATTTACGGGATAGGCGGAAAAACCGGGATATAAAGGTAACAGGATCCGGGATTGGCCTGAAGGACCTGACGGATCTGGCAGCAGGATCACCAGTTATCAGGAAAAATCAAGCTGTAAGACCCCACCTCTTGTAAATCTCTTCAGGTTGATAGCCATAGTTTAAATTGGCCCCTAGGCCTTGGTGGCCCAGGCCTTGCCCCTGGAGCCCCAAGCTTGGTAGCCCCACCTTCTCCCTTGGGTCCGGTTTATGGCGGATCACTTGGTCAACGGGCAGCTTTGGCCGGCGGAGGCGCCTTTCAGACGGACCCGAAGTATCTCCTGGGCTTGGGTGGAGAGGCCCAATAAAGGGAGTTCGGCCTCAAGCTGAGTCGAGGTGCCGAAGCCGGCAAGATAGCCGTTCAGGCGGGCCGCCACCGTGGAGTTCACCAGGCCGGACAGAGAGGGGTAGTAACGCCGCATTTCCTCCAGCAATTCCGGGACCTGCCGGAGATAATATTTCTGGTGGTAATCCTCGGCCAAGGTGAAAGAAGTGGCGGGCAAAATGGCAGAGAAGACTGGTTTCCCGGAAGCGGCCGCCAGCCGCGCCCGACTACTTTCCGCTTTACGTCGTTGTTCGTCATTTTCATAGAAAATGACATTCAGATACTGGCGGGACCAAGGTAAGATCCCTAGATTGTGGCTGGCCCAGAAGACCTCCAGCAGTTCATCATAAGAAATCTGTCTGGGATCATAATCCACCTGGACCGTCTCGGTATGATCGCCTAAGTTTTTATAAGTTGGATATGGGTGGCGTCCGCCGGCATATCCCACCCGGGTGCGCACCACCCCCCGCAAGACCCCGAACCGGGCCTCCACCCCCCAAAATCAGCCAAGGCCGAAAGTAAAGGTTTCCACCTGTTTGGGCGTGGCGGTATCCAAAGGGGGTAAAATGTGATAGTTGGCTGGAAATTTCCGGGAGATCGACATTTCTTTCTCCAATTGAGGGAAGTTTAATCTCTGGGCCCGGATCCCTTCTGTTGCGGTCAGGACCAAAGCCAGAACCCCAACCAGGATTCTGGACCAATCATTTAGGTTTTTAAGCCTCATGGCTCCGCCCCTCTACACTCTTTTGTATTAACATAATCATGATAAAAAATTTTGCATGAGACCATGAGGATTTTGGGGGAAGGCCGGGACATCCAAGGGGAAACAGGGGATAGGGCGGGGCTTTGGAAGATGCCGGATGAGATTTTACCCAAGGTCCCTTAGAAGTTCTTCTGTCAGCAGGCGGCGGATTTCCTCCCGAGTGCGCCGATAATCCTCCAGAGTCCCGCCGAAAGGATCGGAAACCGGCCGGTTTACCACCTCCACCGGCCAGTTTCGGGTCAGCCAGGAAGGCACCGGGTGGTAAGAAAGATTGATCAGGCGCCCGAAGTCCTTGAAGGGCAGGTCCTTCAGTCCTTTGGAATACAAGCCCTTGAGGGACACCCCGGTTTCGGCCAGGACCTCCAAGGTAAGGGGGGCGATATAGCCCAAAGGATCGAGGCCGGCAGAGGCCACGGGAACTTTTCCCCCCAGGAGATGGCGGGCCAAGGCCTCCGCCATGATACTGCGGCAGGAGTTCCCCAGACAGACAAATAACAGCCCCCCTGGAATCATACCCTTAATCTCCCCCATACTGTCGGATAGGTCTGATTTTTTGAGATTATTCAGTTTTAAGCCTTCTGAGGCGTTCCTTCCTCCACCTTGACATTTATGGTCTGGTAATGGTGATCCACCAAAAGGGAGGTCAACACGTTGGCTCCTTCCCGGCGGGTGGAGATCACCTCGATGGAATGCGGGATACCGTTTTCATCCGCAAAACTGATGCGCTCCCCGCTTTTAAACCCCCCTCGGCGAAACCAGACCTCCGGAGGCAGGAGCCAGGTTTTGCCGTATTTTTCCTCGAACTGGAAATAGGAAAGGGCGTCAAAGGGGAATTGCAGGTAAAGGGAGAGGTCGGCGTCGGACACCGGACGTCCAAGTTTGTGTTCCAGGTGGTTGCGCTGGGCCTCCAGGTCGGCGTCCCGGGGTTTCACCAAGCCCTCTTCCTCATAGAGGATGTGGTGCCATTTTTTGCCATCATAGCGCTGGTATTCCAGAACTTTCTCCAGGATCCAATCCGGGGGGTCGTAAAAAGGCAAGGGCCCATAGCGTCCCAGAAGAAGGTTCTGCAGGTCCAAGGAGGGCCGTTCATAGCGGCCGTGGAGGAGGTTGCTAACCGCGGTGGTCCAGAGAATCTGGGAGCCAGGGGTTACCGCCCACCAGTTGCCCAATTCCTTTTGCACCCGGGCCATTTCCTGAAAGAGCTCCGGCATGCGGTCCAGGAATCCCAGTTTTTCCGCCTGTTCGTAGGCACTGCCCACGGCACCGCCGGTGAGTTTGTAATGGGACACCGTGGGATCATGGCCCCTGAAGGGGCTCTCGAAGGGCTCATAGATTTTCCGCTCCCGGCGCAGGATGTCGGAACTCTGGAGAAGGGCCTGGATGCTGATGCCGATGGCCTTCTTGCCGTAATCCCTAAGGTTCTGAATCAAGGTAAGGGCTGGGGCCTGGCCGTAAACCGCGCCGTACCCGTGGTCGGCCACATCGCAGATTTTCACCCCGGCCAGGACACAGGCGGTCATGCGGCCGATGTCATTGCCGTCGGTGTTGCAGCCATGATAGTGGAGGATGGTTCCCGGATGGGCCTTCAGTATAGCCTCCACCAGTTGCCCCAGACGTTTGGGGGTGCCCAGGCCGGCGAAGTTTTTGATGGAGATGATGACATCTGGTCCGGTAAATTTAAGAATTTCGCCCACCTTGCTGACATAGTAGTCGTCAGTGTGCTCCTTCCCGGTGGAGAAGCAGATGCTTGGCATAAGCAGGCGTCCGGCTTTCTGCACCTCCTCAAAGACCGGGAGCATGTTGGGTATGTGGTTCAAGAAATCATAGACCCGCCAGACGTCCACATATTTGGCGAATTCCCGGACTGTCAGGCGGATGACATTTTCCGGATAATGGCGATAGCCAAAGAGGTTGGCTCCCCGGCATACGGTCTGGAGCAGGGTCTTGGGCATGGCCTTGCGGACGATGCGAAGGCGCTCAAAGGGATTCACCTGCCGGTACATGAGGTCCATATGGATGGAGGCCCCGCCGCTCACCTCCACGGAGAAAAAGCCGGCCTCGTCCCGATAAGGGGCCACCCTGACTGTGGTCATGGGCATCAGTCGGTTTTTGAAGTCGGACTGGGACACATCCCGTTCGTTGTTGCAGAGATAGTAGCCGTCGGCCTCCCGGAGAACCTTAAGTATCTCCGCCGGCGTCATGTCGGTGGTGATGCGTTCTTTCATTTCCCTCAGCTCCCCCAAGATCAAGTAGGGTTTGACAGTCCGTTACCCAGACAGGCCTGCGCCAGAGACCGGGCAAGTCGGGGACGTTCATTTAAAGGCGTAGGGATTGCGGCCGTGGGCATTGATTTCGGCGATAAGACGGGCAAGTTTGTCCACCATGCGCTCCTCTTCCACATAGTCCAGAAGCTGCGGGTGCTCATCGATATAGTGGGTGCTAAGCCGGCGCATAATAAAGTCCGGGTCGTGGACGATCTGCAGGAAATAGGGGATGGTAGTCTTGACCCCCAGGATCAGAAAGCCCTTGAGGGCCCGGTGCAGGCGGTCCACCGCCTCCTGCCAGGTGAAGCCGGAAACCGTAAGCTTAACCAAGAGGGAATCATAGTAAGGCGGGATTTCGTAGCCCTGGTAGATGGCCCCGTCCAGGCGCACCCCGGGGCCGGCCGAGGGAAAATAGACCTGCACCACCCCAGGGCTGGCCATAAAATTATTTTTGGGGTCCTCGGCGTTGATGCGCACCTGGATGGCATAACCCCGCTCCACCACCTGATCCTGGGAGAAGCTGATGAGCTGTCCCTGGGCGATAAGCAACTGCTCCCTGATGATGTCGATGCCGGTTACCACCTCGGTTACCGTGTGCTCCACCTGAATGCGGGTGTTCACCTCCAGAAAGTAAAAGGAGTGGTCCGGGGCCACTAAAAACTCCACGGTGCCGGCGCTGACATAATTGGCGGCCCGGGCCATGCGGATGGCAGCTTCACAGATTTCCCGGGACAAGGCCGGTGGCAGTCCCGCGGGGGCAATCTCAATGAGTTTCTGATGGCGCCGCTGGATGGAGCAGTTCCTGGTCCCCAGATGCACAATGTTCCCATAATGGTCCGCCAGGATCTGCACCTCCACATGCTGGGGCCGGGGTATTACCTTTTCCAGATAGATGTCCTCATTGCCAAAGGACATGAGGGCTTCGGAGCGGGACAGTTTGAGTCCGGCCAAAAGCTCCTTCTCGGAATTTATCTGGCGGATGCCCCGGCCGCCTCCGCCGGAAACCGCCTTGATCATGAGGGGGTAACCGTGTTCGGCGGCGAAGGCCTGGGCCTGGCGCTCCCCTTCCAGACCCCCAGCCAGGGTGGGGGAGGCGGGAATAACGGGAATGCCCGCCTCCTGGGCGATATGGCGGGCAATGACCTTGCTTCCCATGTTGCGGATGACTTCTGGCGGCGGCCCAATGAAGATGATACCGGCGTCGGCGCAGGCCTGGGGAAATTCTGGGTTCTCGGATAGAAAACCATATCCAGGATGGATGGCCTGGGCTCCCGTATCTTTGGCGGCCTGGATGATTTTGCCGATGTTCAGGTAATCCTTCCGGGGGCCTGGACCGATGCAGGTGGCCTCATCAGCCCGCATAATATGAAAGGCATTTTTATCGGTTTCCTCATAGATGGCCACCACCTTGAGGTCCAGCTCCTGGGCGGAACGCATGATGCGCACCGCAATTTCCCCCCGGTTGGCCACCAAAATCTTGTTAAGCTTCGGGTGGGCCGCCATCTCCATACCCCATGTTTGAGCCAGCCGAACCGGAATTCCTGAAGCCTGGCCCTAAAGACCGGGCTGCGACGCCTGGCAAAATTTCCTCTCCTCCAGCTATTTTAAAGGTTGGCTTGGCATCTGACAAGGAGGCCCGCAATTTCCTGGAGATTATTATTTAAAACCATAGGAAAAGGGAGGATCCAGTTAAGGGCTGCCGGCGGCCATTTGGCCCTCCTATCCGAGGGAACAAGAGCTCCGCTGAAGATAAACCGGGTGATAAAAGACGGGGGGCAGCCCGGGGAGCCACGCCCTGAAAAACTCTCCCTGATTCCGGGCTGCCCCAAGGAGAGCGGGCCAAAAGCCCGGGTGAAGAGGTGTGACTGCCGATTGGCCTGTTGTGATGATATAATAGCAGAAAACGGAAGAATGAAGACAAAAGTCAGCGAAATAACGGTAAAAACCGCCCTGGTCCGCTCCGGGATACCGGGGGTCCAGTTTGTCATCAACCCTTACCTGGGTTGCAGTCATGGCTGTCGCTATTGCTATGCCGGGTTCATGCGGAAATATTCCCGCCATAACCGGGCTTCCCCCTGGGGCAGTTTCGTGGAAGTCAAGGTAAACCTGCCGGAACTTCTCAAGGCCGAAGTGCAGCGCCGCCGTTTTCCGGGCCGGGTGTTATTGGCCAGTGTCTGTGATCCCTATCAACCGGTGGAGGCTCGATACCGCCTGACCCGACGTTGTCTGGAAATTTTGGTGGAACATGGGTGGCAGGTGGAAATCCTCACCCGCTTCCCCTTGGTGGTCCGGGACCTGGAGCTTTTGAAAGAGGCCCTCGGAGTCCGGGTGGGCTTTTCCATTACCACTGACAACGAGGGGGTGCGCCGGACCCTGGAACCTCAGGCTCCGCCCTTGGCCGCCCGGCTGGCCGCCCTGCGGCAGCTTCATGATGCCGGGATTTACACCTGGGTGTTTGTGGCTCCCATCTTGCCCATGCAGCCGGAGCGCCTGGTGAAGGCCGTGGCCCCTTTGATTCACGATCTCAAAGTGGACCCCCTGAATTACCGGGAAAAGATTCAGGAGGTCTTTCGGCAGAAGGGCTGGGAATACTTCCTAAGTGAAGAATATGCCACCCGGACCGCCGCGAGGCTTCTTGGGGAATGGCAGGGCTTCGGCCGCGAGCCGGCAGGGGGGCCGAAGGTTCCCAGCCCCCAAAAACAGCACCAGGAGAGTCCTTGGTGGTCTTGGGATAGCGAGAGAGAGCCATGAAAAATCAGGAACTTGCCAAAATTTTTACGGAGATCTCTGAATACCTGGAGATGGACGGGGTTCCCTTCAAACCTTACGCCTATCAAAAAGCCGCCCTGACTCTCGAGACCCTGAAGGACGATGTGGAGGACCTCTATCGCAAGGGCGGCTTCAAGGCCTTGAAGAGCATACCAGGGGTGGGGGAGAGCATCGCCAAAAAGATCGAAGAGTACCTCACTACGGGCCGCATCGAGTATTACGAGGAATACAAGCGCAAGCTCCCCATTGAGCTTGATGAAATTGTGGGGGTGGAAGGAGTGGGGCCCAAAAAGGCCAAAGCCCTATATGAACAGCTGGGCATCAGGACCCTGGAGGAGCTGGAGGCCGCCGCCCGGGCTCACCGCATCGCCCCTCTTTTTGGGTTCGGGGACAAAACCGAGCAGAACATCTTGCAGGCCATAGAATTCTTGAAGGCCAGCAAAGGCCGCTTCCTTTTGGGGGAGATTCTCCCCCTCGCCCAACGGGTATTGGAGGAACTGCGGCGTCTGCCTGAGGTGGAACGGGCCGACACCGCCGGTTCTTTGAGGCGCATGAAGGAGACCATCGGGGATGTGGATTTCCTGGTCATCTCCAAGAATCCCGCCAGGGTCATGGATTTTTTTGTCAATCAACCGGGGGTGGTCAAAATCTGGGGGCACGGCACCACCAAATCCTCGGTCAGGATGAAGGAAGGCTTCGACATGGACCTCCGGGTGATTCCCCCTGAGAGTTATGGCGCCGCGCTCCAGTATTTCACCGGTTCCAAGGACCATAACATTGCGCTGCGCAAGATCGCCCTGGACCGGGGCTACAAGCTCAGCGAATATGGTCTTTTTGAGGGTTCCCGGCTCATTGCCGCCCAGACCGAGGAAGAGGTCTATGGCAAGCTGGGAATGCCCTGGATCCCCCCGGAGCTACGGGAAAACCGGGGGGAAATCGAGGCGGCCCTGGCGGGGCGACTGCCACAGCTCGTCGGCTATGACGACATCCGGGGAGACCTGCACGTCCACTGCAACTGGGACGGCGGCGCCAACTCCATAGAAGAAATTGTACAGGCTGCCATGGCCCTGGGTTATGATTATGTGGGAATTTCCGACCATACCCAATATCTGCGCATTGAACGTGGTCTTAACGAAGAACGTCTCCTGGCCCGCAACCGGGAGATTGACCGGATTAATGACCGTCTGTCCCGGGAAGGCAGGAATTTCCGGGTCCTCAAGGGGTGTGAGGCCAATATTTTAGCGGACGGCAGCATTGACATCAAAGATGAGATCCTGGCAGAGCTTGACTTTGTCATCGCCGGCATCCACTCCCACTTCCGCATGCCCCGGGAGGAGATGACCCGGCGTCTGTTGACCGCCATGCACAACCCCCATGTGGACATCATTTCCCATCCCACCGGCCGCATCTTAAAACGCCGGGAGGAGTACTCGGTGGTATTCTCGGACCTCCTGCAGGGGGCCAAAGACACGGGCACCATCCTGGAGATCAACTCCTACCCGGAGCGTCTGGATCTGGGGGATGTAAATATCCTGGCTGCCAAACAGGCCGGCATCAAAATGGTCATTAATACCGACAGCCACAACATCAGTCAGCTGCACCTTATGCCTTTCGGCATTTCCCAAGCCCGGCGGGGCTGGGCGGCAAAGGAGGATATCATAAATGCCTGGCCGGTGGAAAAGCTTCTGGGGATGCTGAAAAAGGGCTGAACCGCTATAATAAGCAGGATGACAGGCAAAGTTTATCTGGTGGGGGCCGGCCCCGGAGATGCCGGCCTGATTACCGTCAAGGGGCTGAAGCTCTTGAGCCGGGCCGAGGTGGTGATTTATGACCAGTTGGCCAACCCTGAGCTGTTAAAGGTGGTCCGGCCAGGGGCAGAGCTCATTTTTGTGGGGAAAAAGGCCGGAGCCCACAGCCTCCCCCAGGAGGCCATCAATGAACTCCTGGTGACCAAAGGACAACAGGGTTTCATGGTGGTACGCCTTAAAGGGGGCGACCCCTTTGTCTTCGGCCGGGGAGGGGAGGAGGCCGAGGCCCTGGCCGCCGCCGGGGTGCCTTTCGAGGTGGTGCCCGGGGTTACTTCCGCCATTGCGGTGCCTGCCTATGCCGGCATCCCAGTGACTCACCGGGGACTGGCGTCAGCGGTGACCTTCGTCACCGGTCACGAGGATCCCGGCAAGGAAGAAAGCGCCATCCCTTGGAACTGTCTGGGGAAAAATCCGGGGACTCTCGTTTTTCTCATGGGGGTGAAGAACCTCCCTGAGAACTGCCGCCGTCTCCTCGAGGCCGGACGTGCCCCCCATACACCGGTGGTTCTCATCCAA
>Ga0207433_10016358_pt1 | contig 10432 bp, 15 predicted proteins | sample YelNatPaOPGAMG01_FD_187559 | JGI IMG/M metagenome (GOLD analysis project Ga0207433, IMG submission 187559) | Hot spring thermophilic microbial communities from Obsidian Pool, Yellowstone National Park, USA - OP-RAMG-01 (SPAdes) (version 3) | ecosystem: Environmental > Aquatic > Thermal springs...
TAATCTCAGTTGTTGGGGACTTAGTACAACGCCAACACTTTGGATCATTAACTGGATCTTTACAACGATCTTGCCAGTCTTGGTTATTGTAACACACTCTCAAAATTATCCCGCCATTCTCAAGCATGCTGCCTCCTCTATTTTCTTTCTAAGGAAATTACATTATCAACAACTTCAGGTTCTTTATCTAACTCCATGATAAACAGTGTTGCAGGTTTCCCTAAATAAGTAACATCTTTAACTGTAACTTGAGTTGGTTTATCCAAGTATTCTTTGCCAACATCAAAAATGACTTCTTGAACTTTATCATAATCAGTTGACATTACAACAGGAAATTCTTGATCATCAATAAATAAATGATTTTCCAACTCTCCATGTTTGTTAGTAAATTTGTAAACATAAAACGTCATTACTCATCCTCCTTTAGTAATTCTATAATAAGTTATAATGCAAAATGATAACAATAAAATAGAATCTGCAATGATAAGAAAAGTAGCTCCAATGCAAAATCCATAAATAAGCCAGAAGATAAATTCAGTAATAGTCATTAACAATGATGTAAGAGAAAAATCTCTGGCAGATTTAAGTTTAATAGTTTTAACTACTTGGGGCAAAATGCCTAGAACAGAAAAGATTGTTCCTAAAATGCCAATTATGTCTTTAAATTCATTCAATCATTCCTCCCTTAACGATATTGATTAAAATATCCTTGCTTCTCCAACATTAGTTCACTTTCTAATTTCCAAATATCTTTATCGGGATAATAAAGAATGTACAATGAAGTTAAATCTTTTGGAGATATAAGTGTGCAAAAAATAGACTCACTATGACTGCTACTAAATTCAAGTACAAGATTATTTCCATAACAGTCAAGAGTCTTATTAAAACGCAGTTTTGCTTCTATTGTACTTATCTCTGTAGCTATAAAAGAAAACAAACCAGTTGGTTGTAAAACTTTAAGTTTAACAATAATTGCATATTCAACTGGATTAACAAGTTGACACTCTAACGTATCAACTTGAATCTTACAACAGAAATTTTCTTCAAGTAAAGAAATTAGTTTTGACTTAACTAAAGTATGATTTACCTCATTGCATTGTTTTTCTGAATCAATAAACATTCTATCCTCCAATACTATTAAAGTTCTAAGAGTTTACCTCCTTTGAATTCACATATTCTTTAATTACAGTATCAAGTAACTTTTTAAAATCTTTTTCAGATAAATCTCCAGTTTCTCCTACATGCTTCTCAACTATCGGTTCAAGCAATTCTCTAAACTTCATAAAAACATTGTTAAGTATTTCTTGTTTGACATAATCTTTAACTAATGGTTCAAGTTTTTTTGCCCAACCTTCTGACGAAAATTCTGTTGAAATTAATTGCTCTACTTTATCTCTAAACTTATGCAAAACTGGAACACTAACATAGTTGTAGAATATATCTTCGTTCTTTTCTGCAAAATCTAACAAAAATTGGTCAAGATATTCTTCATCTTCTTCACATTTTTTCTGATCTTGACTATCTTCTTCATTAAAAGATTCAATAAATTTCTCGACATATTGATCAACCATTTTCTTAAACTCTTTTATTATAATAAATGGTGATAAGTCTACATCTTCTACGGGTATTCCAATATAACCGCCTGAACGTCCATAGAAAGAAATATCAACTCCTAGTTCTTTAGATAGTTCATCAACTGTATTATTAATAACATCATAAGTGTATTGATCTACATAATCCCAATTATTATCATATAACTCATCTAAGTCTATTTGTAATCTTTCTTCCAGAATTTCTTTTGTTGTCCAATCTGGAAGTCCCCGATTTTTTACATTAATTACAAATGCCTCTCCCTCCCCTAACTCTCTTCTAAAAATTAACTCATGTAGATCAGCAATAACTTGTGGATCTGGTTCAATGTTAGCAAAATAGTCATTAAACCATTCCTTTAAATACTCTTTATCTAACACGGAAAACCTCCTTAAAATTATTCAGATTCAGATAAAACCCATGTTATAGTTAACATACGAACTTCATTGGGACTTACTCTCCAACCCCAAGTTTTTCTATCTTCTCCTATGAAATGTAGATCCACAGAACCACTAATAAGTACTTTTGATAATTTTTCGGCAAACAATTTATCATCATAAAATTTATTGTAATGATCTATTACAATAATATCATCTAATACAGATCTATTGCCTCCAACATCTATAAGCTTTAATTTCACATCTAAAAATCCATAAGTTTCTTTCTGATCATCTGCAAAGTATTTTTCTAGATTCTTTGCTTTCCTCGTATCAACGACTGGTTCATTTAACGTGCAATCAAAATTAGCATAGTATCCCATAGAAACCCTCCCTTAAAATTAAATAGATAATTTGTTATCTTTTACATTTATAGCCCAGTTACCAACAAAGATACATGTTGGTCCGTCAAATTTAACTATCTTAAGTATATACTTTGCAATTTTTAATGCTAATTTACTACCAATGCTATTGTAACTACATATTGGTAAACTAATAAACCCATCTACATCATCTAAGTATATACGTTCTTCATTGAACAATTGGTAAAAGGGATTTTTCTCTGAATACAAAATATCTTTTATTTTATCTTTTTGTCGACTGTTCCAATCTTTAGATGCACTACCAGTTTTTATCGAAATCTTTTCCATAGACTAACCTCTTTTTTAAACTTTTGACTTCGTCATTATAGTAATAATAGATCTTACTTTAAAATCAACATCTAACCACCATTGGTCAAATTTTCTTAAAAGTTCAAGAGATAACTCTGGTAACAAATTAGTCTTTATCCTTACAAACAATCCTTCAAAATCTTCTTCTGAATCTTTATTATATTCTAGATCAACTTCTGAATTCTCTCCAAAAATTCTTTTGATTTGATCACATATTTGCAAAAGATACTCAATTAGATAATCATGTTTCAAGAGAAACTTCTCTATTTCTTCTAGATTAGTGAAGTAATAACATCGTTGTAATTGATTAATTTCTTTCATCTTCTTCCTCAAAATCTTCAAACAATACTTTAGTTACTTTCTTCACTTCTTCTAACATTTTTTGAGCTACTTTTCTAATCTCCTCTTGAGCTCTTTTGTCAAGTCTTAATATAAAGAAATGACGAAGCTCTCTAGCATTCATCGTTACTACAATATCTGATGTTACAGCATTTGGTAAAATATAACGAGCATCTTCTTTCTTTACACCCTTCTCTATAAGAGACTGATAAAAACTAAATAAACTATTAAGATAAAATTTAGTTTGAAAATCATCTTTAAGGCTTTCTGGTAAAGTATAATCTGTGGCTTTTGTGTACCGTAAAGATTGTTGTGTATAACTAGCAATTCTATGTCGAACTAATTGATGAGAAGCTACTCTACTAATACCTTTAATTAAAAAAGTAAAGTTTGCATGCTCAATAACTGATTCATGACCCTTTTTAATAATACTCCGCAATAATGACAATTTTTCTTCTTCTGTTTCTTTTCTAGATTGATAACAAATACATGCTATATCAGCACACAACAAATCAGGATTTGGAGTGTAAGAAAGCAATTTTACATCCATGAAAACCTCCTATCTTATTTTTAGAAAAATTTCTGACAAAGTACAAAAGATAGTATTAACTAAAGATTGTTCCAGCTCATGTTCATAATTGAAAAAATCTTTAACACTTTCTCTAAAAGCATGTTGTACACTAAAAGCTTCAATATAGTCTTTTTGTGAAATCTTATCATGATAGTGAGAAAGGAAAAATTCTACATTGTACTCTAATGGTAGTATATTAGGTTGTTCACTTTCTTCAAATTCTTTTACTAAATCACTATATTTCTCTCTTAGTTTCAAAATAACACCATCTTGTCGTTGTGAATTCTCTCTACATATCTTATCAAGTTCTTTATATTTTTCATCCTTATTTAAATCAAGAAAAACATCAATAGCTGAAATAATTTTATCAATCTTTTGATAAGAATCTTCATCCTCTATCTCTTCATTAACTTGAAGATCATATTTTTGCCTTTGTAGCTTTATGCGTAATGCAATTAAGATACTTGACAAAATATAATAGTCTTCGGTTAAAAGGAACTCTTTGTAAACTGATACATTTTTTAAAAATCGGTTTAAAGACTTAAACATAAACTCCTCCTTTAGATTTACGAACAATTTAAAAAATGGTGAATCAAAATGAACTATGATAAAGCTATCAAATTTATTCAATCTAATGCCCAGTTAGGCGACATTATTTTCTTAGGTAGTAATGACTTAATTGGAAAGATAATTAAATTTGCTCAAAAAGAACAGACTTCAGATGGTAAACCATCACTCTGGAGTCATGTATGCCTCTTTATAGATGAAAACACTATAATAGAAAGTACAATTGGTTTTGAACCTTATAGAAATGGTTCTAGATGGGATAATGGAGTTCAGTTCTATGGACTTGAAAATAGAATTCAAGCATCTGGGTACAACTGTAGTTTAGTAAAATTACCTCTAAATAAAAAACAAAGATCCCAGATTAAGTCTAAAGCAGAAGATCTTTTTAACGAAGGTATCACGTATCCTGTAATTGGTTTACTGGGATCTTTACTAACATATACTCTTTTCCCTAAGTGGAAGAATAATCCACTTGATAATGAAAACAGAAGTTTATATTGCTCGGCTTTTGTTGCCAAAGCCTATTCTACAATCAATATTAAATTTTCTAATGTATATGATGTAGATAATATATCTCCACAGATACTATGGAATGGAGTTACTACTATATCAAGAGTTAAAGTCTATAATTTAATTCGAAATGGACAAGAAGTTACTGAACAATTGTAACAACTGTCCCTACATAAGTATATTGAAATAATTGTTTTGAAAAATCTACTGGTAATTCTATACAACCAGCACTTTGGGGATAACCATAAGAACTTCTAACAAATCCATGAATTGCATCCCCGCTATAGAAAAAGTTAACGTAAGGAACATCTGGATCATAATATGGTTTATCATTTATTGGCCATCTACCAGACATTGTAAACTTTCGATATCTTGCATAAATCATAAAACTTCCATTTGGAGTTAGACCATTTCTAATTCCAGTATTACAATTTGACTCTAGAACATAAGAACCATTTTGCCATACTTTGATTCTTTCTGGGAGTTTTTTAGAAACCAAAATCCAAACAAAACCTTTTGACGATTTATTACCATTATTATAAGCCAATGCCAAATTACTATAAGTTGCAGGCATACCAGTATCATTTTGAAATGATTTCATTGCAGATTGATACAAAATACTATTTGGTCCGGTTGGTGTTAGATTTTGTAATTCATTTGGAATTACTGAATAATCCCATTGCCAAGTAACCAGATTACCATTGACACTACTTGCATAAAAAGGTAAATAACCCATATCATGAAGAAGTTTAATGTTATCAAGAAAACGAATATCAGTTACAGTAGTTTGATTTATAAAATTACTTGAAGGTTGAACTATTTGATTTGATTGTAATACAACTGAACTTGTTGAGTTAGTACAATTAGTAGAATTAGTGGAATTTACAATTGAAGAAGCAAAAGAAGAAACATAACCAAAAATCAAGAAGAACAAAATAGAATACAATACTTTCATTTAGTAGCTACCTCCTTAAAGTTTCAAAAGAGAAGGGTAAAACCTTCTCTTTTATTTATTTCTGCAAAAGGCTAAACTTAAAAATAAGAAGATCTATGCTCGGATTACCAGTTATCTTAGACATAGTAACTAACATAAATCCGTTATAAGATGTATCTTTAGCTTTACCTATAAAATACATTGCGTAACTACCATCTACAAAATATTCTCCAATTGATCCATTAGAATCGTGATTAGCTGGTATAAATTTACGAGTTACTCGTCCCCAACCAGTTGCTGTCCCCGATAAAAGTCCAAAAGATCTTAAAGTATTTTTATTATCTGTAGCAGTAGAAGGTCCTGCTAAGTAATAACTCATCCAAGTATGAGTTTTACAATTTACTGCATCAATTTGCCAACTGTAATCTTCTCCTCTGTCATAAGTAGTTAATATAGTACCCTTCGGTAACATCCAGACTAAACTATTTCCAATTGCAATGATCTCCATATTTTTTAATACTGATATTGGAACTCCATTCAACGTGTTCAAATTAGTTAGTTTAACATACGGAGAGTATTCTCCATCTATAATGTAGTGTAAAACTGGTAAAGTAACCCCTCTGATGACAATTTTTTCATATCTGACGGAAACATTAAAATTACCCCACCTACCCTTAGCATAAACAGGATTACCGCAGTTTATACCAGCATCTTGAAATCCAGGTAACACATCTGCAAAACTTTGAACTGATAAAATTAATAAAAATGATACAACAAACAAAAATAACTTCTTCATATTTTACTCCTTTTTTTTAAAAAATCAATAGAACAAATTTATGTATCATAGAGATTGCCTCCGAAAGTAAGAAACAGGGATCTTACTCCCTGTTCCCCTCCTTAATGGATTAGGCAAATATTGCAAAGATGCCACGAAGTACAGTCCTAACAACTTCGATGGCAAATATAACTGCTCTAATCATATTCCCTCCTTATCATTTTTTATAACTGTAAATGGAGACTTCGGATTGTGACGGTCTGAAGTCTCTACCTCTTGTTGTTGTTCTTTTCGATATTCAACTTCATTTTCTTTGGCGCTCTTTATAAGTGCATCAATTACGTTAGTCACCACTCTACATCCCCTTTTTATGTCTAAGAAAAATTTTTCGGTTGAATCCATTTTAACCTCCTAGCCCTTTTAAAGTTTCTAAAGCATCTTCCACTGTTTTAAGAATATTATCAATACCATCTATAATCTCCATGATTTCAAGCATAAACACTCCTTAACCCTCTATTCATTCTGTTCTCTAAAAACGTTGCATTTACACCTCCTTTGCTAATTTTTTGCTTTTTGCCAAGTTACTACTTCACATTTAGATCACCTCCTTTTATCTCAGTGTGTGTAGATATCTAACATTGTGTGTGAAAAAGAAGAGGAACTAAACCTCCTCTTCGTATAATTATATATATAGTAAAATCTTGAGTTTTAGATATCTAGCATATCTAGATCATAAACGAGTTTAACACCTAAAATATTGAAGTAACTTTCTAATAACTTTACAGATTCTGGGACCGAATCAGCTAACGTAATTTGTCCCCCATAAATTTGCTCTAGTATATAAGATATCTTTTTTGGAATATCGTCAGACTTGATTGTTAACATTTCTCTCAAGGTAGAAATACTATTATAGGACAATAAATTCCAAACTTCCATTTCTCCAAATCTTTGACCACCATTTTTATTTCTACCACTAACTGGTTGTAAAGTTTTCTTATCTAGTAATCCAACTGATCTAGATGCAAATTTATGTCTAGCAATGTGTACTAACCTATAGAAATACATAGGACCGATATGTAGTTTATGTGGTCCATGCTTTATGGGATTTCCGACTAATTTAGCTTGTTCAAGTAATTGCTCTCTTGTTGGAGAATGAAACGGAACAATTGGAAAAGTATAATAGTTATTTACTAATTCATCATAACTTACATTAGTAAGCCAATTCTTTACTGTATTAATAACAAGTTTTTCATCTGTATTATCTATCATTTGATAAAATCTATAAACTAAATCTCGTCCATCATCAAATGATAAGTTTTCTAATTTCTTTTTAAGATAGTAAATATTGCTAGAAGCTAAAGATTCAAATAATTGCCCAATATTCATTCTTGAAATAATAGACATTGGGCTTACTATAATTTCTGCTGGAGTTCCATCTTCTAGTGTTGGCATTTCTTTGTCTTCTAATATCTTACTTATAGTTCCCTTATTAGCATGTCTATTACTAAACTTATCTCCAAGATTTACATCTTCAACATACCTATAAGTTATAACTATATAAACTCCAGTAAGTTTTTCTTTCTTATGTAGAACTTTCTTATTATCAAACAAAGATTCTACTTCTAAAATCTTCGTCTTAATCTTTTCTGGTATTTTATAAGCTGAAACTTTTTTAGCCATATCATTTCTAAGATATTGAAACTGTTTCATTTTTACGTCAAATTCTCTAACACTTCTTTCCCAAGTAACTGGAAATACTTTTACATCAACAATCTCAATATCTCTATTATACGAATAAGTTCTTGGATTATTAAATATGCTTCTTGCTCCAATATCTTTAACAATTAAAAAAGGAACATTTGCTTTAAATTTTTGACCAATTTTTGGAAGAGGAACATAATCTTCAGTAGTCGTATCAATTGATAATAAGATTTGGTCTTTTGGTTTCAATTGAACAGTAACTGTATCATACATATAACTTTTTAACTTTTCTTTAGCACTTTCTGAAATAACTATTGCATCTTCAAAAGCATAAGGATGAGTACTAACAGAAGTTAATAGGTTTACTCCTTGCGCCAAAGTAGTTCCTATAAAATAATTTTTCTTATATGTTATTACATCTCCAGCTTTGAATCTAGAACCTACAGGTAAATTTTTGTGTAGATAAGTAGTTCTAAAATAATCAAATTCACCTTTATCATATTCTATAACACAAAAGCTATTAGAACTGTAAATTACCTTCCCTTCATCTTTTGCTATATACAAATCAGGACTGAATAAATTTTGATCTAACGTAGCAGTTTCTAATGTACTTTGTACAATTGGTATTTCATTATTAACTAACGCAACAGCTTGTCTTGCTTGAGAAGATGACATTTGTAAACGAGTAGCATCATTATGCTCTACAGCTATTGCATTAATTGCTAAGTGTGGTGTAATAATCAAATCATTCATTTGAACCCTCCAAATTAATAGAATTATTAACAACAAAACGTCCAATCTCATCTATCTTATAACAATGAGCTAAAAATAAAACTACTCCAGCTTTTTCTTTATCTGGAGTAGTAACTGGATCAATATTTTTAAATTGAGATGTATGAATATCTCTTATACTTACTGGAACATTATCTGAAAATCCTCCTTTTCCAGTGATAACTACTCTAAACTTATTAGCTAGTACTGCTAATGGAGATTCAAATACAGTCTCCATTAACGTAAAATGATATAGATAATAAAATGGTTCTATGATTTGAGCATATGTTTTCTTCCTTACTATGTTATAAGTATACGTAAGAATATCACTTATAACTGGAGTTATTAAACTACACCACACTAATTCCTCAATTGTTCTAACTCTTTTAGTAGAAAGATCCAATGTTCGTGGATAGTCTACAGACATCCACTTAAGAATATGATATACGAAATCTGCTGGTGACTTGTACAAAGTATGAACTACTGGAGAAATTTCATAAAGAACTCTAAACCATTCTACTGCTTTTTGATTTTTAACTTTTAAGACTCCTTTTTCATATTGACTCTTGAAATTATTATAACTAGTCACCATACCATCTAACAATTTTTCTTCATACTTTTGTATTAAATATTCATCTTCAGGAGTCATAAAATGAAAGAATAAATTACTTAAATCAACCTTACCAGTTTTACTTACATTAACATCTCCATTTGAAGAACACGTTATTTGGATATCAAGATCTGGTAATATTTTAATATATCCATCTTGGGGGACAAATAGAATATCTCTTATTTGTTGCTCTATAAATCTTTGGTTGCCTTTTACATATACTGATCCATCTCTAATTTCAGGAACCTGTATAACATATGAACCAGCAAATTTGTCATTGCTTATATTAACTATAATTTCTTCAAATATATCTGTAGGTGCTAAATCTTTTTGAAATGGAATTCTAAGATCAACTGATAATTTCAGATTATACATATTACATAGAGTTTGTATATCTGAAACAATTCTATTCCTTATTTTTTCGGGATCGTAAGAAGGAATTGTTGTTTTTACCGGATAAGTAAAAGATAACATTAAATACCCCCCAAAGCAATTTTTTCTAATATAGACATAGACTTTGAATTTGTAAATAGACCTCTAGTAACAGTTCGAACATCTTGAAATATAATTCCTAAGAACCATGATTCTATTACTGGTATTTGTCTTATAGTAACAAGTCTAGCTGGAAAAGTCATATCTTTTTCCAAACGTAATTTTTTGTTAGTATCATTTCTTAATCTTTGAGATTGAATAACTTCAAAATGAACTAAATGCATATTTCCATAATTCTTGTAGATATCAAAGAGGTCTATCGTATAATCTATAACATCTTTTAAACTATTAACTTTTAAAGTTACATCCGTATTCTTAGCAACTATTTCAATATCAGATGCAATATCTTTTTGTTTCTTTAAGTCTTTAGAACTGGCAACTCCACTTGTATGAAAAGTTCTAAGAACTAATTGAGTGGATCTTTCTCCTAATGATTGAGCTGCAATTACTCCAATATACTTAGT
>Ga0207433_10016359_pt1 | contig 10431 bp, 7 predicted proteins | sample YelNatPaOPGAMG01_FD_187559 | JGI IMG/M metagenome (GOLD analysis project Ga0207433, IMG submission 187559) | Hot spring thermophilic microbial communities from Obsidian Pool, Yellowstone National Park, USA - OP-RAMG-01 (SPAdes) (version 3) | ecosystem: Environmental > Aquatic > Thermal springs >...
CTTCCTCAAGTGGTATGTGGAGCGTGTAACCTCGTTCAGGGAGAAACCGCCGCCAAAAGAGCCATCGAAGCGGAGAGGCAAGTGTCATGGCGAAATTTTCCTATCAACCGATCGTCCTTATCGCTGATGATGAGCCGACCATTCGCACCAATCTGCGCTTGCTGCTGGAGTCGGAAGGCTACGAGGTGCGTGAGGCAGCCGACGGTGAACAAGCGGCGCGTCTGCTGCAAGATCCCGACGTGGCCCTCTGTCTGCTCGATTTGAAGATGCCAGGACGCAACGGTATGGATGTGTTGCGCGATCACGCCGACCGCCTGGAAGAAACACCGATCATTGTCTTGACCGCCTACGGTGGCAGCGCCGCCGCTATCGAGGCCATGAAACTTGGCGCTTACGACTACCTCACCAAGCCGTTCGATTTCGATGAAGTGCTGTTTTCGATCCGCCGCGCCCTCAAGCAGCGCGCCCTGGTGACGCAACTGCAAGCTCTGTCGCATGAGGACGCCTCGCGCGATGCGGGTCTCGCGGGCGGTCGTCCCGACGCCGGCGCCGCCGACGAAGAACTGGTAGGTCGTTCTTCCGCCATGCTGCACGTGTTCAAAACCATCGGCCGAGTGGCGCCGACGCACGAGCCAGTCCTGATCGTCGGCGAGAGTGGCACCGGCAAAGAGTTGGTCGCCAACGCCATCCATAAAAATTCCCCGCGCACTGACCAGCCGTTCATTAAAGTCAACAGCGCCGCTTTGAGTCCGGCGCTTCTGGAAAGTGAACTATTCGGACACGAAAAAGGTGCTTTTACTGGTGCCGTGGCTCGACGCATTGGCCGATTCGAACATGCCCACGGCGGTACATTATTCCTCGATGAGATCGGCGACCTGGATGTCGAGTTGCAAGCCAAATTGCTGCGTGTCTTGCAGACGGGTCAATTCGAGCGCGTCGGCGGCGAGGAGACATTGCAAGTCGATGTCCGCATTCTGGCCGCCACCAACCGCGATTTGTCGGCGCGTATTGCTGAGGGTCGCTTTCGCGAAGATCTGTTCTATCGCCTCAACGTGGTGACGATCGAGCTGCCGCCCTTGCGGCAGCGGCGCGACGACATCCCGCTATTGGCCGAGCATATCCTCGGCAAGTTGGCCCGCAAGTACGATTGGCCGAACCTTGCCCTATCGCCGCAAGCCTTGGCGCATCTGAGCGCCCGCGATTGGCCTGGCAACGTCCGCGAATTGCAAAATGTCCTGGCACGAGCCGCTATCCTAGCGCGCGGCCGAATCATCGGCATCGAGGACGTACAAACCCCGCCCTCGCCCACCAATTCCACAAACGCTATGGCATCCGGATCCCTGCTGCTCCGCGACATCCTCGCGGAGACCGAACAGCGCGTCATCCGTCAAGCGCTTGAACAGGAGAAATGGAACCGCACGCGCGCAGCCCGTCTGCTCGGCATCAGCCGTCGCCAGCTTTTCGACAAGATCCGGCAATATGGATTACAGGAATCGGGCTAGGAGACAAACCCCGAGCAAGTTTTTCGCGCGGGGTTGCGTAACTCTGGCGAGCGGGGGGTGTGAACCCCCCGGTAGCACAACCGGGGGGTTCACACCCCCGCTCACCATGCTACCGGGGGGTTCATACCCCCCGCTCGCCAGAGTGCCGCAACCCCGCGCGAAAAATCCAGAGGCGCCCTTCTACCTTCTCTTGGGCTTGATTCGTTGGTGGTACGAAGTAAACTTTGATGCACCTCTTGCGCTTGCTGCCCTTGCGTTTGCTTCCCTCCGCTTTCGTCGTCATCCAGGAGAAGCCGACCAATCATGAAGTTGCCTTCCTCGCTTGCTGGTGCGGAAATGTCATCACTCGATCCGACGCATCCCAGCCTCGAATCGTCGTCGATCCGTCGCCTGCCGTTGACGCCGGTCGGCGGTCGGTATTGGCTGCGGGCCAAGCAAAGGAGGGCGGCGACCGATGTCGCCGTAAAGGGCGAACAGCCTTCGTTGTCCATATCACGGTCGCGGCGTCTGCGCCGCTGCGGCCGAAGGGTCATGCTTTGGGTCTTGTTCTGGTACGTGGCCTTTCAGATGGCGCCCACCTTTCTCAAGGATCGCTGGCACCGGATCGGCCCGTATTACGAACTCAACAAGTGGCCGGCGCTGGAACAGCTAGTGGCGGAAGAGCCTAATCGCCCGCTTCTGGTGATGGTGGGCAGTTCGCGGACTGCCTGGGATTTTCAAGCTAGCGCTCTTGATGGCATGCCGGACAGCGACGGCCGGCCGATGCTCGTCTACAATTTTGGCGTCCCTTCCACTGGCCCCTGTTTTCAATTGTTTTGCCTGCGTGACATGCTGGCCAAGGGTATTCGGCCGCGCTTCTTGCTGGTTGAATTTTTGCCGGCCCTGTTGTGCGAGCCGCGGCGCGGCGTCCTCAGCGAAGACAGTATGCTCGAATTTGAGAGCCTTAGCGCCCATCGGATGTGGCAATGGATGCCCTATCTCCACCGTCCGAAAAAATGGGCCAATCTTTGGCTCGAAGCGCGCGTCGCTCCGTGTTACGTTTTCCGCAATCACATTATCGCCGAACTGAAAGCGCTGGTCACCGGCCAGCCTATGCCCAAACATGGCCCTTTTGATAACCGCGGCTGGCACATCGCCCTGCCTGCGCTTGATCCTCTGGTGCATGAGAATGCCTTGAAGGCCGCTCGCGCCGGCTACGGGCCGGGACTCATGCAGTTTCGCTTGGGCAAAGCTCCGTATCGGGCCATCCACGAACTGTTCGAGCTGTGTCGCCGTGAAAAAATCCCGACCGCCTTGGTGCTCATGCCGGAAGATTCCCACTTTCGCAGCTGGTATTCCGATGAGGCCAAGACGGCGGTACGCCATCTGCTTGCGGAATTGAAACAAACCTACGGCGTCGAGTGCATTGACGCCCAATGCTGGCTGCCCGATGAGGATTTTGAAGACGGTCACCACGCCCTGTTGGATGGCGCCCTTCTTTTTACTCAACGCATCCGTGCCGAGCTTCCCCGGCTCTTTGCCCAATCCGAAGCGGTGAAGTCCGATTGACACATGAAAGCCGGCAGAGCTAGAATCTTCCCGCATTTATCCGTTTCACCCGGGGCCCTTGCTGGCGCTGCGGGCTTTGTGCTGCGGGCCCTTGCTGGCGCTGCGGGCTTTCTGCTGCGGGCTTTGTGCTGCGGGCTTGACAGGGGAGCGAGAGAGGGAGGTCTTTCGGTGACGCTGCGCGACTACGACGTGATCGTCGTCGGAGCGGGCTTTTATGGCGCAACCATTGCGGAGCGTACGGCCGCTGTGCTTGGCCGCAAAGTCTGCGTGGTGGAACGCCGTAATCATATCGGCGGCAATTGCTATTCCGAAATCGATCCCTCTACCGGTATCGAGCACCATAAGTACGGCTCACACCTGTTCCACACCAACAGTGAAGAAGTCTGGCGCTACCTGCATCGCTTTACCACGTTCACCTCTTATCGGCATCGCGTGCTGACGGTCCACAAAGGGCAGGTTTACCCGATGCCTATTAATCTGGAGACAATCTGTGCATTTTTCGGACGCTACATGACACCCTCGGAGGCGCGCGAACTGATCCGCCAACAGACCCGCCCCCATGCCCACGCCTACGCCCATAATCTGGAAGAGAAGGCAATCGCACTGGTCGGCCGGCCACTCTACGAAGCGTTCATCCGCGGCTATACCAAAAAACAGTGGCAGACCGATCCGCGCCAATTGCCGGCGAGCATCATCACCCGGCTGCCGGTGCGCTTCAACTTTGAGCCGTATTATTTCACCGATAAGTACCAAGGGCTGCCAACGGACGGCTACACAACCCTGTTCCGCCGTATGCTCAATTCGCCTTTGATCGACGTCCGACTCGGCATTGATTTCTTTGACCTGCGCCAAGGGCTAGGGCCGCATCAACTGGTGGTCTATAGCGGGCCGATCGACCGCTATTTCGATTATCGGCTCGGCGAATTGGCCTGGCGAACGCTAGACTTTGAGCGCGAGGCGTTGGCGACCGAGGACTACCAGGGTGCAGCCGTCATTAACTACGCTGATGAGGACGTGCCTTATACACGTATCCACGAGTTTAAACATTTGCATCCCGAACGACATTATCCACCGGGCCGGACCCTCATCTGCCGTGAATATTCGCGTTTTGCCCGCCGCGGCGATGAGCCGTACTATCCAGTGAATACCGCCCGTGACCGCCAGTTGTTCGCGGCCTACAATCGGCTGGCCGGACGCGAGCACAACGTCCTCTTCGGCGGCCGGCTCGGTTCGTATCAGTACCTTGACATGCATCAGGCCGTCGCCGCCGCCCTCAGCGACTTCCGCAAAAAAGTTGTGCCCTTCTGGGCGCGAGCGCGCGTGTGTGCAGCCGTATGAGGGGCGTCTATGGCGGAGAAAGTCCTCCAGCGTATCGTGATGCCCCCCCGACGTCCGTTGATGCCGTTGTATTGCCGATTCGACGGCGAACCGTCGCAGCTGCGCAAACGAGGTCGGCGGACGGCCTTCCTCCCCGAAGGCGCAATTTTGCGGACGGATACGTGGTTTAACGCCTTTTTTGAGAGGTATTGGCGCGAACATACACACTTTTCGGGACTCGCTCTTCGGCTGCGCCTCAGTGGAGCCGGCGTCCTGCGGCTTTATCGTCATTGCTCCGATGAAGAGCTGATTTTACTGCAAGAAATCACCTTCGGCGGCCCGGAGCGGGAATTGCGCATTGAGTTAGCAGATACGCGGCTGGCTTTGGGCCGCTTGGGCCTACTGTTCTTCGAGATGGAAGCTCGTTCGTCTTGCTTGGTGATGCATCGGGCAGAATGGACGGCCCGCGCGATGGAGATGCCCCCCCCTCGGCTGGCCGCCGGTTTTTGTACGTTCAACCGCCCGTCCTTGCTCCTCCGCAACGTCCAGGCCCTTCTTGCTGATGCGGAGGTTGCGGCGCTGCTGGAGCGCATCATCGTCGTCGATCAGGGCACGGCCAAAGTGCGCGAGCATCCGGCTTATCCTGCCCTAGCACGGGCCGCAGCAGGCCGATTCCAGCTTATTGAACAGGCCAATCACGGCGGGGCCGGAGGGTTCACGCGCTGTCTTCTGGAGGCCCAAAGTACGCCTTCCGCAACTCACGTCTTATTGATGGACGATGACATTGTTCTGGAGCCGGAATCCGTCTTCCGCGCCGCTGCCTTTTTGTCTCTGGCCCGCGGCGATTTGGCCGTGGGCGGCCATATGCTCGATCGCTCCCGCCCGCACCAGCTCGTCGAGACCGGCAGCTATTATCTGCCCGAACGGGTCCGCACCGATGAGCCGAGTCGCCGTCATCTGGACCGTGCCAGCGATTTGCTCCCATTTCTGGAACCACGTCTTCGGCATTACAACGGTTGGTGGTTCTTCGCCCTTCCGCTGGCCGTGTTAGGCCGAGCCGGTTTGCCGTTGCCGCTGTTTCTACGCGGTGATGATGTGGAGTTTGGCTGCCGGCTGATGCGGCAAGGCGTGCCAACGCTATCGCCGCCCGGCATCGCTGTGTGGCATGAGCCGTTCGAGCGAAAAGGGCATAGCTGGCACGCTTTTTATGAGTTGCGCAATCTGTTGATTGTCGGGGCTTTGCACTTCCCGATTGTTCGTGCCGCCACCGTGGCCCGCCAGTTTCTCAGCCGGCTGCTCGACGAGCTGTTGGCCTACGATTACTACGAAGCATGGCTGCTGTGTGAGGCCGTCGCGGCTTACTTGCGCGGTCCTAGGGCGCTGCGGCACCCGCCTCATGCCCATCACCATTATCTCCAGGCGGTAGGGGAAAAACTTGTGCAATGGCAACCCGCAGGAAGCCCGAGCGCTGATGAAGCAGTCGTCGCTCCGGCTCCCTGCGGGCGGCTCCGTCTTTCCCTTCGGGCCTGGCGCTGGTGGCTTGTGTTCCGCAATCTCTTGAGGCCGAGTCCCTCCTCCGACGCACAACCGCGAAAGGTGTTGCAAGGGCACGGCGAGCAATGGTATGACGTTGCCAGCGCCGACATCGTGGCCGTGGCGGAATCACATCGCACGCCTATCCTGGTGCTGCGCCGCTCGCGCGGCCGATTCGTCCGCTTGTTGCTGCGGGGAGGTTGGCTTGCACTTCGATTGCTTGGCAGTCATCGCCGCACCGTCCACCGCTGGCGGGCAAGCGCTTCCTCGCTGACGAGTCAGATGTTTTGGAGAGAACAGCTGTAGAGGAGATCATGCACAAAATCAAAGTGCTTTACTACAACTGGGCGGATTTCGAGGACGAACGGCAACACGGCGGCGGCGTATCCCTCTACCAACGGAACCTGATCGATGCCGCCGCCCAACGCGGCGACGAAGCGTGGTTCCTCAGTTCCGGTGCTTGTTATAGCCCGTTCTGGCGCCGGCCCTTCCTCCGTGAAGTGAAGGCCCGAACCAAGGGCGTTCGCAAGTTCGAGATCGTCAACTCGACCTTCGTCAGTCCCGGTCCCGTGGCATTTGGCCAGGATGCAGCTGCCTCACCGGAAATGGAGACGTTGTTCGCGGCCTTCCTGCGCGAACACGGCCCTTTTGACGTGGTTCATTTCAACAACCTTGAAGGCATCCCTCTGTCGTTTCTTCGTTTGGCCCGTGAGCACTCTTCCGCAGCGAAGATCATTTACAGCGTCCACAATTATTTTGCCTTCTGCCCACAAGTGAATTTGTGGTTCCAGGACCGGGCGGCCTGCTACGATTTCCACAACGGTCGCAAATGCGTCAATTGTCTGATACAGCCCCTACGCCCAAACCGCTACAAACGCTTCTATCGTTTCGAATACCTCCTGCGGAAGCTGGGTATCTCGCCACTGTCCGTGATGGATCGCTTCATCAACCGACTTGTCTTTGTCTTTTTGCGCAGCTGCTTCCACTGGATGATAAGGGCTTATGGCGGCGAAGGATTACAATCCAGCCCTTTGCCGATCACTCTTGTTTCGCGCCGCCCTACTCCCCCAGCGATGATCCTCGGAATGGAGGAAGCGGCCCACTTCGCGTCACGGCGACGCCTGTTCGTCACGGCCCTGAATACCTACGTCGATCATGTCTTGGCCGTGTCCCGACGAGTCGCCGAGTTGGTAGTCGGTTTTGGCATCGACCCGGCCAAAGTGCAAACGCTCTATATCGGTACACGCTTCGCCGAGGAGAAGAGAGAGAGGAAGAACGAACTACCCACCAGTAGCATAAACTGTCCGATGAGAGACCGGTCCCACTCGGCAGCTTCTCCTGTAGGTTCGCCGCTCCACATCGCCTATCTGGGTTACATGCGGCGCGATAAGGGATTTTTCTTCTTCCTTAATGCCCTCGAGAAGATGCCCAAGGCGCTGGCTGGCCGACTCGCCCTTACTTTTGCCGCCCGGATCGCTAATCCGCACGCTTATCAACGTATCAAGCGCATGGCCCACCGTTTCACCTCGGTTGCTTTCTACAACGGCTACACGCATTCCCAGCTGCGCGACATTCTCTCTACTATCCATCTCGCCGTCGTTCCGGTATTGTGGGAAGACAATTTACCTCAAATCGCTATGGAGTGTGTTCTTTCTGGCGTTCCCATCCTTACCTCGAATCGCGGCGGCGCTCAGGAGTTGCTCCATTGCCCCGAACTGACCTTCCAGGCAGGCTCGCGCACCGATTTTTACAGGAAACTTCAGGGCATCCTCGACAATCCGAACATTCTCTCTAACGCCCTGGCCGGCCGTATGCGGCTCTACACGCCCCACGAACATTACACTCTCTTACGAGAGAAGTATTATCTCGGCACCGCCGCGTCCGACGAGAACAAGGAAATGCTCCTGGTTAACGCTCTCCCGCCCGCAGCGCACGTAAGGACGTGAATGTCCTTTGTGGGGGTTGCGGGCGGGAGCGCGCTCTCTACGCCGCAACTCGTGCCGCTACCGGATGCCGTTGTCGCCACCACGCCAGGCAGTGACAAAGGCCCGTCACGATGTCTGTCGTCGGCTCATACTCCAGGTCGGCGCGGGCTTCGTCGATGTTAGCGAGACTGTGGCGCACGTCGCCAGGACGGGCATCGGTGTGGATCGGCTGAAGGTCGGTGCCGAGCAAGGTATTGAGGTGTTGCACTAACTCCAGCAACGAGGTGCGTCGGCCGCAGGCAATGTTGTAGACTTTGCTGTGGACGCCTGGGGCCTCAGCGGCCAACAAGTTTGCTCGCACAACATCGGCGACATACGTGAAATCGCGCGATTGATGGCCGTCGCCGTGGATGATGGGCCGGCGACCACTCGTCATCGCAGCGATGAATTTCGGGATCACCGCTGCATAGGGACTATCCGGTGATTGGCGAGGCCCGAAAACGTTAAAATAACGGAGTCGAACCGTCTCCAATCCGTACACGTCGGCAAAGGCGGCACAGTAATGTTCGCCGGCCAGCTTGGCCGCCGCGTAGGGCGACAAGGGCAGGGTCGGATCATCTTCGTGCTTGGGCAATTTCTGCGAGCCACCGTAGGCGCTGGAACTGGCAGCATAGACGACGCGACGCACTCCGGCGTCCCGCGCCGCCAACAACACGTGCAACGTGCCAGTGACGCAGGCATGGTGGGTGGCCAACGGATCGGCGATGCTGCGCGGCACCGACGCCAATGCCGCCTGATGGAAGACCACCTCGACACCTTCCATCGCCGTCCGTACCGTTTCCAGATCGGTAATATCGCCATCCAAAATGTGGACGTGACGGCGAACGTGCTCCAGATTGGCCAGGTCGCCGGTGCTGAAATTATCCAGTACGCGCACGGTCTCGCCGCGTTCTACCAAGGCTTCGACCAAGTGCGACCCGATGAATCCCGCTCCGCCGGTAACTAGACAGACGCTCATGCATGTCTCCTGTGATTGGGTAAGGGCCTTATGCTTTGACGATGCGGGCGCGGGGCGAGACACATTCTGCTGTAGCATTGCGTGTGTCGACAACGAGCGAGGTATTCTCGACAATGAAGTCCCAATCGTAAACCGAGTGATCGGTGACAATCACCACACAGTCTTGCTCGGCGAGGAACTCCGGCGACAGCGGCTGGCTGTCCATTTGCAAATGGTGATGCCGCATGGGCGGCAGGCTGGGGACATGCGGATCATTGTAGGAAACGACCGCGCCTTTAGCTTGCAGCATCTCCAAGATGGGGAAAGCGGGCGATTCGCGTGGATCGTCCACGTCTTTCTTATAGGCGACGCCGAGCACACACACTCGGCTCCCCTTGAGCGGTTTGCCCTCGTCGTTGAGAGCGTTCATCAAGCGTTCGACCACATATTGCGGCATGGTGGTATTGACCTCGCCGGCCAGCTCGATGAAGCGTGTGTTCAAGCCGTAGCGTCGGGCCGCCCACGTGAGATAAAACGGATCGATAGGGATACAATGCCCCCCCAAGCCAGGACCAGGGTAAAACGCCTGGAAGCCGAACGGCTTGGTTTGGGCGGCAGCGATCACCTCCCAGATATCAATTCCCATAGCTGTGAACACACTTTTCAGTTCGTTGACCAGGGCAATGTTGACGGCCCGATAGGTGTTTTCCAGGATCTTGCAGGCTTCAGCAACGCGCGTGCTGGAGACCGGGACAACGCCATCGACGACCGGCTCGTACAAGGCGACGGCCAACTTGAGGCACGTGTCGTTGAGCCCTCCAACTACTTTAGGGATGTTACGTGTAGCGTAATCTTTATTGCCCGGATCTTCGCGTTCGGGGCTGTAGGCGAGGAAGAAATCGCGACCAGCCTTGAGGCCGCTCTTTTCCAAAAGCGGCAGCAACAACTCTTCGGTGGTGCCGGGATAGGTGGTGCTTTCAAGGACGATAAGCTGTCCTGGCCGCAGGTACAGACGCAGCATGTTGGCCGTGTTGATGATGAAGGACAGGTCTGGCTCGCGCGCCTGGCCCAAAGGCGTGGGCACACAGATAAGGATAGCGTCGGCCGAGGCCAAGCGGCGTGGATCACTGGTGGCCTCGAAACGGCCCGAGCCGACCAATTCACTGATGCGTTCGGAACAGATATGGCCAATGTAGCTTACGCCGCAGTTGAGTTTGGCAATCTTGCCGGCGTCTATATCAAAGCCGAGAACGGGATAACCGCCCCAGGCGAAGGTTTCAGCCAAAGGCAGGCCGACATAGCCAAGTCCGATGATGGCCACGCGCGCCGTTCGCTCTTCAATGCGGCTGAATAACTCCTCAGCCAAAGACAGCGAAGAAGCCAAATCCAGTGTCATAACAAAACTCCCTTTTCCAAAAAGGACGGAATTTCTTCTAGGGCATGATTCCAAAGGAGCAAGTTGGAGAATGTTTGCTGCTTTTTGTCCTGCGGGGGCGCCCTCATGGGTGTACCGTCAGCGAATTTTCAATTCCGTCAGCATCCGCTGATACTCATTCTGCTCGGAAGGGTACAGAAGGCTCGCTTGCAGCCCTTGCTCCTGAGCTAGTTT
>Ga0207433_10016366_pt1 | contig 10426 bp, 10 predicted proteins | sample YelNatPaOPGAMG01_FD_187559 | JGI IMG/M metagenome (GOLD analysis project Ga0207433, IMG submission 187559) | Hot spring thermophilic microbial communities from Obsidian Pool, Yellowstone National Park, USA - OP-RAMG-01 (SPAdes) (version 3) | ecosystem: Environmental > Aquatic > Thermal springs...
CTATTTGAGTCTCTGAAAAGTTCTTCTTCTTCATTTTTAACTCCATGTTTTTTTATAAAAGCCTATCGGCTTATATTTAAAACACTAAGTTGGAAGTGGTACTAGGATTGGGGGAGCTTACATAGCCTCTGCTTTTTTCTCAGTTTTAGCTTTTTTAGCTTTATGCGGTTTGCAAGTTTTGCAAACTTTTTTCTCAGGCTTTGCTTCTGTTTTATTTGCATCACCTGCGGCAAATGCAAAAGATGAAAGACCAAGAGCTACAAGTACAACAATAAACTTTTTCATAGGGAAACTCCTAAAATAATTTTTGTACTTTTGTTAAAGTACTGGCGGAATAATATTGCTTTAGTGTGTAGTATGAGTGAATAAAATATATCCGTAAATCAAACGAAGTTAAACGATTTGTGATAAATATTTTCACAAAAGCATAAAAATTATGTAATATGTTATAACATCGCAAATAAAATATATTATAAAAGTTACAAAAAAGATGAAACCGTATTTTGAAAAAATGAAACACTTATATTTCGTATATCCATATCACAAATCTATGCCGCTACATATCCCATACTCTGTAGGCAACGAAGAATTACTGTTTAAACATACGACAGCAGTAGAAATTGCTAAAAGTCTTCGGTTTAGGGCACTTACCGGTATAAAAGTTTTGACAGTAGTATTTATTCCAATATTAGCGCTAAATTACATAGCAAAGTTTATACCGTCATTTTTTAGCGACAACGGTAGCTTTGGAGTGCTTGATGTTATCTTCTGGATATTTATAGCGTGGGATACATTTAAAACATATCAGAACATAGCAAACTACTATCCAAATCTAATCATTAGCGAGATTGAAAAAAGGGTTTGTGATTGAAAATTTTGTTTTCACCGAGTGAGAGCAAAGTATCGGGCGGTAACGATAAGATATTTTCACATGATAGTTTTCTATTTCCTGAGCTTTACGAAAAAAGATGCGAGGTAATTAACGCATATAATAAATTCATAGAAACGGCAACAAATGAACAATTAGCACAACTATTTGGTATAAATGATAATAAACTATTTGAAAACTATAAACAAAACCTTTATTTAAGCTCTACAATGAAAAGTATTGAACGCTACAACGGCGTTGCGTATGATTATTTAAAATATACCTCATTAGACCAAGGGGCTAAAAATTATATCGATCGAAATACAATAATTTTTTCAAACCTATTCGGTCCAATACTTGCAGGTAATCCTCATCTGCCGGAATATAAACTCAAACAGGGCGAAAAGATAGGTGATTTTGCGGCTGAGATATTTTACAAAAAATATTTCTCATCAGCTTTGGATAGTTTTTTGAAAGACGACGATATATTAGATCTTAGATCTAGTTTTTATGATAAATTTTATAAACCTACTTCCAAGTATACAACACTAAAGTTTATTAAGGACGGTAAAATTATAAGCCATTGGGCAAAAGCTTATCGAGGTATAGTGCTAAGATGGTTGGCTATAAACAATATTCAAAATATTAATGATTTTCTTAAAATACAAATCGATGGACTATCTCTACAAAATATTCATAATAAAAAAAATCATACAGAAGTGGTTTATTCAATTGATTAGTAGCCAGAACATTTAGTTTAAATAAATTCACAAAATGACGATTTTGTTTATGTAAAATAAAAATAAGGATTGAACATGGAAGTTTCATCATTAATCAGCGCTAATAGCGCAAATCCAAGCGTAAGTACAAATGTTATAAAAAAAGCGGAAAATGTCCAAGAACAACAAATGCAGGGTGTTTTACAAGGCTTGGAACAAAGTAATCCAACCAATAAAATAAACACGCAGGCATCTCAATATACTGGCGTTGGGGCAACCTTAAATACCTTAGCTTGAAAAACAAGCTACCCATTCCTCTGACACATGCAAGGGATGGGTTTAAATATATATAGTTTCCGTTATTTCATAACTATTCTGACTCCAATATGACATCAACTCATCATTTACCATAGAAATAACAGTTATCTTGGTCTCTCTCGAGAACCGTCTCTTATGATCTCCATGCCCTATTAGATAATTAACCACATCATCTATAAGCCACGTATTATTCTCGGAAGAGGTAGACGGTATCAGCTTGGCCTTTTCATGGGTTTCTTTTTCTACTTCCACTTCCGTAAGAGTAAGTTTTCCATACCTTTTAAAAAGCATATCTTTTAGTTTGTTTCTAGCTCGTATAGAAGTCATTATTTTTAGCCTACAATGTATTTAATACGAAATTATATCAAAAAACAAAAAACAAACAAAGATAAGAGTAGTTAAAATAATAAGAAAAAGAGACAGTATGACACTTTTGTGGTTTAGGCGTGACTTGAGAGATAGTAACCACCCTCTTCTATCGATAGAAGGCAAGGTTATGCCAATTTTTATCTTTGATACAATAATTTTAAGTAAACTAGCTAAAAACGATAAGCGTGTTCCGTTAATTTTTGCATTAATACAAAGACTTAAAATACGCCTGCGCTCCAAAGGGCTTGATTTGGCGGTTTTTTACGGCAACCCTATAGACATAATACGGTATCTGAAAAAAATAGGCTTTAATAAAGTTATTGCCGCCGGAGACTATGACAGTTATGCCAAAGATAGGGATAATGCTATTGGCAAAATTATTGATTTTCACTATATTCATGATACATATCTATTTCGCCCGGATGAGATACTCAAAGACGACGGTTCTTACTATCATGTTTTTACGCCGTACTACAATAAAGTAAAGAAAGTTTTCACTCAAGAACATATCCTAAAACTTCCCAATGCCACACAAATACTAGCCAAATGGGATTATGATGGATTTTATAAGATCAACGAAGAGAGAGCGATTAAATACGAATTCAAATTGGAAGTTATAGGTTTTAATAAAATAACATTAGCGAATAATCTTCTAATGGAACCTGACGAACTTTTGTCTATTTTTAAACCAAAAATTTGCTCATATGCTAAGCAACGAGATTATTTGGACCGCAAAGCCACAAGCTCACTCTCAATAGCCTTGCGTTTTGGAACTATAGGCATTCGTGAGGTAGCTAGAAAACTTGTAAGCTGGGAAGAAGACGGTCTTGATACCGAGCCTTTTTTTCGTCAACTTATCTGGCGTGAATTTTATGCTTCACTGCTTAATGCATACCAGAAACTAGAAACCGAAAACTACAAAACAATAATCACACCTGAGTATGATCTGGAGCGATTTGAAAGCTTTTGTACGGCAAAAACAGGTGTTCCTATCGTAGATGCCGCCATAACAGAGTTAGTTACGACTGGACGGATGCATAATAGAGCTAGAATGATAGTAGCATCATTTTTCGTCAAAGATCTTTTGTTGCCGTGGCAATGGGGAGAAGCTTTTTTTGCCAAACACCTTCTAGACTATGACGCGGCGAGCAATATTCTCTCATGGCAATGGTCTGCCGGAACAGGAATTGATCCACAACCTTTTTTTCGTATTTTTAATCCATACATACAAACATCAAAATTTGATCCAAATGGAATATACATTAAAAAATATCTACCATTTTTGGAAAAAATTGACCCAAAAATCTTTACAAATGAGTTGGCTCTTCATACTGTCTCACTCCCAGACTACCCTACTCCGATAGTAAAACACTCACTAGCCGTCGGCAAAGCCAAGGCTAGATTTAATTTACAGGGCAAACAAACTACAAACAGTACTGTTTAAGATTGGATTTTTCTATTTTTATAAGCCAAAACGATAGCTAAACCCACAACCGCAATCATCACCCATATAAACGTCGGTACGGGAATAGGGTCTCCGCTAGCATAGCTATGAAGCCCTGTCAAATAAAAATTCACTCCGAAATAAGTCATAATAATAGAGCTAAAAGCAATTACTGAAAGTACAGAAAAGGCATAGATACTTTTAAACACGGGGATAAATCTTGAATGTACAACAATCGTATATACTAGTATAGAAATAAGCGCCCAAGTTTCTTTTGGGTCCCACCCCCAATAACGTCCCCAGCTCTCATTTGCCCATACGCCCCCTAAAAAGTTTCCTATCGTCAACATCATTAATCCAATAATTAATGTCATCTCGTTTACGATGGCAAGTTCTTTTAGTGTTTCGTCTAAATGCGCCCTACTCTCGTCTTTGAATACAAATATTATAAGGCTCACAAATCCGATAAGACCTCCAAGCGCTAAGAAACCATAACTTGCCGTAATCATAGAAACATGTATGGTAAGCCAATACGATTTAAGCACCGGAACTATATTTGTAATCTGCGGATCCATCCAGCTTAGATGCGCCACAAACAATACGATGGCAGACAAAATAGCCGTAAGAGCAAACGAAATAGGTGATTTTTTTGAGAAAATAAATCCTGCTAAAATCGTAGCCCAAGCTATATAAGTCATCGATTCAAACCCGTCAGACCAAGGAGCATGCCCTGAGATATACCATCTTAGAGCCAAATTTACGGTATGCGCCAAAAACCCAAGCCCCAAAATAACACGCAAAAGATTTGTTATGCCTCTTAAATCTTTTCTTAGCTTTGCTATTTTTGCAATTTCGACGCCTAGCAAAACAAAGCCTACTAAAATATAAACATAAATCAAATTTTTGAAAATATCTGCTTTATTATAAAAAATCTCGGCAGATATTCTACTCTCGCTAGGGTAGACTTTCGCGCCGACTTTTTGCTGATATTCAGATATAAAATCAGCCATCTTATTTGCCTCAGCACACGCCTCAGCACTTTTTGTATTTTCTAGCTTAGAAAAATAACCGCTTATCATCGCCTTGATATTAGAGCCTACTTCAGGCTGAAAACCCATTATTGCGCTCGCAGGGTCATACCATGTATTATTACCGTCATTTGGCTTTGGAAAAATTCGCAACAATTGACCGGTAAATACCATATAACTAACGTTTACTCTTTCGTCAACTTTTAGAATATCCTTATCCAGCACTCCACGCTCACTAGGTTTCTTTTTATTAATTTCATCTACGGCTAGCGCTAGTTTATAACTAACGTCTTGACCGTTTGTATCAAATATATCATTGAAAGAAGCTCTATCCTCACCATCCGGCAACCCTAGCATTTTTTTCAATTCAGGATGAGTTATTTTTATCATTTTTACGTATTGCCAATTTTTAGGTTGTATAAGCATTGACAATAAAGCTTGATTAGCATCCATTCCCATTATGCTACTTTTGCCGTAAACTTTATTCATAATTTCAATAGCAAGCGTATTTATAGGCTTTATCCTGCCCTGCATATCTTGCACCATCAGTCTACCGAACCTATCGGAAACACTTTTATCTATAGGTATAAAAGAGTCCGCAATCTGTGTAGCCATATCTTTTGTAACATTTTGCTCGGCTTTTAAGGTACTATTTCCAAAGAACAAAGTAATAGCTACGGCTACAATAGCCATTTTTGAGCCGTTTAACATTTGATTCAACTGCGCGAATCTTCCAGTTGTATTAAAAAATGACCAAATCATACCTAAGGCTAATAGTATATACCCGATATACGTAGGAATCTTACCAGGGTCGCTACTAACGGACAAAACCGTACCCTTTTCATCGCTATCATATGACGACTGAAATAGTCTATAACCTTTATAATCAAGAGTATGGTTCATGTAAATCTCATATTCAAAATCTTTTTTACCGTTTTCATACACTTCAACCAAACTCTTATATGAAGATGGGCTCATGGAACCTGGATAGCGCTCAAGCGTAAACTTATTGAGCTTTGTAGAAAATGGAAGCTCCACCGTCTTGGATCCATAAGAAATCTCAAACTCCTTACCTCCCAGCGCTATTTTTGTGCCGTCATCCAAGACTCCGGCTTGACCGTTAACTACGGCTTCAGCTTTAAGTCCCGCTGTTGATAGTTCAAATGTCAACATATCATCAGAACTTTGCATTTTTTTACTTTTCTTTTGTTGTTTTATTACAACTTGACCACTAGCTATAAGGGCTCTCGGCACAAACGATATATTTTCGATTGAATATAGCTTCCCCTTTGTAAATTCATATACATCATTGTTTGTAAGATTTTCTTCTAATCTAGTCGCCATTTCAAGTGTTTTTATATTTTCGCTAGCGATCATATAAAATTTACCGTCTTTTGATACAAACTTAACTATTTTTTTACCTGTCGCATTTACGTCGCAGTTTAAAGCAAAAATCGTGTCATTGTATTCAAATGTTTCTCCACTCGCTAATAGTTTTTGCATCGGGTCTCCTGCTTCATCGGAGACTACTAGGGATATAATTGCTTTGCCATTTGGAATTTGCTCTACAGTTTTTATTGCATTTGGTATATAGCTTGTCATATTTAGTAGATATTTATTTCCATCCGCTTCAAAACTTGCAGAAAATTTTTCATTTCCTATAGCCGAAAGAAGTATCGGTTTTTCAAAAAATATTTTGCCCTTATCTCCTGGGACCTTAACTGTAATATATGCTTCACTAGATAGCATTTTATTTTCTACCTCTCCCTCCCTAACATGAAGAATACCCTCATAACCGGCATATCTAGTTAAAGCAGAACCAATTAAAATAAATATAAACGCGATATGCAGTATAAAAATTGGTGTTTTCGGTCTTAGATATATTTTATACTTAATCATCATTGTGGCAACCATCACGCCAAGAAGCGCTTGTATTGCCTCAAACCAGTGCGCATTGTACACAAGAGCTCTAGCCGTTTGTGTACCGTAATCATTTTCTATAAACGTTGCCGTCGCACAAGAGAGCGCAAAAATTGCCAGCAAGAATGCGGCCAACTTCATCGACGTTAGAATTTTTATTATATTTTGCATTTTTATCTTCCTATCTATCTAATTCTTTTATTAGCTCATCGCTAAACTCTATTTTTGATATATCTATACATCCCATTGCCTCACTGTAGGCATCATCAACAAAAGACTGCGCATAGCCGGTATCAGTCTCATGCACAATAATGCTATACAGCTTAACGCCCTGTTCACCGTTTTTAAAAATAATATCCTTCAACAGGTTATCTATTACCACAAAAAATACCCTACTAAACTGTTCTGCCGACGGGCTAACCGGCAAAACCACCCATCTTTTACTAAATTTTTTTGCAAACTCTATGTATTCAATATCATCTTTATCCCAAAGTGTAATAGCATGGTCAAAAGCATCTATTATCTTAAAAATAGAGTTTTTAATAAGTCCAAAATCAAAAACCATCTGACCGTTATCTAGATGATTCGAACTTAGCATTACTTCAACCTTGTAGCTATGCCCATGAATAGAAAACTTGCATCTTTCCGTAGAACAATTTCTAACTATATGGGCATTTTCAAACTTAAATAGCTTACGTATAATCATATCATCCGCCCGTCATATAGAATGCGCGTGAAGAAACCTCGACCTCGCCGGCGTTATTCCAACGGTTTTTCTCAGGTTTATTCTGCACGACTTCATGAAAAATCTTAATCGCATCGGATATATTGCCTGATTTTATGGCTTTTTTTATATTTACGGCTTCATCAAAATAAAGACACGGAATCAAATTGCCGTCAGCCGTCAATCTAAGTCTGTTACAAGAGCTACAGAAATCATCTTTGTGAGGTTCTATTATCCCAAACATATAATTATCGTCTGTTATATATAGTCTTGCAGGTGATGCAAACTCTTTTTCTACTTCTTTAAAGCCGTACTTGCTAGATAAAATTTCCTTTACTTCCTCGCCCCTAAGCCCTCTAATACCGTCTGCAAATTTGTTCTCCATAAACTCTATAAAACGAAGCATTACGCCTCTACTCTTGCAATATTCAAATATTTCAGCAAGCTCTATATCGTTTATATTTTTTATAGGCACACAATTTAGTTTTACCCTCATTCCTGCTTTTATACTAGCGTCTATTCCGGCTAAAACATTCGGCAGAACATCTTTACCTCCGGCAATTTTTTTAGCCGTTTCCCGGTTTATAGAATCAAGCGATATATTTATTCTCTTCAGGCCTGCTTTTGCGTACCTATCGGCATACTCAGCCATAAGAAAACCGTTTGTAGTCAATGCTATATCTATTTCAGGACTATAATCGAAAAGCATTTTAATAAATCTATCCAAATCTTCTCGAAGCGTAGGTTCTCCGCCTGTAATTCTAATTTTTCTGATTCCCTCGTCAATTGCTACTTTTACAAATAAAAAAAGTTCGTCAAAGCTTAGCAACTCTTCATTCGGCACCCAACTAAAAGGCTTTTCTGGCATACAATATGTGCATCTAAAATTACATCTCTCCGTCACCGAAAGCCTGAGATAATCTATTTTTCTTCCGTATTGATCTATTAACATTTTTCTTACATTTATATTTATTTTTTTCAAGGCTAGTATAGTAGTTATTTCGGGCTTAAATTGTCCGATTTAACTTTGTCATCACATAGCCAATAACTCGGCTTTATTTCTTGGCTATATATTTTTCAAATAATTCAAATTTTACACAAATAACTTCTAAATACGATATACTTAGTACAAAAAAATGTTTAGATTCAAAAAAAACAAACTAGAATCAATTCACAAAATATAAAGCAAAAAAGGTTTTGCACCTTGAATAGAAACAGCCTATTGGAAATTTTGGAAATTAGAAACGCTCTTCCTATAGACATTACGAACAAATGGGTAATAGAAGGCTTTATAGAGGGGCTAGACGCTAGCAACATCGTATCAATTACAAACGAAGACGGTATTATAGAATATGTAAATGAGAAGTTTTGCCAAATCTCAAAATACACAAAAAAAGAACTCTTAGGTTCTCCACATAACATAGTAAGACACCCTGATATGCCAAAAGAGTTTTTCGCCGAAATGTGGAAAACTATAAAAAACGGTAGAGTATGGCAAGGCGTACTTAAGAATAAAGCAAAAGACGGTAGCACATACATAGTAAACACGACTATAGTTCCGATAATTGACGACAACGGTAAAAACAAACATTACGTCAGTATCAGACATGACATTACGGATATAGTTGTGGAAGAAAAGGCGGTACAAAAACAGATAATCGACGATCTTACCGGACTTTACAATAGAGTGAAACTGCTAGACGATATTGATAAAATTAGCTTTCCCGCAATCTCTATTATAAATATTGACGGTTTTAGCGAAATAAATGATTTTTACGGTCTTCATATAGGCGACGATTTATTAATATCCATATCAAGAAAACTAAAACAATTTTACCTAGAACCGAATCATACGCTATATAGACTCAGAGGAGATGAATTTGCGGTTTTGACGACAAGTTCCGATCAAGTACCAGAGCATCTAAAAATTCTTGATGAACTATTATTAAACATAAGAAAAGAACCGTTCGACTGCAACGGACATAGGATATTTGTTAGCGCAACAAGCGGTAGCGCATTCGAAAGCGATACTGTTTTGGGTAAGGCAAATATAGCGCTAAAGCATGCTAGAACAAAGAAGAAACCACACCAAATATATGATGCCAGTATGAATTTAGAGGTTAAAACAGGTGAGAATCTTGAATGGGCTCATAAAATAAGAGACGCAATTAATGCCGGTAGAATAGTGTCATATTACCAACCGATATTCAATATGGAAACAAACGAAATAGAAAAATACGAAGCCCTTGTCAGACTTGTAGATTCTCAAGGTGCAATAATTTCACCGTGGCAATTTCTTGATATTGCAAAAAAAACTAGACAATACGCGCAAATAACCAAGGTTATGCTAAAACATGCCGTAGAAATGGCTACAAAAACAGGGTATGAAATATCTGTTAATCTGTCTGTTGAGGATTTAGAAAGCGACGATATTTTAATGGAGATAGATAAATTACTAAACGGCAAAGAGATAGGAAATAAGATAGTTTTTGAGCTTACCGAGACAGAGGAAGTCAAGAACTACAAAGCCGTTTCAGATTTTATAAACAATGTCAAGCGACGATACGGCTCAAAGATTGCAATAGACGATTTTGGTTCCGGGTACTCAAACTTTGAACATTTACTGGAACTTGATTTTGATTATCTAAAAATTGACGGTTCTATTATCCAAAAGCTAGAAGACGGAAAGCACTCCAATATATTAGTAGAAGCAATCAAAGCATTTACGGACAAGCTAGAAATAAAAACTATAGCTGAATTTGTAAGTACCGAAGAAATTTTTAAAATTATTGGACTAAAGGGCATCAACTATGCCCAAGGTCATTTTATAGGCAAACCGGAGAGTGATCTAATCTAGTAAATTTAGCACTCTTAAATATAATCTGCCAATTTTTTAGTTATCTTTACTTGACTATTGTCAACTTTGTTGCTAAAATTACGATTCCAAAAAACTAAAAAATACGCCGACCATAGCCGGTGTGCTTTAGGAGCCTTTGTCGATTCACTCGTCAAAGGTGATATTAAAAATAATAAGAA
>Ga0207433_10016368_pt1 | contig 10426 bp, 7 predicted proteins | sample YelNatPaOPGAMG01_FD_187559 | JGI IMG/M metagenome (GOLD analysis project Ga0207433, IMG submission 187559) | Hot spring thermophilic microbial communities from Obsidian Pool, Yellowstone National Park, USA - OP-RAMG-01 (SPAdes) (version 3) | ecosystem: Environmental > Aquatic > Thermal springs >...
CTGCACAACGGAAGGGGTAGCCTGGTGGGCGACAGATGAGAATAAGCTGTATAGATGGCATAACGGCAAATGGGAGCTCTATTATACTCCATATACTTATCCCCACCCTCTTAGAACTATTCTTGGGGACTAGAAACTAAGATGAGATTATTTATGCACAAAAAATAGCTATATTATTATAAAAGCTAAATTTTGCCTAATTTGATATTTTTTAGATATATTTTAAATAATATTTTCATGAAAATTATATCTATTGATGGTCAAGAGTTTATAATTACGGGCAGGTTGTGCCGTACAGTTCAGTTGAAAGAAGAATGGGATGAGGATTTATTAGAACCAAATAAAATAATAGACGAAATTAAGAGAAGGAAGATAGGTGCAGATATTTTTACATTTACTCAGAAATTGCCTGACTTATATCCCAAATATAATTTCCCAATTATTTATGATAATATTGCTGTATTACCAATAACCACATTTGAATATTGGTGGACAAAACAGGCTTTCAAGCAGGTACGAAAAAATGTCAGAAGATCAGAAAGAAGAGGTGTAATAATTAAGCGAGTAGAAGTGGATAATAAAATTATAATGGGTATTCAAGAGATTTATAACGAAACACGCATAAGGCAGGGTAAAATAAATAGACATTATGGAATGAGCTTTGAGCAAACAAAGCAAGCTAATATCACATATCTTGATAGGAGCTATTTCATAGGGGCCTTTTTAGGAGAAGAGCTGATAGGCTTTATCAAGTTAGTTACCACAAAAACCAAGAGTTTTGCTAGGACAATGGGCATTGAAGGGAAAATTAAATACAGAGGGATTGGCTATATGCATGCCTTATTGGCAGAAGCTGTTAAAATATGCGAAGAGGAAAATATTCCTTACATTGTTTATGGGAAATTTGTTTATGGTTCTAAAGGGCCTGATTCTGTAACGATGTTTAAGGTGTATAACGGTTTCCAGAAAATGGAAATTCCGCGATACTATGTGCCTATTAGCATGAGAGGTAGGGTATTATTTAAAATTGGCTTACATAAGCCACTTATCGAGATCATTCCAGGGTTTATTTTAAGGGCTTTATTAAGAATAAGAAAACTATTTTACGAAGCAATTTATTGGAAAGATTTCAAAGCTGACAAAAGTCATACTGAGAGCGATTAATAATCAGAATTTTTTTTAGAAAATAATTAACTTAATATTTCCTTTTCTTTATTTATTGGGCAAGAATATTTTAAAAGAAATTTGATTTAATTCATTTATCTATTTTTGCCTTTGAGTGTTTGCTTTCTCTCTGGCATATTTTACTGCTTCTTGCCATACTGGATGATTTCGATACCCGCCATAAGCCATATTAAGGGGCAGTATTCCGTAGTAAAGAATGTTAGCTTCAATTAAAATAGGTCCCCTTGGGCTGATAGCGACGTCCCAACCTGCTAATGCAGTTGGCAGGTAAGCTGCCGCGCGGATTACTGTGTTTATTAATTCTTGGAAATAAGGCAATGTAAAGCCGTCGAAATCTATTCCCGTAACTGGGCTCTTTCTAACAGATTGAACTACATCGGATGCATGGAAAAAATTATAACCCGATGACTTTAGCATTCCGGTATCGAGGTTGACTCCAACAAATACGCCTCCTGAAGACACATTGTCAACGCATTTTCCGCTTCCGCCAATTCTAAACATTGCAGAAAGAATCTTTGGCTCTAAATCCGGAGCACGGAATGTATCAATGCGCACTGTATTTAACGTATCAGGGTTAAATCTCGCAATATCAGGATGCTGTTTGATGACTTCCTGAAATACATAGCTATCTTTATTTAAGGAAATTAATAAGTCTTCAATTTGAGTCTGGTTGTTAAGAATGCTCCTCGAGATTTTTCGCGCACCAATTCCTCCTGACCCTCTAATTAATTTAATAAATATTTCATCTATATTCCAATAATTCATCAGATTTTCTAAATAATATCGTAAATGTTTATCTGAATTGAGTTCTACTGCTTCCCATTTTCCATCATAATTAAGATATAGTTTACTTATGAGATTATATGCCAACAATTTGGGAACCGGAAAGCCACCACGGGCAAAATGTTCTATAAAAGTAAGTTTACTACTAGCGATGTCTGATAAACTAGGATGATTGATAATGTGCTGAATCGATTTAGCTTCTTTCTCAGTTAAATAATCTAGAATATTTTTTGTTTCCTTTCGGTAAAGGAAATTAGTAAAATAGTGGACGGCTAAGCATCGCTTTGCCAGGCTACAATAAAAGAATTCCAGTAAGATTTGCAAGATGCTTTTACGATCCGGATCAGATAAAACAGCTCGGAGATCCTTAACGATTTTATTAATAACCATTTTAATAGTCCCCATGGACCAATTGCAAAATTTGAAAGACCTTAACTATTTTCAATATAACATAAATTATCATTTTTTACATTTTATTTTAGGTCTGATTAATATGTCAATATCATTTTTCTTTCAGGCTAGGATACAATATCAAGTTTAAGATAGAATATTTGATAATTTGATACAGAGCTTTTGAAATTAATCATCTGGGCATAATGACTTTTAAAATGGCAGCAGACGGGAGACTCTTGATATACCTCCATAATGCCTATAAAATGACCAAACAATAGGGTCTACCTGAGAGGCTAAAATTTGCGGTAGATTTTCCTGTGAGGCAATGAATCAATTTCATATAGATTTTAAGTGAGGCAATTCGGCTTGTTGATTTTGGTACTTTGAATGATTAAAATAATGAAAAAGTCGAGAAAAAATGAACGTTAAATCAGCTGTTTTTAAGTCAAAAGAGCCGGGAACGCATCAACAAATATCATAAAGGTGACATTACTGAGGTCATGATTATTTGTGCAAGACTAAAGTTATAGATCCTTTTTATAGGAGGAGTTATATATGCCAGGGATAGCAGGCATCATTGGCCATATAAATAAAGATGAAAGTAATTATTTAATTAAAAAAATGACCGACTGTATGAGGCATGATGAATTCTATGGGGTGGATACTCTCCACGACGAAAAGATAGGTTTAACAGCTGGGTGGACTTATTATACAGACCTAACAGATAATTTAATGCCTGTATGGAACGAATATAAGGATATTTATGTTATTTTAACAGGACAAATATTTCCATCGTTAAATGATGTTAATTGGCTGAAACGCAGGGGACATAATGTTATAAATAAAGGTTCAAACTATTTAACTCATCTTTATGAAGAGCTTGGAGATAATGCATTTGAGCGGATTAATGGTCAATTTGCTGGGATATTGGCTGATCGAAGAAAAAATATTTGTTATATATTTAATGATCGTTTTGGCTTTGGCCGTATCTATTATAGAGAAATTGATAACAAGATATTTTTCTCAACTGAAGCAAAGTCTTTATTGAGAATATTCCCGGAAACGCGGGAGATAGACCCATTAGCATTGTCCGATATTTTTACTTGTGGTTGCATACTAAAAAACCGGTGTTTGTTCAAAAACATATCGATTTTGCCACCGGCAAGTTTGGTAAGATTTGAGAATGGAATTAAGACGAATGAATCTATATACTTTTCGCTAAAAGGTATAAAACAGGCAAAATATAATGACAAAGAGAGTTATTTCCAAAAAATAAAGGAAACTTTCAAAAGTATTTTACCAAGATATATAGAAACAGAAAAACCAATTGGTATATCAATTACAGGTGGCAAAGACACAAGAATATTATTATCCTATGCGGATTTATCAAAGTCAAATTTGAGATGCTATACATTTTCGAGTTTATACGGAGAAACGAGGGATGAGAAAATAGGAAGATACATTGCGAAGATATGTGGTTTACCCTTTTCATCCATAAGGGTCGGAAATGAGTTTTTTAAACTATTTCCTAAGCTCGCAGAAAAAACTATTTACATTACTGATGGATTGATGGATGTTAGCGGATCTGTTGACCTCTATGTAAATAAAATAGCTAAAGAGATTTCGCTGATAAGAATAACTGGAAATTATGGACAGGAGATATTTGAAGGATATACAGCATTTAAGCCTAGTATGATTAGTGAAAATTTTGTGGATGTCAAATTCAGAGACTTTTTGAGATCTTCTTATAATATCTACTGGGAAGAAAAGAAAGATTGCGATAAGTTTTCATTTATAATTTTAAAGCAGTTGCCATGGCATCACTATAATAGGTATAAGGTTGAGAGTTCTCAGGTTGTTGTTTATTCACCTTTTATAGATAATGATATTGTAGATGTAGTGCTTCAGGCGAATTATAATATCCGACAAACTCCAAATGATATTCGCAGTAGGTTATATAACGAGGGCAATGCTATTTTAGCAAATATTCCTACAGATCTGGGGTATGTAATTAATGATCCCTCATTGCTTAGAAAGTTTAATATCTTATTTCGTAATTTTACATTTAAAGCAGAATATGCTTATAACCACGGGATGCCCAGCTGGCTTGCTTTTATAGATTTTATGTTTAAGCCAATACATTTGGAAAGGTTATTTTTAGGAAGACATAAGTTCCATCATTTTAGGGTCTGGTATAGAGATATATTTTCTGTTTATATTAAAGAAATATTGCTTGATAAAAAGACATTGAACAGGCCTTTTATTAATAAAAATGCTGTTGAAAGAATTGTATTACGTCATACTAAAGGAATTGCAAATCATACCTTTGAAATCCACCAACTCTTAACTATGGAATTGATTTACCGGCAACTAATTGAAGCATTTTAATCTTTTGGTATATTTTGGCGTATGTTCTTCTAAAAAGTAACGCATTTTATAAGAAAAATGTGAATTAAATCATTTTAGCAAGATAATACTAGCTAATGTTTAATGGGTAAATGTCTTTGGAGAGCACAACTGACATTCATTATCTATTTATCTTAGAATTTTTTATTTTGCAAAAAGTTCCCAAAGGAGCCATCTTGATTAAAATTAAATATTCATCGCTTTGAATGAATGTAAATTCTTTTTCTCTCTTTGGATGAACCATGAGTTCTATATTTTCAGTTTTCGAGAAAGTAATGATTTTTCGGAGCTTTTCCATGTTTTGAAATGGGCTGAGGCTGTAAAATCTATGGGTAGAGATGTATTTTTTATTGATATAATAATCCAAAAGCCTTCGATATAGGATATTAAAAGGATCTTTTTCTCTCCAGCTGAATGTAAATGTTCTGCGAATAGGTATATCCTTTGGCAGATACTTGCCCAAAATAACGTTCGCACAAAGATGCATATGATGATGTCCATTATAAAAAGAGGGAGGCCTTCCATAAAGACGCAAGAATTCTTCTTCTTGGGCCCTGAAGACGAAATCAAAAGATTTTTTAAGTATCGGATTATAAATTAGTTGGCTAAATTTTGATTTTAAAAGGTAAGAGGAAATCGCGTCTTGATGCTTTTGCAGAAATGAACTTACGTTAGGCTGTGTAAAGGGCAAAGTAAGGTTAATATGAAGGCCAACTTCAATATCTAGTTCTGATGATATTTTTGCTGCTCTAATTGAATCCAACATAAATACCATCGCGCTCGTAGATGTAATTCTATTAGTTCTGTAGGCGAGCGAGATTTTATCTGTTGCATATTTATCAAGGCCAAAATCATCTGCAGTTATTATCAGCATTCTATTATTATATTTATTATTATATATGATATTTTATTTCTTAGAAAAATATAAATTGATAAAAGGCTTGTCTCTATGAAAAGCACAAAAGAATTTGACTACTGCCGCAAATATTATAAAATAAGTAATTAATGAAAGTTCTTTTTTAGAAAGATAAAGGGAAATGAAAGGTTTGGTTAATTCTATTTATTATTTAGTAAAACCAACTATTCCGCAGAAAATTAGGCTTGAGCTTCGGAGAATTCTTGTAAAGAGGATTATGAAGAAAAGATCCCTTCTGTGGCCAATAGACCCTGATTCGGTGGAGGCGCCGGAGGGCTGGCAGGGATGGCCTGGTGGAAAAAGATTTGCTCTTGTCCTGACTCACGATGTAGAGACAGCGAAAGGGCTAAAAAACTGTCGTAGGCTAATGGAGATAGAAGAAGCACTCGGTTTTCGTTCGAGCTTCAATCTGGTCGCCAAAGATTATGAGGTTTCAGAAGAATTTAGAAAAGAATTAATAAATCGAGGATTTGAGATAGGTATTCATGGACTGACACATAAGGGGAATCTTTTTAAATCGGAATCACTTTTCAAAAAGCAGTCCCAGGAAATAAATGAGTATTTAAAGGAGTGGGAAAGTGTTGGGTTTAGATCTCCCAGTATGTTTCATGATCTAAAAATGATTCATCATCTTGATATTGAATATGATGCCTCTACGTTTGATACGGATCCTTTCGAGCCTCAGCCTGATGAGATCAGATCAATTTTTCCTCTATGGATTTATAACGAAGAACTCAAAAAGGGCTATGTCGAGCTTCCCTATACTCTTCCTCAGGATCACCTGGTCTTTCTCATAATGGGCGAAAGAAAGATAGATTTATGGAAAAAAAAGCTAGATTGGATAGTATCAAAGGGGGGCATGGCGCTTCTTATTGCCCATCCAGATTATATGAGTTTTGATGAATCGAACCATTCTGATAAATATCCTGCTGAGCTTTACCGCGAATTTCTGATTTATGTCAAAGAAAAATATGAGGGTCAGTATTGGAACCCCCTGCCCAAGGATTTAGCGCGGTTTTGGAAAGAAAATTATTCAAAGAAGACCGGACTTAGGCGAAAGCTTCATATTGGCATGCCTGTTTATTCGTTTTATGAATTTGATAATAGGGTTATGCGGTATGCCAAAACACTTTCTGAACTTGGGAATGAAGTTGAAGTCTTTTCGTTAAGGTTAAATAATCTGCCTGAAGAAGAAACTTTGAACAATGTTAAAGTGCATAGATTACAAACCAGACAATATAAAGAGAAGAGTGATCTTAGTTATATGATAAGATTAACTTTATTTCTATTGAGGTCTCTATACGATGTGTCGAAAATACAAAGAAAAAAGGGATTTGATCTCCTGCATGTCCATTCCATACCAGATTTTGAAGTGTTTTCGGCAGTTTATGCAAAGTATAAGGGAGCCAAGGTTATTCTGGATATTCACGATTTGGTTCCGGAGTTGTATCTGAGCAAATTTAACAAGAGCAAAAAGAACCTTGGTTATAAGACGCTTCTTTTCTTAGAGAAAATATCATGTAAATTTGCTGATCATGTAATAATACCAAATCATCTCTGGTATGAAAAACTTGTTTCTCGTGGAGTCAAATCAGAAAAATGTACAGTTATTATGAATTACCCTGATGATGGCATATTTCATCCAAGACAAAGGAAAAGGCAAGACGATAAGTTTATTATGATTTATCCCGGAACTCTTTCTTATCATCAAGGATTAGATATCGCCGTTAAGGCCTTTTCTGAAGTCATTAAAATATTTCCTCGAGCAGAATTCCATATCTATGGTGATGGTAATGAAAAAAATAATCTTATGGCTTTAATTAATGAACTAAACGCAGAAAAGAATATCCTGATAAAGGAATTAATTCCTATAAACGAAATTTCTAACGTAATGGTTGAGGGAGATGTAGGGATTGTTCCCAAACGGAATAATGAGTTCGCCGGGGAAGCCTTCAGCACAAAAATTCTGGAATTTATGGCTGTGGGGGTTCCGGTTATTGTTTCTGCGACAAAAATTGATAGATATTATTTTAACGATTCAGTGGTAAGGTTCTTTAAGCCAGGCGATGTTGAAGATTTGAAAAGGGCAATAATTGAGCTAATAGAAAATAAAGATCTAAGAAGAAAGCTTGCTGAGAACGCCCTGAAATTTGTGGAGAAATATAAATGGAGTGCCAATAAGAAGGTTTATCTGGAAATAGTAGATAAATTAACTAGCAAAGTGTGAACAACTTTAAGCAAAATAAGAATTCAAAAATGAAGTATGTACTAATTACGGTAGCCTGGAATGAAGCTGATTTTATTGGGGAAACTATTAAATCGGTAATCGGCCAAACCACCCTGCCACAAAAGTGGATTATTGTAAATGATGGCTCAACAGATCAGACTGAAGAAATTATAAAAAGATATGCCTGTGATAAGCCATGGATAGAATTGATATCTGAGCCTCCGCATTCAAAGCATGGATTTTCTTCTAAAGCTAAAGGTTTCATGGGGGCATATGAAAGATTGAGTTCTGTTAATTTTGATATAATCGGAAGTCTTGATGCAGATATTACTTTTAGTGCTGACTATTTTGAATTTTTGCTTAAGAAGTTTGCTCAAGACCCACGACTTGGAGTTGCCGGGACTCCATTTGTTGAGGATGGCAGGCACTATGATTATAGATTTACCAGTATTGAGCATGTCTCTGGAGCCTGCCAGGTGTTCAGGAGAGAATGCTTTGAAGCTATTGGGGGATACAAGCCGATTAAAGAAGGAGGAATTGATTGGGTAGCAGTTACAACTGCCAGAATGATGGGCTGGAAAACCAGGACTTTTACTGAAAGAGTGTGTTTTCATCATAGAAAGATTGGCACAGTAGATAGGGGTATCGTAGCCAGCATTTTTCATTATGGTAAGAAAAATTATTATTTGGGATATCACCCTCTTTGGCAAATATTAAGATCTATATTCCAGATGGCTAAGAAGCCATTTTTAATAGGCGGGCTGGCACTGGGGTTAGGTTATATGTGGGGTTTTTTAACGATTAGAAAACGGCCTGTAGGCCAGGAGCTGATTAAGTTTTATAGAAAAGAACAAATGGCAAGACTAAAGTTAATAATCTCCAATATAATTAGCCTAAAAAAGAATGAGGGATAGATTATGATATTGAATCCCGATAGTTCGCTTTTAGAACAAAGCATTTCTAAACTGCTAAATTGGGTAGAAAATCATAATTATAAGGGCTACGACCCGGGCGATGGCTTGACTTCCTTTTTGCGACCCCTTACTCTCAAGAATCTTTTTTTAGAAAGAGTTCTTATGCAGATCATCTGGAAAAGCCCGGTAAATTTGAGACCCTGGCTCGGCGTAAACCCATTGGATTCTTGTATAGGAAGGGGCTTTTTTGCCAGAGGTTATCTAAAATTATTTCAATTAACCGGAGACTTAAACTATAAAGAAAGAGCGATTGACTGCTTGAATTGGCTTATAAGCCATAAATCTCCATATAGTGAAGAATATGCCTGGGGTAAAATGTTTGATTTTTCATCACGAGGCGGGCGACAGAAAAGATATGAACCGATCACCATCTGGACCAGCTTGATTGGCCAGGCGTTTTTGGACGCCTATGAAGTGATTGGTGATAAAAATTATCTCCAAATTGCCGAAAGCATCTGTAACTGGATTATCAAAGTCCCCAGAACAATAACGGAAAAAGGTTTTTGTATTAATTATACTGCTTCTGATAAGAAAGATTGTACAATCCACAATCAAAGTATGGAGGCCGCTTTTATGCTGGCAAGAACTTTTAAACATACAGGTAATAAGGACTTAATAGAAGTGGCCAGAGAAGCAGTGATATTTACATGTGAAAGGCAAAGGCCAGACGGGTCATGGTATTATGGCGAAGATAAGAAATTTCTTTGGATTGATAGTTTCCACACGGGATATATTCTTGAGGGGCTGAAAGGTTATATTGAGAATACAGGGGATAAGACCTATGAGAAAGCCTTATATAAGGGATATATTTACTATAAAAACTCGTTTTTTACTGAAGACGGTAGGCCGAAATATTACCATAATAGCCTATATCCCATAGATATTCAGTGTGCTGCTCAGGCAATTGATAGCTTAACTTATTTTGCTGACTATGATCAAGAAGCTATTAGTCTTTCTTTAAAAGTTGCCCTTTGGACAATCAAAAATATGCAGGCTAAAGATGGGCATTTTTATTACCGGATTTACCCTTTTATTAAAGCTAAGGTCCCTATGATTCACTGGGGTCAGGCCACGATGTTTAAAGCATTAGCTAATTTACTATTTTCAATGAATTTACCCTCGTAATATAAGGAATAGCCTAAATTCGAATATCCCCCAATTACGCGAAATAAGAAGAAAGGGTTTTAAGTCAAAGCGGTCGAGAAGAGAACTTACTTTCTCACTGCTGGTCAAATTTTATATCTGTATGTTTTTAAATAAAAGGATTAGTCGCTTGTCCTTTTATCCATTAATTATTCTACGAGCCTAGATCAATTATTTGGAAAAATTTTTATAATAAAATTTGCTTATTTTATAAAAAATAAAATTAGGGGAGCATTTTATTAAGAAAGCAGGGGTTAGTTTTTTAAAGGATATCTTTTCAGGAGGTTGGTCAGGCAAGGCTTTTTTGGAGTTGCTCCAGGAAAATTGTGGCATATCCATTTCTTCTGTCCCCCAATGCCTTTTAAAAGTAATCAGGCTCTCATTATAAATTGAGGTGCG
>Ga0207433_10016369_pt1 | contig 10425 bp, 9 predicted proteins | sample YelNatPaOPGAMG01_FD_187559 | JGI IMG/M metagenome (GOLD analysis project Ga0207433, IMG submission 187559) | Hot spring thermophilic microbial communities from Obsidian Pool, Yellowstone National Park, USA - OP-RAMG-01 (SPAdes) (version 3) | ecosystem: Environmental > Aquatic > Thermal springs >...
TACTCTTGAAGGCCATTGTCTTTCTAATAGTTATATCACTGGTGATTTTTGTGGTCATGGCCTTACAGGCTAAGCTAAGATCAATAGCTTTGGCAAACGAATTGAATTTAGTTGAGAAAAGCATAGTTGAGAACCACGATATCAGCGAAAGCAAAGTACAACTCGTTTCAATCGTTAAGCCATTGATACACCAGTTGAGGTTTAGGTTCCAGGAGCTAAAACTACAACACCATGAAGTAAGCGATAGGTTAAACCAGTTTTACCGGGCATCGGTCGATGCCATTGTTATACATCACGATGGCATTCCAATCTTCTTCAACCCTGCTTTCCCTGAAATGACAGGATATCCCGAGAGTGCCCTTTACAGGCTTCGCCTTTTCGATGTTATTAAGGTTGATGAGGATTTACTTAAGGAAGCCAGGGACGCTCGGCAACCAAGCGTTGAAGGGCTGCTCCGCCAGAGCAATGGGAATACCCTTTATGTTGAGGTTCAGGTAAAATCGATTAAATTCAGAGGGCAAGTGGCCGAGTCGGTTGTGATAAGGGATATCACCCACCGGAAGTTTATGGAGCGGGAGCTACAGCTCCAAAGGATGCGACAGGTAAAATCGGTTATTGATGGCCAGGAAAAGGAGCGCCAGCGCTTGTCCCGCGAGCTTCACGATGGGTTAGGGCAAAACCTGGTAGCCATTAAGCTAAAGCTTGAGAGCATACCCCACGACATGGCTGGTGAACTGAACAGTACTCTTACGCAGGTAAAGCAAATGTTCAACCACACCATCGAGGAGGTTCGCCGTATATCCAACAACCTTATGCCTGCTGCATTGAAGGAGTTCAGTCTTGCCGTTGTGCTCCGTAATCTTTGCAACGAGGTTGAGAACAATTCGGGGATTAGCGTGGGGCTTACCGTTGGAGTTCTGCCCGAACCTATCGATCAGCTTTTAAAAACCTATGTTTACAGGATTATTCAGGAAGCCCTTACCAATGTGATTAAGCATTCCGGCGCCAGTAGGGCAAACATTACGGTTTATGCCGATTTTAGCAATCTTCACCTAATTATTGAGGACAATGGTGTGGGATTTAACACTGCCATTCCTACCGATACCGGAAACGGATTGTATAACATGAAAGAAAGGGCAATTCTGCTGAACGGAAGTATCAACATCATTTCGTCCGAAGGGAAAGGCACCAAAATAGTTGCACAGTTTCCATTAAAACCACAAAACCAATCGGTAAATGGATAAAATAAGAGTAGCTTTGGTTGAGGATCACCAGTTAGTCCGCGATGGCATTCGGTCGCTATTGACTAACCTCCCTAACATTGAGGTGGTTGCCGAAGCCGATTGTGCCAAAACCATGCTGAACCTGATTGAGCAGGCAAGGCCTAACGTGCTGCTTGTTGATATTTCGCTTCCCGAAATATCGGGCATAGAGCTGGCAAAGCTTATTACCACGAACCATCCGGGTATTAAGGTGATAATCCTTTCCATGCATACAGAGCAGGAGTTCATATTCAATTCGCTTCGCAATGGCGCCAAGGGCTACCTGCATAAGAGCATATCGCGCGAGGAACTTATCGAAGCCATTGAGCAGGTTTACAATGGGAGTGAGTACTTTAGCAAAGAGGTGTCGGGTATAATCCTTAAAAGCTATCTCAGACAAATTAAAAATCCCGAGCGGGTTGAGGAGTACGACGATAAAAAATTAACCCCCCGTGAACTCGAGATATTGCGAATGGTTGCGCAGGGCTACTCCAACCAGCTTATAGCCGATAAGCTTTTTATTAGCGTGCGAACAGTTGAGTCGCACAAGAACCATATCATGCAAAAGCTTGAATTAACAACAACTGTCGATTTAGTAAAGTATGCCATCAAGAACGGAATAATCGACCTGTAAACGTTTGCATTAAGATATCGTGTTATTTAGATGTATTTTTTTGGTGTGATTTATAAAACTTTACCTTTGCAACCTCTTTTCAATGAAAAGAGAATAGCAGCTAATTACATTAGTTAACAATCAAAAAATTATTAAACATGGCACTAAAAAACCAGAGAAAGGATTTGATACGCATTGGCGTGTTCTACGATGGAAACTACTTCCTACATGTTAGCAACTACTACAACTACTTTCATCCAAGGAAAAAGAGGTTGAATATTGCCGGATTGCACGAGTTTATCCGCAATATGGTTGCAATGGAAGAAGGCGTAGATGTAAACTTTTGCCAGCTAATTGAGGCTCATTTTTTCCGGGGCCGTATTAGTGCGCAGGAGGCAAGCCAGCGTGGCAACCAGCTCTACAACGACAGGGTATTCGACGATATCCTGATGTCAGAGGGTGTAATTACTCATTACCTGCCTATTAGGCCACGTGGCGGTCGCCGCGAGGATAAAGGCATTGATGTGTGGTTGGCACTCGAAGCCTTTGAGCAAACACTTTACAAACGTTTTAACGTTTTGGTGCTTATTACCTCCGATGGCGATTACGTTCCTTTAATCCGCAAGATTAACTCTTTGGGAACAAAGGTTATGGTTTTGGCATGGGATTTCGATTATACCGATGACCAAGGTCGCGAGGTAACCACTCGTACATCGCAGGAGTTGCTTCGTGAGGTAACCTATCCCTTATCGATGCATGAACTCATCAACGATGGGCTTAAGCGCAAGGATAAGGTAGTTGAAAATCTTTTTGCTGTTCAGGATTACAGCCAACCCCGCCAGGTGGCTAAGGAAGTTATTGCAGATGAGGAAACCAAGCGGGCCCGCATCCTGAGCATCAATAGCGGTTACGGCTTTATTCAGTATCCGCCCAATAACCTTTTCTTCCATTACCAGGATGTTGAGGACGGCGAATTTGAGGAGCTCATTGAGGGCGATATGGTTGAGTTTGTTATTGGCATTAACGATAAAGGCCAGGAAGTTGCCAAGAGGGTTCGCAAAGTACCCGAATACGACGTTAATACTTGGTAGTATCCCATTCAATGAATGCCTGCAAGTGCAGGCATTCATGTTATTTGGCCGCTTGCTTTATCCAGTTTACAAGAGTAGGCTTGAGGGGTAATTTTCCCTGAACCTTGACCTCGTTATTGATAACCAGAGCCGGGGTTAATAGTACCCCATAATCCATAAACTTATCCATGTCGGTAATGCTCTCAATGTGAGCATTTATGCCTAACTCATCAACCACCTCGTGGCACATTGCTTCGAGTTTGTGGCAGTTTGGGCAGCCAATTCCAAGAACTTTAATTTCTACCATATCATTTTTGGTTTACAAGCCGCATCCCCCGCAGCAAGAGCCGCAGGCTGGGGCATGGTGAACATGTTGGTGGTTATCAGTTGAACCCTGCTTTGGTGCGCGGTATTCATCGCACGCATCACCACAATTTGGGCATGTGGCCATCATCTTGCTGCATGGGCCAAACGCTGCATCTATCCATTCGGTTTTGGTTCCATTGGCATCAAACTTAATGTTGCAGGTCCTACAGATGTATGTTTCCATGGTTCAATATCTATTTAAATTGATGTTCACTTATAACATTAATTGGCGGATTAAAGTAGCCAAAGTAAACCCATGGGTATTCGTTACGAATTTGTTCCATGATATGTTTTATGCCCAAAGGCTGTCCTTGCCCATCGAACTCAATTCGGCTGAAAAGCCAATCGGGGTCGATGTTGAAGTTGCGCCACTGTATCATGTTTATTCGGGCGGTTTCAATAATCTGCGTTAACGCCTTATACTCGTCGGCAGTGTCGGTAATACCCGGCATAACAAAGTAGTTGATTGATGACCAAGCATTATACTTGCGGGCAACCCTTAGCGATTCAATGGCGTCGGCTTGTGAAAAGTTAACGGGGCGGATATAAAGGTTGTACCATTTTTCCTGGGCCGAGTTCATGCTAACCCTAATGCTGTTAAGACCGGCTTTGAGCAGTTCTTCAACCGCCTTTGGTCTGCTGCCATTGGTATTCAGGTTGATTATGCCTTTTGATGTTTTAGCCCTGATTGCCTTAATGGCATCGCGTATGAGTTCCCATTGCATTAGGGGTTCACCCTCGCAGCCTTGGCCAAAGCTTACCACAGGGTTAGGAGCGGTTTCCAGGTGAGGAACGGCCACACCTACAATTTCTTCAACCGTTGGCACAAAGGTCAATCGGTGTTGCGACTCGTGCACGGGCGATTCATTCTCGTCCTGTTTCGATATACATCCCACGCAGCGGGCATTACAGGTTGGCGATACGGGAAGCGGCGCTTCCCATCGGTTCATCACGTAGTTTCGGGCAGCCGGGCAAAGGTAGGTGAAGGCACAGTTATCTACCAGGTGATGGATAAGCCTGTTGGTTGGATTTTGGGCTTTTATTTTTTTCCCGCGCTGTATAATAACTTTTTGGTTAAAATTTTCACAATCCTGTCGAGTATCGGGGTCGATTCGTAGGGCTGGAACATAGAATTGTCCGTTGTACCAGCCAATGGCCGTGTAGGCATAAAGCGGAAGAACGGGTGCGTTAGGAGTGTTTTTCCATGCGCCTATGGAAAGTTGGGTATGTGCGGGAGCAATAAAGGCCGCACAGGCAATACCATAGTTGCTCTCAATTAGTTCCCCCTTACGTGTATATCCTAGAACTTTTCGTCCGGGAAGCTCAAAAAGTTCGCTGCCATAGGGTAGGGGAATCATATCGTCGAGGTATAACGGGTAAATATGATTACCCGATCGCCCGGCGGCAAAAAGCTTAGGGTTTTCAAAAATGTTTCCTTTACCATCACTATATACCGCAAAGGGTTGAATTCGTCGTGCCATAACTAGTAAGTTCGGCACAAAGGTAATAAACATTTTACCACGCGCTGATGGTTTGAAAATAAAGGGTAAAGAGCCTGCTCTACGAAGCGGGAATAGTTAGTATTCAGAAAAATGAGTTTGGTCTAATTAAGTCATTACACTAATACAACAAACCAAAATGCCAAAGTGGTATGGTATTTCCAAAACCATACTCAATTTCGTCTTTCACTATATAGGTATTGGAGAGTTTGGAAACTTGTTTATTGCCCTTACTCTTGCCACCTATTTCAAATTCATTACCCTCTACCCTAAAATCGACTGATTCAGATGAAAATATTTTATGATTTAGTTTAAGTTGATTGAAGAAAAATGTTTCTCTGATATTGCCAATGTTGGCATGTTCACCACTTAGCATGTAGGCTAAGTTCGGATTGTTCAGGTAAACCTTATTTACTTTCCCTAACCTTCTAATACCTTTGGTATCGTTGGTTAGCTGTAGGATTAAGCCTGCTTTTTCTAAATATGAAAAATAATCGGGTAATAAATTTCTGGATACCCCTATCAAATCGGCAATTTTAGAGTGATTTGGTTTAAAAGGAACACTTTCGGATATTATTTGCAACAAATGTTTGAGTTTATCGATGGTTGAAACCCTCAAGTCTAAATATTTTGGAATATCTACCTCTAAAACAGCATTTACAGCTCCAGCTAATCGGATCATAAAATCGTTGTCTTTGTAAAATGGGTAATACCCATGATTCAAGTATTTCCTGAAGTAAATCAAAGGATTTTCCAGTGAAATTTTTACTTTTTGAGAAACAATTTGGTTAAGGCTATATACTTCTGTATTTTCTCCTGTTTCAAATATCAAATATTCGCGAAATGACAATCCATGGAGATGGTAGGGGACAACACGCCTACTTAAATCTCCGAAACCTTTATAAATATCGAGAATTGAACTACCGCTAAACACAATCTGTAAATTAGGAAAACTATCATAAATATTTTTAACTTCTTGTGACCAGCTTTTATACTTATGTACCTCATCAATAATTAAATGGCGGCCACCATACCTATAAAAGTAACCTGCCAAATCGAACAACGTGTGGTTTGAAAAATAAATATTATCCAGCGAAACGTAAAGACTATCATCTATCTTATTATCAATCTTAATTTTTTGTAGCATTAGCGTAGTTTTACCAACACCTCTTGGCCCTGTAATGGCTATAAGTCGTGCATTCCAGTTGATTTGATTGAGTAAATACCTTGTAAACCTGGTGTTTACTTTATCTATCAGTTCGTGGTATATGATGTTTAGTTGCTCCATGCTTTTTGTGGTTTTTTTGAGTAAAGATAATTAATTTCACAATGTACTGTGCATATTATTATAAATTTGCACAATGTGATATGCAAAAATAAAAAAAAGCGTAAATCATTAAAAACAATCAGTATTATTTTCATCCATTTTCATTATCCATATTCTTTTTAAAGAGATGAAACAATCTAATGTGGTGTTTTTAATCGCTGAGTACTTTTATCTTTCGGAAACCCAATCATTTATATTTATAATATCCTGATCAATAGCAATATAGTTATTTTATCAACATGTTTAAAATTTGATGGAGTAAGTCTTGGTTTCGCTTGGTTTGATTTTTAATTTTAGTTTGAAAGGGCAGGGTTAACATTTATCAAAACATTAGTATATGCAAGGGAAAACAACATTGGGTTACGGAAGGGTTAAGGAACAACACGTAACCAGGTTTATTTTTTGGTCAACCTATGAAAATTCTACACCTCTGAAATATACCGTTGAGTTGAGTAATGCTACCGGTGCAGTGCTTGCAATGCCTCAAAGTTTTGATTTTATCAAAGCTAACGATGATACACATACTCTATGCTTTCCCCTTGGAATCGACTGGATTGTTAAGGCTTTCCCATACCCAAAGCTATTCATGCATGGTGCTTTGCTGAAACCCGCTATTGAACGCAAGTTTACCAATCCTATTGCACTATCGGGGTTAATACTTGATGATTTATCGGTAAAGGTATCACCACGTTTGTTTTACAAAAATCTGTTATCGCAGTCCTTCTTCGATTCGTGGGATAAGATAAACGTTGCCCTTCTTTTACTGATGGTTGCCGAAAATATCCACACGGTGTTAAATTCTATTGAGAGGCTAACCATACTGTATGCCCATAACTATATGTATTTCCGTTATATTAACCTGGCATACTACTGCAGGGTCAAGGTGAACTGTTGCATTAGCCCACAAAAAGTTAATTCGATGTTAGAATTGCTAAGTAAGGAAAGCCCCCTAAATCCCGGAGATATTTGCCCAATTCGATTCGACAATACCTTTGATTCTTGCCGGGAACTAATTATTAGCTATCACGACTATGCGGCTAACCTAAAATCCATATCCTCGTTGATAGGAAAGCAGCAGCGAAAGCTTTACTCCGATAGCATTCCTTTACCCAAGGGTATTACCCTTATTGATTCGCCTCAGGCGCTTGCTGCCGAAGGCAAGAAGATGAGGCATTGCGCTGCAACCTACATTCCTGAACTAATGGCTAAGCGATCGTTTTTCCTGCATGTCAACAACAATGAAGCAGCCACGGTTCAAATAGCTAAAAATGCCACAAAACGATGCTTTGAAATTGTTCAAATAAAAGGCATTGCCAATGCCGAGGTGAGTCAGGATACTGTAAACAGGGTAAAGAAAACGATATCGACATTTGATGCACAACGTTTCTTTTTCCTGAACCACAGGTCGAGTAGCCGCAAACGTAAAAATGTTCAAGTTGGCCCAACCCTTTTCGATGGGCTCGAAGGGTGGGAGTAACTATTTGTAAAACATTTTCACGCCAATTTTATTACGGACAGAATTTGTCGTTTCACCATTTCATATTTGTCATCATAACAAAAACTAAAAAATATGGGAACCCAGTATCATGGAATTTGCAAAAAATGCGGCAAACGTTTTAAAATAATGGATGGAGGCGGATTTGCTTTTCACATGCTCCGCTGTAATAAATGTGGTAAACACAAAATGGTACCTTTTAAAAAATTGGGCGATTTGCACCTGCGATACCTTAAGGGGCTTAATCAACCATATAGCCTTGCAACTGCACACTACGATAATTTAATCAAGGAACTATTTCCGGGTGAGCCACTGTCGGAGGACAGCTATGAGGCTGCCATTGAGGAATTTGTGGGCAAATGTAGGTGTGGCGGTCAGTATAGGTTTAATGCGCCCCCACGCTGCCCACGTTGTCGTTGCACCGATTTCGAAATGGATAACACCGGTGCGCTTTGTTACGACTAAATCGATACATGTTTGAAAATATGTAAGCGGGGATTTATAGAATTGGCAGCCTAACATTGTGCTGCAATCTTCTTATCTTCGTGCCAAATAGTATTTAATGAATCAGGTAGATATTACCGAACTTTACAGACTGGTAAGGGAATTCTGTAAGCACGATACCACTGGCCACGACTGGTGGCATGTGCATAGAGTAACACAGTTAGCCTTATATTTGGCCAGGCACGAAGGGGCCGATGTTCGGCTTGTTGAGCCGGCAGCACTTGTTCACGATACCGACGATTGGAAATTAAAGGGTGGGGAAGGATATCCGAATGCCACATTAATGCTCAAGACCGTTGGGTATAACAGTAAACAGATTGCCGACATTATAGGAATTGTGGAGCAGGTGTCGTATAAGGGTGCTGGCGTCGATACCTCGCCACGTAGTATTGAAGCCATGGTGGTTCAGGATGCCGATAGGCTTGATGCTATAGGTGCAATTGGCATTGCGCGAGCTTTTGCCTATGGTGGCTCAAAGCATCGCCCTTTGTATCTTCCTCATTTGGAGCCCCAATTGCATGAAACCTTTGAGGAGTATAAGACAGCCCAAGGCCACACCATTAACCATTTCTATGAGAAACTTTTGCTTTTGAAGGACAGAATGAACACTGCATCGGCTAAGGCTTTGGCCGAGGAGCGCCATAGGTTTATGGAAATTTTCCTGGAACAGTTTTACCGGGAGTGGAATTTTAGGCCATGATTATAGCAATTATCGATATGGGCACTAATACCTTTAACTTATTGGTAGCCCAAACCTCGGGAGCAATTCTTCACGAGAGCAAACTGCCCGTTAAACTTGGTGAGGGAGGTTTTACTGATAAAAGGCTTACACCCGAAGCCATGCATAGGGCATATAATGCCATTAATGCTCACCTAAACACAGCTAAAGACTTAGGGGCAACCCAGTATTATGCCTTTGCAACATCGGCAGTGCGCGATGCTTCAAATGGACAGATATTTGTAAGTGAGATAAAGCAAAGGTTTAATATTGATGTTGAGGTGATCAGCGGTGACCGTGAGGCAGAACTGATTTGGAAGGGGGTAAATGCAGCGGTTGACTTGGGCGAAAGCCCAGCAGTTGTTGTTGATATTGGGGGAGGTAGCAACGAGGCTATTATAGCCAACTCGGAGCAAATATTCTGGCTTCATAGCTTCAACCTTGGCGTAACCCGTATTGCCGAGTGTTTTCCAATTTCCGATCCCATTACTACACGAGAGTTAGCCACCATTGAAAATTTCATGCTTCAAACAGTTGAGCCATTGCTACTGGCGGCAGCAAACCTAAATCCAAAAGTTATGGCTGGTAGTTCAGGTGCGTTCGATTCCTTCAGAAAAATACTAGCGCGTAAAGGGATTATACATGAAACTTCAAAGGTTTCGGCCGAAATACCGGTTGATGAATACCTGAAGTTACATCACTTTTTTATTACATCAACGCATGCCCAAAGGCTTGCACTACCGGGGCTTGACCCCATAAGAGTCGATTTGATTATTCCCGCATCGATATTTGTTAACTTACTGGTTCAAAAGTTAGGCATCAAAAAGATGTTTCAGTCCGATTACGCCTTAAAGGAAGGGTTTTGGGTGGAACTAAGTAATAAGGATAAAGGGTAAAGGATAAACGATAAAAGGATAAAGGATAAAGAATTCTCCTTAACCCGTTCTGAGTATAGAAAATTGTAGGTTTTAAACGAACAGTGCTTTGGTTTTTGGGGCTGGAACCTTTAACAGATTACATCTAACTTTTTTTTTTATCTTTACACCAAAATACTGGTTATGTCGAAAATATTGGTAATTGACGACGAAAAGGCTATTCGCAATACGCTAAAAGATATCCTGGAGGTTGAAGGGCATAATGTTGATGTTGCCGAGGATGGCCATGCTGGCCTTGAGATGTTTGAAAATGGCAGCTATGAACTTGTGCTTTGCGATATCAAAATGCCCCAGATGGATGGAATTGAGGTACTTGAAAAGCTTCAGGAGCGTCAGCCCGATGTGCCGGTAGTTATGATATCGGGGCATGGTAATATCGATACAGCGGTAGATGCTATCAAAAAAGGTGCGTTCGATTTTATTGAAAAGCCTCTCGATCTTAACCGTTTGCTAATTACCATTCGCAATGCTACCGATAAAACCATTCTGATACAGGAAACTAAAACGCTAAAGCGTAAGGTTTCAAAGGCATACGATATTGTTGGAGAATCGCCAGCCATAGTTAAGGTTAAGGAGATGATTGACCGTGTGGCTCCTACTGAGGCCCGTGTACTTATTACCGGTCCTAATGGAACA
>Ga0207433_10016372_pt1 | contig 10424 bp, 5 predicted proteins | sample YelNatPaOPGAMG01_FD_187559 | JGI IMG/M metagenome (GOLD analysis project Ga0207433, IMG submission 187559) | Hot spring thermophilic microbial communities from Obsidian Pool, Yellowstone National Park, USA - OP-RAMG-01 (SPAdes) (version 3) | ecosystem: Environmental > Aquatic > Thermal springs >...
CGATGGCGTCGTCCATACAGGTGGTCATGGCGGCGTATGTGCGCCGGTTCCGGTCCGTGATGGATGCGTAGCGCTCAAGGTATTCCGGCGGGGCCTGGAGCGGGGCGTGCGGCGAGTTGAACGCCAGGTAGAGGAACAGCGGCTGCTTCGCGTCGTGTTCCTCGATGATGCGGACGGCTTCGCGGGCGATCAGATTCGTCGAATAGCCCTCCTCGCGGAGGGCCTTTTCGTTGCGGTGCCAGTCGAGGCCGCCTTCCCGTTCGTGCGTGAAGTAGTCGATCGCCCCGCCGTACATGCCGTATTGCCAGTCGAACCCGCGCTGCAGCGGCCGATACGGCTTCTCGTAGCAGCCGAGGTGCCACTTGCCGGTGATCGCGGTCCGGTAGCCGGCGGCCTTGAGGGCCTGCGGCAGCATCCGCTCCTCGAGCGACAGCCCGTAGTTCGACCACGGACGGATCACGCCGACTTGCAGGCCGTAGCGGATCGGATACCGCCCGGTCATAAGGCTCGCCCGCGTGGGTGTGCAGACCGGCTGAACGTAGAACTGCTCCAGTCGCACGCCGGCGGCAGCGAGTTTGTCGAGGACCGGGGTACGGATTTCGCTGTCGTGATAGCCGACGTCCTTCCACCCGAGGTCGTCCGCCAGGATAACGAGGATGTGGGGACGAGCCGGGGGTTTGGGGTCGGCTGCCTGAGCCTTCGCTGCCGTCAGGAAGGTCGCCGCGAGTGCGATTGCCGCCGCCGTCAGGTGTTGCATGGGATCTCCTCCGAGTCTTCGGTTCGCCGATTCCGCGCCCGCATTGTGCACGAAGTGCGACGGAATGAAAAGCCGGCCGCAACGCCTTTTCCCCGGGCAGCCGGAAGATGTATAATAGGGTCGCTGATCCTTTCGCCGCGGGGTCAGCGGCTTCGCGGCTGCGCGGTCGGCCGTGAAGCATCCAGCGGCGTGGAAGGAGCCAGCTTATGTCTTCACGGAAGATCGCGTCCTCGCGCCCGAAGGGCTCCGAATCCAGCCGGCGAACCGTCAGGGCAGACACGAAGGTCTCCGCGGCCTCGCCCGCCGCCAAGGCGAAGCGCAGCGCCGCGGCGCCGATTTCTCACGCCCCCGGTACGCCCGTGGACGTCCTGGCTCGGGCAGAGGCCGATATCGCCGCCGCCGTCGATTCCCTGAACAAACAGATGAGCACGGCCATGGCCACGATCACCGAACTGGCGGTCGCCCAGCGCGGGCGGGGGGAGGCGGTTATCCGCACGGCCCCGCTTGATCGCGCAACGGCCACCTTCCAGCGGCTGATCGCGGAAGTTGTGGACGAGAAGCTTGCCGAGATGTTGCCGCCGCTGATCTCGTTGCGCAACGAGATGGACCAGCGGGCAAACGGCCGGGGTTCGTCGGATGGCACGGAGGAAGAGTTCTGCCGGCGCGGGCTTGCCGCGCTCGATCAGATCCTCGCCATCGCCGAGGTCCGCCGTTATGACGCCCGCGTCGGCGAGGCGTTCGATCCGGTGATTCACCTGGCGGTGGGCGAGACGAACCGCGCGGACCTCGCGAACGGGGCGGTGGCCGAGTCGCTCCAGCCGGGCTTTCGTTCCTCGCGGGGCAAGGTGATCGTCCCCGCCCGGGTCAAGGTCAACAGGAGGTGAGACCATGGCCCGCCTGGGCATTGATTTCGGTACGACCAACACGGTTGCCATGATCCACGACCGCGGCATGTTCTCGGTCGTGCTTCACGCCACGCGGACCCGAGCCGGCACGGTGGTACAGGAGGTGTATCCGTCCGCGATCCTGATCGACAAGGCGAGTGGGCGGCGATGGTTCGGCGTGGAGGCCGATCGTCGCTTCGGCCAGACCGGGCCGAGCAGCGACCATGTTTTCATCCCCTCGCTGAAGCGGCAGTTGCGCGGCTATTCCGAAGGCCGCCGTGTGGCAGTGGCCGAAGGCGGCGCGGGCCACCAGCCCGGGCTGGACCTCGCCGATCTGTTCACGGGTTTTCTGAAGTCGCTCGCCGAGTCGATTCGCCAGTCTCAGGCGCTCGACGCGGGCGAGCCGCTCGAGGCGGTGATCACCTGGCCGGCGAACGCCAACGGGGCGCAGCGGCATATTACGCGCAGGTGCTTCCGTGAGGCGGGCTTCGAGGTGCTCGACACGTTGAACGAGCCGACGGCCTCGGCCATCGAGCTTGCCGATTGTCTGACGGCCGGGCGGGGTTCGGAGCGGAAACGCAAGCCCTCGGCGGTGGCCGTGTTCGACCTGGGCGGCGGAACGTTCGACGCCTCCGTCGTGTGGATCGACGGCAACGATTTTCATGTGCTCGCCTCCGCCGGCATCGGGGACCTGGGCGGCGACGACTTCGACCGGCTGCTGCTGGATCTGTTCCTGCGGAAGCTCCAGATCCAGGCCGAGGAGATCGGGCCGCTCACGCGGCACGCGCTTCTGCGCCAGGCCCGTTCGCAGAAGGAGACGATCTCCGCCGGCGTGGCCCGGAGCCTCTTTCTGAACCCGCAGGATTTCGGTCTGGAGGGGCGGCCGGTGATGATCCCCGTGAGCACGTTCTACGAGCGTGTCCGGCCGCTGCTGCGGCCGGCGATCGAGACGCTCGGCCGCGTGATCGAGGCGGCGGCGGCGAAGGAGCCGCGCATCCGCGCGGATGCGGGCCTGACGCTCTATCTCGTGGGCGGCTCGTCGAAGCTGCCGCTCGTGGCGGAGATGGTATCGGAGGCGTTTCCCAAGGGGCGCGTCATTCTCACCGACAAGCCGTTTACCTCCGTTGCGATGGGCGCGGCGATCTGCGCCACGGAGCGCGTCAGCTACCGCGACGTCTTCGCGCGGCACTTCGGGCTGATCCGGCTGCGTGATCACGGCCGCGCGGAGACCTTCGATACGATCTTCCCCGCCGGCACGCCGATTCCGCGCAAGGGCGAACCGGCGCTGGAGAAGGTGGCGTGGTACCATCCGCATCACAACGTAGGTCACCTGCGATACCTGGAGTGTACGTCGATCGGACCGGACGGCCTGCCGGACGGCGACGTCCGCACATGGTCGGACATTCTCTTTCCGTACGATCCGCAACTGCCGCTGACGGCGTCGCTGTCGCGTGCGGAGATCGTGGCCACGGACCGCTTCGCGCATGAAGCGGTGTGCGAGGTGTACCGCTGCGACTCGGACGGCGTCATCACGGTGGAATTGCGCCGGCCGTCGCAGTTCGACGCGCGGACGTACGAAATCTTTCGCGATTGACGCGAACGGGGGTCGGGTACGCCCCTCGCTCGCGAGGTTCCGTCACCCGGCGCGGTCCCCGGATGCCTGCATAACGCTCTCGACGCCCGGTTCCCGCCGGAGGGCGGACGGCTCTTCCGCCGGCGGCGCCGCCGGTGGCAGGTGGCGGTACCAGAGGAAATAGAGCGCAATCAGGCTGGCGGCGAAGACCGGGAACGTGATCGCGAAGTCGCGCCATGCGCCGATGATCATCTGCATCGGCCAGAGGAACAGGGTGACCTGCCAGAGCAGCGCGAAGGGCAGGCTGACGATGTCGTGGAAGTGTTCCTTCCTCATGGCGCCGAGCGTCTCGGCAGAGACGGCGTTGCGGAGCGGCCCCCAGAATCCGAATGGTCGGGTCGTGCGATAGAAGTTTTCGAGTATTCTCCGGTCCGTGGGCGGCGTCAGGTACGTGCCGAGGATCGTGCCGGCCAGGGCGATCGCCGTGACGATGCAGAACTTCTCGATGGGGCCGAGGTCGGGATAGAGCGCCCGCTGCACGATGGCGGCTACGAGGCCCACCGCCGTCCCGATCACCACGCCGCCCGCGTTGAAGCGCCACCAGTACAGGCGGAACATGGTAGGCAGCGTGATGCCGGACAGCAGGCCCATGATGATCCAGTCCCAGATGTCGTTGATGCTCCGGACCGTGTAGGCCATCAGGAAGCTGCAGACGGTGATGAAGATGCCGAAGGCGTAGCTGGCGTAGATGAGTTCCTTCGTCCCGGCGCTTCGGCGGACGAACCCCTGGTAGAGGTCGCGCGTAAACTGCGCCGTCGCGAGGTTCACCGTGGGCGAGAAGGTGGACATCGCCGCCGCCAGCAGGGCCACGATGAACAACCCGCGCAGCCCCGGGCTGATCTCAAAGAGCAGCACGGCCGGGAGGATGCGCTCCGGGTTCACCGTACCGTGATAGCTGACGAGGTAGAGCTTCGTATTCCACTGCTCGCCGAGAATGGTCTTGAGCTTCTCCGCCAGGACCGGGTGTTTGCCGTTGATGATGTCCGCGGTGCGTTCCTCCCACATCTCCGGTCGGATGGCGGCCTGGAGCGTCGCGGGGTCCGTGAGGGCTTCGGGCCGGCCGCCCGAGGCCTGGGCGGCGAAGTGCTGCTTGATCGCCGTCGCGGCCTCCGTCAGCACCCTCTGGTCGGGGAATTGCCGGTTTACCAGGAACAGGCCGAGGGCGGCGAAGCTGATCATCATCGGCCAGCGGAACATCATCAGCCATGTCCAGAAGAAGCTCAGGATGCCGCACTCGCGTTCATTGCGGGCGCCGAAGTAGCGGCTGTCGGCGCCGCTGCCCAGGCCGACGATCATGGTGCGCAGCAGGTAGAAAAACGTCACAAAGAGCAGCGGCTGAAACTCCTCGTACCCCTTGAAGACCTGGGCGCGGACGTGCGGCACGGAACTCATCCACTGCGCGTTGCCGGTCACCTGCGCGGCCAGAGCGCCGAGGTCGCCGGCGTAACCGCCGATCCGGCCGAGGGCGACGACGCAGACCACCACGACGGCCGCCAGGATAATGAAGCATTGGAAGATGTCGGTATACACCACGCCGTAGAACCCGGAGACCACCGTGTAGGCGATGGTGACGGCAACCATGACGACCGCGCACCATGCCGGCGGAAAGGGCATGAACATGTTGAGAAACAGCCCTGCTCCCTTGATGAGGTAGGCCAGCATGCCGACCATGAAGACGATCGTGGCCACCGCCGTAATCGCGCGGGCGGCCTGGGCGCCGGCGCCTTCGCCGAAGCGGTAGATGTTCCATTCGGCGCCCGTCATGCAGTTCGACCGTCGGTGCCACTTGCCCGTCCAGAGCATCTGAAAGGCCAGAACCAGGCACGCGCCGCCGCGGAACTCCACATACAGCCCGCGCGGCCCCAGCATGTAGAGGAAGGAGACGATGACCATGGTGCCGGTCATGTCGATGAAGTTGCCCATGCCGGAGATGCCGAGCATCCACCAGGGCAGCTTCTTTCCGCCGAGGAAGTAATCCTCCATGCTGCGGGAAGCACGCCGTTTCAGCTCGAAGCCCATCACGAGCAGCACGGCGAAATACAGAATCATGACCGCGTAGTCCACGACGTTGAGGTATTGCAAGATGCTCCTCCTCGCTGCGCGTTCGGGTTCAGGATGCGTTGGGCCGCGGGCGGCCGGCGCGCGTCGGGTGAATGTTCGCACCGCCCCCGGGCGGCGTCAATCGGCTGGGCCGGGGCCGCCGAGGGGTCTCGTCACCGGGATTTCAGGGATTGGATCCGTTCCGCCATCCGATACCGGACGGCCTCCGGCAGGTCCGGGATCCGAAGCGCCTGATGGTAGACATCCGCCGCGTCGTCCTTGCGTCCCTGTTCCTCGTAGATGTCGGCCAGCAGGGCGTATACGTCGAGATCGGAAACGCCCCGTTTGATCGCTCCCTGCAGCACGTCGATCGCCCGGTCGGTCTCGCCCCTGCGGCGCAGGTAGAACGCGTAGGTGTAGGCGTACTTCGGCTCCTGCGGGCGCAGCTCGAACGCCTTGCGGCACCAGTCGACGGCCTCATCGGGACGTTTCTCGGCCAGCATGACGCCGAGGTTGTACGCCGCGACGGCCGACCGGGGCTCCGCCTTGAATGCAGCACGCAGCGCGGGCTCTGCTTCGTCCATCCGCCCGAGCTCGGCGAGCAACAGGCCGAGGTTCAGGTTGGCGGCGGCGTTGTGCGGATCCTGTTTCAGGGCCTGACGCAGGGCCTGCTCGGCCTTTTCATTCTGCCCCGTGGCGTTGTAGGCGAGCGAGATGTTGACCAGCGGCGGGATGCTCTCGGGTTGCAGCTTCACCGCCGTCTCGAACGACGCGATGGCCCGGTCGAACTCGCGCCGGCACATGAAAAAGTTGCCGAGGTTGTAGTGCGAGGCGTGATCGTCGGGCCGGGCCGTCATCACCTGCAGGAACTCGGCCGTCGCCCTGTCGAGGTCCTTTCGATCGGCGTCCGTCACCATTTCCGCCGGCAAAGCCGCCAGGGATCCCGCCGCGCGCACCCGCACCAGCCGGTACTCATCCCGCGTGGCGTTCAAGAGGGCTTCGATCGCATCGGGCGTCCATCGGCCGTTCATCGCCTCGGCGGCGCTCGCTCGGATGAGGGGCGAAGGGTCCTTCATCGCCGCCCGCAGCGCCGGCCACTTGCGGTCGTCGTCGCAGTTGCGGAGCAGGCGGATGAGCGAGTTGGCAAAGACCTCGTCCCGGCCTTCGCTGCCGAGATACGCCAGCATCTCGGGCAGCTTCGACCAGTCTTCCTTGCGGGCCGCGTCGATCAGACCGGCCTGCCGCAGCAGCGGCGCCTGGTAATCCTGCGGATGCCACTGGCGGATGTGCCGGTCCGACCAGGCCGCATCCTTGTCCGCGTGGCAGAGGTTGCAGGCGTTGGGCGATTTGAATGCGAGGCTCGCCGCCGGCGCCGGCGGCCGCATCGAGTGGTCGCTCCGCCGCATCCGCGCGAACTCCGTCATCGGCATGTGACAGGCGACGCACCGATTCCCCTCGCTGCCGGCCTTGTGGCGGGTGTGTGCCGGGGCGTTCTCGACCCGCTCCCGGTGGCACGGCAGGCACGCGCGGTTGGTCTCTTCGCCCGGAAACCGGTACCGTCCGCTCGATGTGTGACAATGAACACAGTCGATCTGCCCGGACTTCGCGCACGGGCTCATCCGCCACGTGGTGTACGTGTAGTTCTCGCCGAGGTCCCGCCCGTCGGGGTAGAAGTCCGGGTCTTCCAGGGTGACGAGGTCGTAGTGATCGAAATACCGGTCGCCGGGCTTGAAGTTCGTCGTCATCACGACCATCTTCGCGTGGCAGGGGGCGCAAAGGGTGTTGTTCTGCTCGTGGGTGAAGGGCTTGGTGCTGATGAGCTGCAGGTCCTTCGGGGGCTGCCCGGGCGGGGCCGCACGGAACGTGCGGACGTGCTCGCCCCCCGGGCCGTGGCAGGTCTCGCAGTTGATCCCCGGTTCGGTCCAGGTCGTGTGGTACGTATCGCTCGCGAGGTCATAGTTGGTCGAGAGCTGGCTGACGTGGCATCCGTAGCACGAGGTGTTGAATGTCAGTTGGCGGTCTCGCCAATCGAGCGGCTCGTCGCGGCGGTCGCCGAAATGGCGGACGGCGCTGGCCGTTGTGTCGAACCATGCCTTCCGGCGGACGTCATACGCCACGGGCAGGACCTGCAGGCGCCCGCGATCGAGGGGCGTCAGAAAGTAGTATACGTTCTTGCCGCCCATGACGTGTTCGATCGGGTACCGCTTCTCGCCGTCAGGGCCCGATTCGATGACCTCGCGACGGCCGTCCTCAATGTCGGCGCGGTAGCGGACCTTGCCGATCGGGAGGGCTTCTTTCTGCGGCGTGAGCTTTGTTCGGGCCAGCTCGTCGCGGAACGGCTGCATCGCGAGCCCGTGAAACGACGTTGCCCACTTCTGGTAGAACGGCTCATGGCAGCTCCGGCAGCTCGATGATCCGTAGATGTCGGACGCCGGGCGGGCGGCGGGGACCGCGGCTGCGGTGGCCGCTGTCTGCGCCTGCGCGGCACGGGCGAACGCGGCCAGAGACATTACACAAGCTGCAACGGAGATTCCGGAATACGTTCGCATGTTCGCTCTTGCGTTCGTACGAACCGCCGGGCCACGCGCGAGGCACCGGGCAGCTATCTCGACGGCGTTATATACCGCGCCGGCGGCGCGGATGCACGCCGCCCGGAAACGCGTGCGCTATGAAAACCGGACGCGCTCCGTGGGCCAATTACCCGCCGCTGCCTCACGGAGTTGCTCAATCGGGACCGGCGCGGTCTGATACGGACGGCCGGAGGCGATCGTGGGACACGTACGGCTTATAGGCGCTATCCGTCGCGTATCATGCGGGCACGCCGGGATACCTCCCGCAAGCGGCCGTGCGCGAGTGCGGCTGACGGGGGACATGATGCCTTTGCCGAAAGCGGCGCCGGCACGGGCCCTGCGGCGGGACGAGCCGGGGCGACTTGTGCTGGTGTCTCTGGCGTTTGTCGTCGCAATCAGTCTTGTGGGCTGCGGCTCCGCGGCTACCCGCAGCCTGGACTTTCGGCTGCCGGCAGGCAGTCGGGAACGCGGGGCCGTCGTGTTTCTGGTGGACGGCGTAAACGCGGAGACCTTCGAGGAACTGCTCGATAAGGGCGAGCTGCCGGCCATCCGGAAGTACTTCGTCGATCGCGGGCTGTATGTCCGCCGGGCCGTCGCCGGCATTCCCACGATTACGCTGGTGAACCAGACCTGCATCATCACGGGACGGTTCCCGGGCCATCACGGCATCGTGGGCAACGGGTGGTTCGATCGCAACCGGCTCATCCTGCGCGACTACCGGTTGATCGCGGAGAAGAACAAGCTTGACCAGGACCACCGGGCAACCACCCTCTTCGAGTGTCTGCCGGATGAGCTGACGTGTTCGTTGTTCTACCAGTCGCACCGCGGGGCGACGAAATGGGCCGAGGACCGCCTTTCGGCCGGTCCGCCGTTCTTCTTCGGATGGTATGGGTTTATCGACGAACTGACACTCTCGCGGTTCGAGATCGTGGCGGACCTCTCGCGGCGGTACCGGCAGTTCGCCGGCCTCACGATGGTCTACCTGCTGAATGCCGATTTCCAGGCCTACGAGCACGGGACCGGCTCGCCGCAATACCGCCAGGCCCTGCGGGACGCGGACCGCGGCGTGGGGCGCGTCCTGGGCGATCTCGAGCGGGCCGGCCTGCTGGAGAAGATCCACATCGCGCTGGTCTCCGACCACGGCCACTCGGATGTCACGCGCCACTACAGCCTTGCCCGGCTTCTTCGGGAGCAGGCCGGCGTGAACCTGTCGCGCGATCCTGTGTCGGAGGATGTCCCGTTTGAGGCGAGACTCGCGACCTTTGACCGGTGCACGGGCGTCTGTTTCTACAACGGCGATCGATATGCGGGCCTTTACCTCCGCAAGCCGGATCGCCGGACCGCCGCCGGCGGCCGATGGCATACCTGGCTGGTCCGGCCGTCGATGGAGGATCTGAAAGACTACCCGGCCAGGGGCAGGACCATCGACCTTCCCTCGCTGCTGGTCTCGCACGACGCGGTGGACGCCGTGTGCTTTTCGGCCGGACCTGATCGTGCCCGCGTGCAGACAAAGGCGGGCGAGGTGGAGTTCGACCAGCACGGGGGGGCCGGCATGCCGATCCGCTACCGTCTCATCCGCGGCACGGATCCGCTCGGCTGGCGCGACCAGGTCTCCGACGACGTGCTCGGCGGCAAGGCCCTCGGGCCGCGTGAATGGCTCTCGGTTACCAGCGCGACGGAGTATCCCGACCTTCCGGCGCAGATTGTGGCGTATTTCCGGGCCGACCGCGCGGCGGACCTCGCCATCTTCGCCGCCGTCGGTTGGGACTTCGGCACGCGGCATCGTTCCGGCCACGGCGGCGTGCGTGCCGTGGATCTGCGGGTCCCGTTCATTCTGGCCGGCCCCGGCGTGCCGCACGAACAGCGCGACACGGACGTGCGAACGGTCGATCTGATGCCCACGCTTCTGATGCTGCTGGGGCGTCCGGTGCCACCAGGGCTTGACGGTAAGAGCCTGGTTTCGCAACCGGACCACGGCGATGTCCGTTGAATGGCCGGCATCCACAGCGCCAGGCCGGCCGCCGTGGGCCGTGCCTCGCGGCTTTATCGCGGCGGATCGGCAGGGACCGGGAGATGCGTTCCGTTCGCATGACCGCGCTTCGCGAGGCGCGCAGACGCACGACGTTCAGGTTGCCCTCGATGTGCGTTTGACGACGGCCCCGTGCGAGACTACCATCGTTCGACCAATGGGATTTGTCCCTGCCCCTCTTGCGTCCGGGCTTGCTCAGGCTCCGACATCTCCGATTGGCAGCCAGGGTGTGAAACATTCTTGCGGATGAGCATGCGCGCCGGCGGGCCGTGCATGCCGGTTTCGGCGGCCTGCGGCCGATGGGAGCCGCGGACAGCCGGCTGGATGTGAATTCCGCGTTGTGAAGTGCGTGCGGGATCATCCCGGGCGTTCGGGATGGGGCCTTCCGCGGCGGCGCGCTCGGACGCTGTCAACCCTACAGGTGGAGACTCTTATGGGACGAAACGTGAGACCCTCGGTTCTCAAACGTGATCGCGAACGGAGGAAGGCGGAAAAAGCGGCCCGGAAGCGC
>Ga0207433_10016379_pt1 | contig 10422 bp, 12 predicted proteins | sample YelNatPaOPGAMG01_FD_187559 | JGI IMG/M metagenome (GOLD analysis project Ga0207433, IMG submission 187559) | Hot spring thermophilic microbial communities from Obsidian Pool, Yellowstone National Park, USA - OP-RAMG-01 (SPAdes) (version 3) | ecosystem: Environmental > Aquatic > Thermal springs...
CACCACCGGCTTGTTGATGAAATAGCTCGCCGCCCGGCGCAGCTGATCGTCCAGCGCCGCGAACCAGCCTTCCAGCGGCGGCTCCGGCGCCAGGATCAGTGCCATGAAGCTGCGCCCGCGGATGCGCAACGCCGGCAGGGCGGGGGCGGCGGTTACCGGCACGGCCTCGGCCTGTTCAAAAAGATCGGCTTGCGAGCAAGCGTTTTTTGAAAAAATGGGAGCATTTCAAGAGTCCGTTAAGCAGCCGGGTGGAGTCAGGTCAAGGGTTTTGGCAGGCCTCGGCATGAGCTTTGATCCATATCAAGGACGGGCTGCGTAAAAAGGTTCACATGGTGCTCACCTTATGCGGCGGACGGCTTCCCGTATCAGGGCCACCATTTTCAGGGATGAACCATATGTTTTGCTTCCAGTGTGAACAGACTTCGCGCGTTGACGGCGTGGCGGGCTGCGCGAGCGCCAAGGGTGTGTGCGGCAAGGATGAAACCACCGCCGACCTGCAGGACGTGCTGATCCACCTGCTCAAGGGCATCGGCCAGTACAGCACCCGCCTGCACCAGCTTGGCCAGCCGGACAACGCGGCGGACAGCTTCATCATGTATGGCCTGTTCACCACGCTGACCAACGTCAACTTCAACCGCGCCGTGTTCATGGAGCTGATCCCCGAAGCCGCGCGCATCCGCGACCGCCTGCGCGCCGCCTATGAGGCCGCCGCCGCCAAGGCCGGGCAGACCGCCGCGCCGCTCTCCGGCCCGGCCCAGTTCCAGCCGGCCGATAATCTGGCCGGGCTGCTGGCCCAGGCGCAGATCGCCTCGGTGCGCCACGGCGTCGAGCTCGTGGGCGAGGACGTGATCGGCCTGCGCGCGCTGATCCTGTACGGGCTGAAGGGTGTGGCCGCCTATGCCCACCATGCCGAGGTGCTGGGCCAGGCGAATGAGGAGATCTACTCCGGCATCGCGCATGCGCTGGACTTCCTGGCCGGTGAGCCGGTGGATGTCGCCGCCATGCTGGAGGAGGCGATGGCCCTGGGCCGCCTGAACTACACGGTGATGCAGACGCTGGATGCCGCCAATACCGGCAATTTCGGCGCCCCGGCCCCGACCGAGGTGCTCACCACCCCGGTGGCGGGCAAGGCCATTCTGGTCTCCGGCCATGATCTGCGCGACCTGCACAACATCCTGGAAGCGACCAAGGACAAGGGCATCAACGTCTATACCCATGGTGAGATGCTGCCCGCCCATGGTTATCCCAAGCTGCACGCCTATCCGCATCTGGCGGGCAATTACGGCGGCGCCTGGCAGAACCAGCAGAGCGAATTCGCGGCCTTCCCCGGCCCGATCGTGATGACCTCGAACTGCCTGATCGAGCCGCAGCCGAGCTACCGCAACCGCATCTTCACCGCCGGGCCGGTGGGCTGGCCGGGCATCCGCCACATCAAGAACGACGATTACAGCCAGGTGGTGCAGGCGGCGCAGGCCATGCCGGGCTTCACCGAGGCCGCGCCGGAGAAGAAGGTGCTGGTCGGCTTTGGGCACGAGACCCTGATGGGCGCGGCCGGCGCCGTGGTGGACGCGGTGAAGAGCGGCGCGATCAAGCATTTCTTCGTGATCGGCGGGTGCGACGGCGCCGCCCCGGGCCGCAACTACTACACCGACTTCGCCGACCACGCGCCGAAGGACGCCATGGTGCTCACCCTGGGCTGCGGCAAATTCCGCTTCAACACCCATGATTTTGGCACCATTGGCGGGCTGCCCCGGCTGCTCGACGTTGGCCAGTGCAACGACACCTACTCCGCCCTGCAGATCGCCCTGGCCCTGGCCAAGACCTTCGAGTGCGGCGTCAACGACCTGCCGCTGTCACTGATCGTCTCCTGGTTCGAGCAGAAGGCCGCCGCCGTGCTGCTCACCCTGCTGGCGCTGGGCGTGCGCAATGTGCGCCTCGGGCCGAGCCTGCCCGCCTTCCTCACCCCGGCGCTGCTTGGCGTGCTGGTGGAGAAGTTCGGCGTGCAGCCGATCACCACGGCGGATGCGGATATCTCCGCCGCCCTCAACCGCCAGGCGGCCTAACCGCCCGGCACCGCCCAGGGAGCCCCCGCTCCCTGGGTTTTTTTCTGACGCAAGAGGATCGCAGCATGGTTGTGACTTTGGTGACCCGCGACGCGGCGCGGCTGGAATTTCCCTGTGCCAGCGGGCAGGATGTGCTGGGCGCGGCCGAGGCGGCCGGGCTGTACCCGCCCGCCATGTGCCATGAGGGCAGTTGCGGCATGTGCCAGGCGCGGGTGGTGGAGGGCGCGTATGAGATGGGCCCGCACACCGAGTCGGCCATGCCCGCCGGGCCCGGGGGCGTGCTGCTCTGCCGCTGCCTGCCGCAGGGCGATGTGACCATCGAGCTGCCCTGCACCGACGCCCAGGTCGGCCGCCACAAAATTCCGGTGCGCGAGGCCGAGATCGAGGCGATGGCCCCGGCCGGGGCCGGCGCCGTGGCGCTCACCCTGCGCCTGCGCCCCGATGCCGAGCTGGGGCTGGCGGCGGATTTCATCCCCGGTCAATACATGGAACTGACCATCCCCGGCACCGAGACTCGCCGCGCCTATTCGCTGGCCAATCTGCCGAACTGGGAAGGGCGGCTCGATTTCATCATCCGGCTGCAGCCGGGCGGGGCGTTCTCCTCCTGGCTGGGCGAACGCGCGGCGGTGGGCGATGTGCTGAACGTGCGCGGCCCGCTCGGGCATTTCGTGCTGGATGAAACCAGCCCGCGCCCGCGCTGCCTGGTGGGCGGCGGTTGCGGCATGGCCCCGCTGCTCTCCATGCTGCGCCACATGGCGGATTTCCAGGATTCGCAGCCCGTGCACCTGATCTATGGCGCCAACCGCGAGGATGAGCTGCTGCCCGCCGAGGAGCTGGACGCGCTGCGCGCCGCCCTGCCGCAGCTTGGCGTGACGCTGAGCGTCTGGCGCCCGGGCCCCGGCTGGACCGGGTTTTCCGGCACCTCCGCCGACGCGCTGGACGCCTATCTCGCCACCGCCGCCGAGACGCCGGATATTTATGTCTGCGGTCCGCCGCGCATGATGGACGCGGTGATGGCCGCCGCCCAGCGGCGCGGCGTGCCGGAGGCGCAGATCTTCGCCGAGCGCGTGCAGAGTTGAGGCGCCGCCCCGGCGGCGGTAGGGTGCACCATGCATCTGACACGATTTACCGATTTCGGCCTGAGAACCCTGATCTATCTGGCCTTGCAGCCGGAGAAGCTGGGGCAGATCGCCGAAATCGCCGGGGCCTATGAGATTTCCGAGAGCCACATGACCAAGGTCGTGCACCGCCTGGGGCAGGCGGGGCTGATCGAGACGCTGCGCGGGCGCAATGGCGGTATCCGTCTCGCCCGCCCGGCAACCGAGATCGGGCTGGGCGATGTGGTGCGGGCGCTGGAGCCGGAGTTGGCCCTGGTCGAGTGCCAGGCTGGCAATTTCTGCGTGATCGGCGGGCTGTGCCGCCTGCAATCCATCGTCAATGAGGCGCAGGACGCGATGCTGGCGGTGATGGACCGCTACAAGCTCTCCGATGTCGCTGGGCCGGATAGCCGCGCGCTCAAGCGCCGCCTCAAGGTCGGGGTGGAGGAGGCTTAACCCTCCGGGTTTTCCTTGCGCAGCACGTCGAGCGGCACGAGCGCGCCGTCGCGCTCGAAATGCCAGAAGGTCCAGCCGTTGCAGGATGGCGCATTCTGCACCGCCGCCCCCACCTGATGGATGGAGCCGCGATGCGCGCCGGAGATGAGCTGCCCCTCGGCCGTGACCTCGGCGCCGAAGCGGCGCTGCTTGTCCATCACCGGCGTGCCGGGGCGGATGATGCCGCGCTCGACGAAACTGCCAAAGGCGATGCGCGGGGCCTCGCGCCCGGTGGGCGGGGCGAGCACGGCGGTCTTGGGCGCCTGCCGCTCGGCCTTCAGCCGGCCCCAGGCGGCCTCGACATAGGCGGGGTGGCGCTCGATGCCGATGAAATGCCGGTGTAGCCGCTTGGCCACGGCGGCGGTGGTGCCGGTGCCCAGGAACGGATCGACGATGATATCCCCCGGGCTGGTCGAGGCCATGATGACGCGGTGCAGCAGGGCCTCGGGCTTCTGGGTCGGGTGCAGCTTCAGCCCGTGCTGGTTCTTCAGCCGCTCCCCGCCGGTGCAGAGCGGCAGCGTCCAGTCCGAGCGCATCTGCAGATCGTCGTTCAGCGCCTTCATCGCCTGGTAGTTGAATTTATAGCGGCTCTGCGGGCTCTTGGCCGCCCAGATCATCGTCTCATGCGCGTTGGTGAAGCGCCGGCCGCGGAAATTCGGCATCGGGTTAGTCTTGCGCCAGATCACGTCGTTGAGGATCCAGAACCCCATATCCTGCATCATCGCGCCGATGCGGAAGATGTTGTGATAGGAGCCGATGACCCAGATTGTCCCATCTTTGAGCAATATGCGGTGGCATTCCGCCAGCCAGTCGCGGGTGAAGGCGTCATAGGCCGCGAAATCCGAAAACCGGTCCCACTCCTCGTCCACCCCGTCCACCAGGCTGTCATCCGGGCGGCGCAACTCGCCGCGCAGCTGCAGATTATAAGGCGGATCCGCGAAAATGCAGTTCACCGACGCGTCGGGCAGCATGCGCAGCATCGTCCCGGCATCGCCGAGCAATATCTGGTCCAGCGGCAGTTCGCGCAGCACTTCCACAGGCAAGGCGGATCCTCGAAATCACGGGTTTCAGCAGATTTGGCGTCTGCCCCGTAACCGCGTCAACACTGGGCAACTATATTTTGTCTTCGCGCCGTTAATAGCAAGATAACCGTTGCGCTATTCTTGACATGCCGGGGGGGGATGGGTAGCAACCCGCCAACGTCTAGGCGGGTTCTCCGCTGAAAACAGGTGCATGAGCGAAGGTCGGGACAAAGCGGCGTTTGAACAGCGGCTCAAGGCTGCCGAACAGGCTGCCGAGGGGCCGAAGCGGGACGCGGCTGAAAGCGATGCCGGGTCCGCGCGGCGCGCGATCGAGCTGGCGATGCGCCTGGGCGTGGAAATGGTGGCCGCGATGGTCATCGCCGTGGTGATCGGCTGGGGGCTGGATAAGCTCTTCCATACGACCCCCTGGCTGATGATCCTCATGGTGCCGGTGGGTATGGTGGCCGGGCTGCGTAATCTGCTTCGCGCATCCGGTGACAAAACAGGCGGCTGAACGGGATAGACATGGCAGGACCAACGATCGACGCGCTGGGACAATTCACCCTGACCACGGGGCTTGGCGGCCTCGGCCGCGCCGTGAACTTCACCAATTCCAACGAGGCGATGCTTGGCGCCGCCGTGGTTGTGGTGCTGGTGTTCGCGCTTGGGCTGCGCAGCCGGGCGCTGGTGCCGGGCCGCACGCAGTCGCTGGTCGAGATGCTTTATGAGTTCGTGCGCAATATGTGCGTGGACACGATCGGCGAGGAGGGGCTGCGCTTCTTCCCCCTGGTGTTCACCATCTTCAGCTTCATCCTGCTCGGTAACCTGATCGGGCTGTTCCCCTATTTCTTCGCCTTCACCAGCCATATCGCGGTCACGCTCACGCTGGCGCTGTTCGTGTTCGTGTTCTCCACCGGGGTGGGGTTCTACACGCATGGCTTCAAGTTCCTGAAATTCTTCGTGCCCTCCGGCGTGCCGAGCTGGCTGCTGCCGCTGCTGGTGCCCATCGAGATCATCTCCTACCTCTCCCGTCCCGTTTCCCTCTCGGTCCGTTTGTTCGCCAACATGACCGCCGGGCACGTGATGTGGGAGGTGTTCGCCGGCTTCATGCTGCTGCTCACCGCGAGCTTCGGCGTGCTGGGCGCCTTCGCCTCGGTGGTGCCGCTGGGGCTGAATGTGGCGCTGGCGGCGCTGGAGCTGCTGGTGGCCGGGCTGCAGGCCTACGTGTTCGCCATCCTCACCTGCCTGTATCTGCACGACGCCGTGCATATGCACTAACGCTTTCGCCAATAAGTTTCTCGGAAAGGAAAGTTACATGGATCCTCAGTCTGCCGCTCTGCTCGCCAAGGACGTTGGCGCGGGTCTCGCCACCATCGGTGTCGCCGGCGCCGGTGTCGGTATCGGTAACCTGTTCGGCTCGTTCGTGTCCGCCGTTGGCCGCAACCCGGCCGCCCGCGACAACATGTTCAAGGACGTGCTGCTGGGCTTCGCGCTGACGGAAGCCGTCGCGCTGTACGCGCTGGTTATCGCGCTGGTCATTCTGTTCACCTGATGCGCCGCGTAAGCACCGCTCTGCTGCTGGCTTTGGCACCTTCGGCCGCTCTGGCCGAGGGCACCATGCCGCAGATGGATTTCGCCAACCCGCTGACCCTGGATCAGGTGGGCTGGATGGCGGTCATCCTCGTGGTGCTGTATCTGCTGCTTTCGCGCTGGGGCCTGCCGGAAATCGGCAAGGTGCTGGAACATCGCGCCGGGGTGATCGCCAAAGATCTCGCCGCCGCGCGCGCGGCCAAGGTGGAAGCCGATCAGGCGGTGGCGCAGCTCAACGCGACCATCGCCCAGGCCCGCGCCGCCGCGCAGGCCGAGGTGGCGAAAGCCGTGGCCGACGCCAAGGCCGACGCCGCGGCGAAAGCCGCCGCCCTGGCCAGCCAGCTGGAGGCCAAGCTCGCCGAGTCCGAGGTGCGGATCGACGCCGCCCGGGCCGCCGCGCTGGCCGCCATCAAGCCCGTGGCCGCGGAGGCAGCCAGCTCCATCCTGTTGAAACTCACGGGCAGCCAGCCCGCTGAAGACAAGCTCGCCCGGCGTCTCGACGACGCGCTGGCAGCGCGTAAGGCGGCATAAGCCATGGAATACCAAGCTCTCTCCGGCGCCGCTTTTTACGCGCATGGCGCGTTCTGGGTCTTTGTGGCGGTGGCCATCTTCGCCCTGATCGCGGGGCGCAAGATCATGGCCGCGATCGGCTCGATGCTCGATGCCCGCGCCAAGAGCGTGAGCGACGCGCTGGCCGAGGCCGCGCAGCTGAAGGCCGAGGCCGAGGTCATTCTCGCCGACGCCAAGGCCCGCCAGGCCCAGGCCATGGAAGATGCCAAGCAGATCCTGGAAACCGCGCACCAGGAAGCGGCCAGCCTGGCCGCCGCCCTGGCCGCCGAGGCTGAGGCCACGGCGAAGCGCCGGGAGCGCATGGCGATGGAGCGGATCGCCGCGGCGGAAGCCTCAGCCGTGAGCGAGGTGCGCGCCGCCGCGATCGACATCGCCACCGCCGCCTCCGCCGCGCTGCTGCGCGACGAGCTGGGCGCGCAGGGCGATGCCGCCCTCATCGACCGCGCCATTTCCGGCGTGCCGGGCGCGCTGCGCGCCTGATCTCGGAATAGGCTGCCAGATAAAAGGCCAGGGGCTGCGGTCCCTGGCCTTTTAAGTTGTATATACTTTTATCCGTTTTCCCCGTTTTGACCCGTTGCGCGCATGGCTGAAAACGGCCATGATGCCCCGTGTTGCATCACTGCGCGATGCTCTGATGGACAAAATGCACAATATTGGGAGAATGCGATGAAGCAGATTTTCGCGCCGGCGGTTGCCGTGGTTTGCGCGCTTGGTACGCTTGCCGCCCCTGTGGCCGCTCAGGCCAAGGCGTTTACGCAGATCACCTTCGGGGTGGATGCGACCTACCCGCCATTTGAGAGCCTTTCGCCCAGCGGCGCCTTCCAGGGCTTCGACATCGACCTCGGCAAGGCGATCTGCGCCGAGCTGAAAGTGAAGTGCGTGTTCGTGTCGCAATCCTTCGACGGCATCATCCCGGCCCTGCAGGCCCGCAAGTTCGACGCCATCCTGTCCTCGATGACGGTGACGCCGGAGCGCGCCAAGCAGATCAATTTCTCCTCCGAGATGTATAATGAGCCGACCAGCCTCGTCGAGAAGAAGGGCGCCGGGCTGGAGCCGACCGCCGCGAGCCTGAAGGGCAAGAATGTCGGCGTCGAGGCCGGCACCATTCAGGAGACCTATGCCAAGACCTATTGGCAGCCGCAGGGCGTGAACGTGATCTCCTATCAGGGCCAGGATCAGGTCTATGCCGACCTGCTCTCGGGCCGCCTGGATGCCTCGCTGCAGGATTCGGTGGAGGCTGATTACGGCTTCCTGAAGACCCCGAAGGGGGCCGATTACCAGTTCGGCGGCAATGTCACCTACGATCCGAAGGATGTGCTGGGCTCTTATATCGCCATTGGTGTGCGCAAGGATGAGCCGACGCTGCTGAAGAAGATCGACTGGGCGATCGCCGAGCTCCACAAGAACGGCACCTATAACAAGATCGAGGCGAAGTACTTCAACTTCGACGTTTACGGTACGCAGCCGGCGGCCACCACCGCACCGGCGGCAGCGGCGCCCGCGGCGAGCGCGCCCGCGGCCCAGTAAACGGTTTGTCTCTGGCTCCGGCGCGCGGCGCCGGAGCCGTTCCTGGGGAGGAACGTTATGTTCAATCTGGCGGGCTACGGACCGCAGCTTTTCAGCGGCATGGTGACGACCATAGAGTTGTCCGTGCTGTCGCTGGTGGTGTCTTTCGTCATCGGCTTGCTTGGCGCTTCGGCCAAGCTCTCCAAAAGCCGCCCGATGCGCGGCGTGGCCACTGTGTACACCACCATCATTCGCGGCGTGCCCGATCTCGTGCTGATGCTGCTGATCTTTTATTCGCTGCAGATCTGGCTGAATGATTTCTCCGATTACCTGAATTCGCTTCAGGGCAGCTTCACCTTTGCGTTTCCGCTCGATCCCTTCACCTCCGGCGTGATCACGCTTGGCTTCATCTACGGCGCGTATTTCACCGAAACCTTCCGTGGCGCCTTTCTCGCGGTGCCCAAGGGGCAGCTTGAAGCCGCGCGCGCGTTCGGCATGCGCCCCAAGCAGGTGTTCCGGCGCATCCTGTTCCCGCAAATGATGCGCTACGCCTTGCCGGGCATCGGCAATAACTGGCAGGTGATCCTCAAGGCCACGGCGCTGGTGTCGCTGATCGGCTTGTCGGATGTGGTGAAAGCCGCGCAGGCGGCGGGCGAGGCCACATTCCGCACCTTCTTTTTCATCGTGGTGGCGGGGGCGGTATACCTTGTGCTCACCACCGTCTCAAACGGCGTGCTGATCCTGTTGGAGCGCAAATACTCCGTCGGCGTGCGGAAGGCGGCGCTATGATCGATATTCTGCAAAATTACTGGCAGGCCTTGCTGTATTCCGATGGCTACGGGGTGACCGGCCTGGCCATGACGCTGTGGCTGCTGGTGCTCTCCTGCGCCATCGGCTTCTGCCTGGCGCTGCCGCTGGCGGTGCTGCGCAATGCGCGCAACCCGGTGCTGTGGTTCCCGGTCTGGCTGTATACTTTCATCTTCCGCGGCACCCCGCTCTATGTGCAGCTCCTGCTCATCTATAGCGGCATTTATGGGCTGGATTTCGTGCACCATACCGCGCCGCTGGCCGATTTCTTCCGCTCCGGGCTGAATTGCACGATCCTCTCCTTCGGGCTCAATACCGGTGCCTACACCACCGAGATCTTCGCGGGCGCGATCAAGGAGACCTCGCATGGCGAGGTGGATGCCGGGCTGGCGATGGGCATGTCGCGCGTGACGCTGTACCGGCGCATCATCATCCCAGCCGCGCTGCGCCGGGCGTTGCCCGCCTACAGCAACGAGGTGATCCTGATGCTGCACGCCACCACCCTGGCCTTCACCGCCACGGTGCCGGACATTCTGAAGGTCGCCAACGACGCCTATTCCGCCACCTATGCCCCGTTCGACTGTTTCGGCATCGCGGCGCTGATCTATCTATGCGTGTCATTCACGCTGATCTTTTTGTTCCGCCGGACGGAGCGGCGCTACCTCGCCTTCCTTAGCCCGTAAGGCGAGGCTGGGGGGCGGCATTAAATTCTGCGGGGCTTGATCCGGATCAAACCCCGCGTATGGATGAAACATTACAGTCTTATCCATGAGAATTGTTGTATCCCTGGGCGGCACGGCGCTGCTGCCGCGAAAAGAAAGCTTGTCCCCTGGCATCCTGCGTAAGCGGGTGGCGGAAGTCGCCCGAAACCTCGCGGGGGCGATGATGGGGGGGCACCAGATCGTCGTCACCTTTGGCGATGCCTCGCAGCTGGGCCTGCTTGGGCTGCAGACGCTGAACAGCCCGCGCGAGGCGTTGATGCCGCTGGATGTGCTGCATGCACAGGTGGGAGGCTGGCTGGGCTACGAGCTTGAGCGCGAGATCCGCAACGCCTTGCCGCCGGGGGCGCTGGTGGTAAGCATGGTCACCCAGACCCTGGTGGATATGCATGACCATGCCTTTCGCGAGGCTGGCCTGCCGGTTGGTCCGGTGTTCGACAAGCCAACCGCCGAGCGCCTCGCCAAGGAGTTGGGCTGGAAGATCGATCGGGCCGGGGAAGGCTGGTGCCGCATGGTCCCGGCGCCGCAACCGGTCGATATCATCGAGACCGAG
>Ga0207433_10016380_pt1 | contig 10422 bp, 9 predicted proteins | sample YelNatPaOPGAMG01_FD_187559 | JGI IMG/M metagenome (GOLD analysis project Ga0207433, IMG submission 187559) | Hot spring thermophilic microbial communities from Obsidian Pool, Yellowstone National Park, USA - OP-RAMG-01 (SPAdes) (version 3) | ecosystem: Environmental > Aquatic > Thermal springs >...
CTATCAATTTTAAACCATCTACGTCTACAACCTCATCGTCTAAAACCCTTAGCTTGGTATCTTTAATAGATCTTAAGGCTTCATCAATGCCGATATATGTTTCGTGGTTGCCGGTTATAAAAAATACTCCATCCTGAGAATTTATGTTATTTAAATTATCTAAAAGATGATCCATTTTACCGTCTGTGCCGTCAAGCAAATCCCCTGTTATGACCACCATCTTGGGATTAATTGAATTTACTTTTTCTATGATGTCTTTAAGAAACTTCTCTTTATGTATTATGCCCAGATGGATATCAGAGATTTGGACAATGGTTTTATCTTTCCAATTTTGATTAATATCGGGTATATGAACCGAGATATTTTTGACAATGGGTCTTGAGGCGTTATAAACACCCCAAAAAGAAAATAATACAAAGACGCCAAAAACCAAACCGGCAATGACTTTTAAATTGTGAGCAATTTCAAAATAATTTAAAAGGCCCTTTAATATCCATAAAATTAAGGCCGCCATAAACATATTTACAAGAAGGCCAAGCCATAAAGAAGAAACAAAATACAGATATCTTAAAAAGGTAAAATTATATTTTCTGGTTAAAAATGAGGCCAAGATAAAACCCAATACCAAAATGACCATTGAGAAAGACAATATATTTTTATATAGACTGCGACTTATATTAAAAAAACGGATTACGGAAAAATACAAAAACCAGTGCGACAAAAAAATTATCAACAAAAAAGAGGTTAAAAAAATAAATATCCCCAAAGAATTATTCATAAAATTTTATATATCAAGTAAATAAAATATACCAAAAAAATATTTTATGTAAAGTTTTTCTGCGATATGGCCAATATATTAAAATAATTTTTTTTATGATTGTGGGGTAAAATTTTAATCTCTTTAACTTTAAAACCGCTATTTAAAAGTAGATTTTTAATCTCCCTCTGGCTAAAGATATGAAAATATCTTTTTCCCAAAACCGTTCCCGTCTTATCTTTCCACGGCAAAAAGATATCCTTTCTTTCCATTTCAAAAGGATTTTTTAAAAAAATATTTTTAAGCCAATGGAGATGACTTTTAAAGAGGTATTTTCTATTTTTGCCGTGATAAAAATCCCAGACGGCTAAAATCAAAATCCCGTTTGGTTTTAAAACTCTGTAAAATTCTTTTAAAAGAAGGCGACGCAAAATATCTGAGGGCATATGATGAAAGGTGGCCAACGAGACCACGATATCAAAAAAATTATTTTCAAACGGCAGTTTTAAAGACTCATCTATTAGATAAAAATTGCCCTCTCTGTGGCGCTCTTGGGCAATCTTTAAAAGATTTTGGGAGATATCCACTCCGTAATAATTTACATCTTTCTCTTTTATCAAACCAAAAAATCTTCCGTTGCCGCAGCCAAAATCCAAGACATTTTGCCCCGGATTAAAAAAATCTTTTAAAAAATTAAGCTCGGGCCAGAAATCCGTTCTCGTTCTATCAAAATCATGGGCTATCAAATCATAATTTTTTTTGATATCCTTTATTAAAAGCCTGGCCTTGATGATATCCATAAAGAGTTTATAATCTTTTTAATTTTAACATTTATGACCAAAAACCAAAAGGCAAAGACAATCATTTTAGAGGCCGTCAAAGAAAAAAAATTTAACCACCAAAAACTTTTTAAAATCCAGAGGATGGTAAGCAAAAGTGATGGGGGTAAATTTGCCCGTTCTTCAGATCTTTTAAAGGCATACAAAGACTTGGTAAAAGAAAAAAAGATAAAACCAAATCCGGAGGTGGAAAAGATTTTAAAAAAATCCCGCATTCGCTCTCTCTCCGGCATTGTCTCTATAACCGTTTTAACAAAACCCTTTACATGCCCGGGCAATTGCCTTTACTGCCCAAACATTCCCCAAATGCCCAAAAGTTATCTACCGGATGAGCCTGCCTGTATGAGAGCAATAAGAAATAATTTTGATCCATTTAAACAGGTAAAGACAAGAATTGAGTCTCTTAAACTAACCGGACACCCGACGGATAAAATTGAATTGATTATCTTGGGCGGCACCTGGTCTTTTTATCCTCTAAAATATCAAAGATGGTTTATCAAAAGATGTTTTGATGCTGCCAACGGCAAAAATTCTAAAACGCTTGAGATGAGCCAAAAGAGAAACGAAACCGCCCAAAATAGAATCATTGGCATCACCATAGAGACAAGGCCGGATTATATTAATTTAGAAGAAATTAAAAGATTAAGAGGGCTGGGGGTGACAAGGGTGGAATTGGGCGTCCAAAGTATCTATGACAAAGTCCTTTTTTATAACAACAGAGGCAATGACACAAAAAGTGTGGCCTATGCCACAAAATTGTTAAGAGGCGCCGGATTTAAGATCACCTATCATATGATGTTAAATCTACCCGGCTCAAATTTAGAGATGGATGAAAAGATGTTTAAAGAGCTCTTTGATAACCCGCAGTTTATGCCGGATCAATTAAAAATATATCCCTGCGTTGTCTTAAAAGACGCCCCCCTTTATAAACTTTATCTAGAAAAAAAATATCAGCCCTATTCTACAAATCAATTGATAGACCTTTTGATAAAAATAAAAGAAAAAATTCCTCCCTATGTAAGAATCATAAGGGTCATAAGAGATATCCCCTCGCCCGATATCATAGATGGAAATAAAATTCCCAGTCTAAGACAAATTGTCTTAAAAAAGATGAAGGAACTAAAAAAGAGCTGCCAGTGTATAAGATGCCGGGAGCCGCGTGATGAAAAAATTAATTTTAAAAAAATTAAATTAATAAAAAGAGAATACAAAACATCAAACGGCAAAGAGATATTTTTATCTTACGAAGAAAAAGAGAGAAACAAGATCTTGGCCTTTTTAAGACTCTCTCTGCCAACTGAATGGACATTCCCCTTTTTAAAAGATGGGGCAATCATAAGAGAACTCCATAGTTACGGTATTGTGGCGCCTCTTAAAGACGAAGGCAAAAAATCAAATGTCCAGCACAAAAGTCTGGGGAAAAAATTAATAAAGGAGGCAGAAAAAATTGTAAAAAGAGAAGGAGGATATGACAAAATTTTTGTCATCAGCGGCATAGGAGTGAGAAATTATTACCGCAAATTAGGCTACCACCTCTTTAAAACTTATATGGTGAAAAGAGTTTAAAACGTTATCTTTTTTCTGAAAAAATTCTTTATTTAGATTAATAAATCTTCTGGCTTTAAAATAAAAGTATTTTTTATTGCTCTGCACCGTGAACAATATTAGAACCATTTTTGAAGGACAAGAGAGTATATTTATATACCAGATTTAACAGAATACGCCAACACATAAACTCACCCCACACTACTACTCGCTATTGTTCAAAAAACAAAAAACTCCAGGCTGGGAGCTTTTTTATATTCCAATCCTGTTTTACATTCTATTCAAACCCTTCCGTTTTCTCTTTTCCAGAGCATGTCTGTATTTATTTTTCAGCAGAAAGAAAAAAGGCGATAACAGCAAACTTCTGCTGTTATCGCCCTTGGATGAAAGATTTAAGTGTTTGCGAGATTTGTTCGCGTTTTACGTTTTTCTGTTCGCCAGTCGAGAGGTTCTTGATAGTTACCTCCTTCCGCATCTGTTCATCGGGACCATAGAAGAGGCAGTAACGAACCCCACGCTTTGAGGCATAACGCACCTGATCGCCGATTTTCCCTTCAATCAGTGAAACTTCGGTTGAGATTCCTTCATTTCTGAGCTCGCTCGCTATGCGCAGCGTCTCTATCCGTGAAGCAAAATCCCAAACAGCGAGGAACACTTGTGGAGCTATCGGATTCTCTCTCATTCGATTGCCGATTTGTTTAATCTCTGAGAGAAGACGATCAACTCCAAGTGATCCTCCACACGCCGGAATTCGCTTTCCCGTAAACATCTCAATAAGATTGTCATAGCGCCCACCGGAAGCGATTGCGCCGGTTGCTCCTTTCAAGTAGATCTCAAAGATAGGACCAGTGTAGTAGTCAAGGCCGCGCGCGAGAAACGGAGAAAATTCAATCTCTCCTTTACTAAGTAGCGGCGAGACCAACGACACTAACTCGTCTATTTCTTTAAGACCCTCACTACCGGAAAGCGACGCACTGATTCGGCTTTTCAGCTCCGTACCTTTCTTTGAAAGGTCAGTACTTACTTCGTCGATAATTGTTTCCGGAAGTTTGAAGCTTTTCAGCTCTCGGATTACGCCTTCGACGCCAATCTTATCGAGTTTATCAAACGCGGTCAGTGTCGCTTGCCTTAACTCGCTTGGAATGCCGTAGATTTCAAGAAGTCCTGCAAGCACCTTGCGGGAATTAAGACGCACGACATAGCCCGATAGGTTAAGACAAGAAAGCGATCTTGTAATAGCAAGAATCACTTCAGCGTCTGCCAACAGTGACGAGCTTCCGATGACATCAACGTCACATTGGTAGAACTCGCGGAATCGTCCTTTACCAGGACGATCGGCACGCCAGACAGGGCTAATTTGGTAGCGACGAAAAGGTCGAGGAAGTTGATTTTGGTACTGAGCAAAGAATCGGGCAAGCGGTACAGTGAGGTCATAACGCAAAGCAAGATCTGCCTCGCCGCTTGCCGCTTGGTCACCTCGCTTCAGTATCTTGAAGATCAACTTTTGAGCTTCTTCGCCGTACTTTCCCATAAGGGTTTCTATTCGCTCAAGTGCTGGGGTATCCATCGGCAAGAAGCCGAAACTTTCAAATACCTTCTTGATAACGCCAAAAACCCATTCGCGGTCTTTTACGTCTGCGGGAAGAAAATCTCTGGTTCCCGACGGCGGTTGTGTGTTAAACTTTTTCATAATATTCACCTCCTTTCGAGAGTTTGGTTTGTTAAGAAATTATTAAAATTTTATCACAAAATTATTCTTATGTTAATAATTTTCTTCTCTTGGCACAATCAGGAGCCATTTTTGAACTCCCCGCCTTTCTTTTAGAATCATTAATAGGCAATTTTCAGGCAGAAGTGATCAAAAATAAAGCGGCAGGAAAGTTTTTAAAGGAAGTATGGAAGTACGGTTTTAGAGAGGACATGGAAGAGAAGTTTAAAAATTTAGGTATTGGTGAGAAGTATGACTATGAAAATCTAGTGCGAAAGTATAAATTATTCTTGAGATGATTATAATGTTGCTGTTATCGCTTTTTTCTTTCTGCCGGAGAAAACACAGACATACGAAGCGAACCACCCATCTTCAAAAAATGAGTTTGTATTGTCTTCTTTGGCTCTGCACCGTGAACAACATTAGAACCATTTTTGAAGGACAAGAGAGTATATTTATATACCTAATTAAAAGAATATAACGCGCTAACGTATATTAACCCATAACTCTTTGACCACCGCGCCATTCATTACATTCTCCCCAAAATCATTTTCCAATATAGTTTGCTAGTAGATAAATAATAAAAACAGAAATAATACTTAAGGCAATGAAAGTAAAAATCGCGGCCTCAAGAGCCACCCTTCTTGGTTCATTTTTTGTCGGATAATGATGTATCCACTCATTGTAGGTAATGAGATATGCCATAAACGAACCAATCAGCGTAAAGGGAAAGAGAATGAAATAAATGCCGTAGTTCATAAGTTTAAAAGTTCTGTTTTTAATTTATTCAATTTGGCAATTCTGTTATCAAGTTCGCCTTCCTGTTTCTTTAATTCGGTTTCAGTTTTCTGTTTGGCCGCCAATCCGGCTTCTAAGGCCCCTAGTACATCTTTTTGCGTTTCCATAATCGTACTTTCAAATATGGTTTTGTAATCTCTTATCAGTTTCTCCATTCTCATTGAGAAATCGTAACGAAGCTTTCCGCAATGGCGGTCAACCAACATCTCGGCTCTTTCTTGCGCCTCCTTCCAAATTATCTTATGGGCAATCACCTTGGGCATCATCTTCTTTACAGCATCAAGGGTCATACTCAACATATCGGCCTCATCTTCTGTCTGAAACCTAAACTCTATTTTTGCAGGTAGAGTTTCCTGTATTTTAATTTCCCTTCGCGAAATGCCAAAAAGTTCAGATGATGACACAAATATCTTTTCAAAGATTTTATTTATTCTGTCGGTAAAGCGGCCAATAATTTTTTCAAGTCGCTGTTTCAGTCTTGTTTCTTCCTCTGCCTGCCAATCAGCAAAAATTTTTCTAACTTCATTTGCCATAAACTCGTTTAACAGTTCAACAAATTTTTTATTAGCCGTTTTTTTATGGATAGTCGCCAGCTCATCCACTTTTAAAATGAGCTCTTTTGTTTTTTCTTTTTTTAATTTATCCAAATCCGCCTCCAAAACTTCTTTTTGAAGCTCTTTTATCTCTTCGGCAAGAAGCCGCCCGCTGTCAAGAGATTCTTGATTTATCTCTAAAAGAAACGACTTAAAGTCGGCCAGTTTGCTTTCAAGTTCTTTAAATGGCACGTGGAGAGATTTTTTTTCAAGTTCAGCCAAAAGCAGCTCTTCGCCAATGACGCTTTTAATTTTATCAAGAGAGGAATTAATCAAAACATTACCCTTCTCCTCCAAGAGAAATTGCTCAAGCGATTTTTCAAAATCAGAAAGCCCGCTTTTTGTTTTGGCAGAAAGCGGATAGATTTTTATGTTTTTAAAACCAGCATTTTCTTCAATAATCCTTTTTGTAAAATTCAAAGCCTCCTCACGATCCTGAGGGCTTACGACATCTATTTTATTTTGGACAAAAAATATATGGGAAACAGTCTTTTTCAAATCCTGTAAAAATAACAATTCAGCTTGCGTTAATGGCGGGTCAGCACTTACCAAAAAGATGGCAGCATCAGCCCGCGGCAGATAATCATAAGTTGTCCTTGTATTGTGCTCATAAACAGAGGCCACGCCGGGCGTATCAACAATCAAAACCCCATTTTTGAGATAGGATGAGGGATAAAATATTTCCACCCTCTCTACATTCTTCTCGTTTTTGGGATTAAATTTTTCCGTTACATAAAATTGAATTTCTTCAATTGGTATCACCTTTTTTGAGCCATTGTTAAAGAAAACAACAACCTCAACCCTGTCGCCATATCTAACAATTGTAATGACCGAAGTCAAAGGGATGATTGCCGTTGGCAAGATGTCTGCTTTAAGTAAGGCATTGATAAAAGTTGTCTTGCCCCTTTTAAATTGCCCTACAACTATCAGCGTAAAGATATTTGCCTCAAGCTTATTGCCAACCAGTCGCAATATCTCTTTTGAAAAATTGGAGGTTATAATATTGTTCGTTTCGTTTAAAATATTGATTAGTTTATTTTTAGTTTCAGTATAGGAATTAAGCATATTGCAATTGTATTTAAGTCTTAAAAATAAACAAACCCCCACCGCAAACCGGTAGAGGTCATTAGTCCAAAGAGGACATTTAGGCGAACCTCATCGCCATTTTTATAATATCATTTTTTCTTTGATTTAGCCAGTTTTATTGTCATCCCATTACATTGTCTATTATTGTTTGAAAAATTCTAAATCCACAACGGGCAAAAAATAATCAACGCAAATCGGATATTTTTGACTGCTCCGAAATCCAAACCCTCTCAAACTTTTGAAATTATTTTGCCAAACATGATACATAAATCCAGAAAGAGAAACCTAACCTGATGAGTGGGTCAGTTTCTTTGCTGAGAATAATTTTCTTGTTGGCGTGAGTCTTGACGGACCGAAAGAATTTCATGACCAAGTTCGTCGTTATCCAACCGGTAAAGGATCGTATGATGAGGTTATGAGAGGTATTAACTTGTTACGTCAAGCTGGGATATTCAATGGAATTATCTGATTCTCGGAGGTAATAGACGCGAGTGTATCTATATGGGACAGTGCGACCAATTTGTTACTGTCTATTCCGATGGCTCAATTTACGGATGCGATTCTTTTCCAAAGATAAACGATCTATATTTCGGCAGCGTATTTGATAAACCGACTATGGTTAGGTCAAATTCGCGGTTACAAAACTTCCGAGAGTTACTGGAAAAAAGAAAGGAATTTTGTCGAACATGCAAGTGGTACTTCATATGTAAAGGAGGATGTGCAAAGGATTGCTACGAACAGCTTGATTCGGTTGAGCCGTTAAGCGAAGTGTGTGAAAATATACAAAGGTACTTTGAGCACATTTCAACTAAAATAAGATCATACGATCTTATTTAATCGAGAACAGTATATTCCAACGCGAAAGGAGGTGAAAACCATGTCAGATTCTGCCACGAAAGCAGGTCCCCGCCCTGTTCCAAAAGTCCTGCTTCAGGCCAAGAAAGAGGCCACAATGCAGGCTTCGGGGAAGGAAAAACTTGGGACAAGGCTTGGGAGAAAGGTCCCTGGGATAAGGGACATTGGGCAAACAGGAAGTAATTCTTATACATTCCCAACGCCCCTTCAGGCCAAAATTCTGAAGGGGCTTTTATTTTACATTTTGTTTAATGACCAATATTAAATCTTTAAGATAATTTTCATCAATTTGCCGAGCGTCGTTGACATATTTCTTTGTTACTTGATAGAGTTTGAAGGCAATAAACTTCCGCCATCCTAATAAATCTTTTGGCTTTGAACTTGGAATAATAATCTTTGTATTAAAGTATTTTTCGCTCAGATAACCTTCCGGAATAAATGAACTAATCAGCAATTCTTCCAGAAATATTCTGTTTGGTATATCTTCTGTTAGTTTTTTAAATAATTTATCGTTTTCTCTGGCAATGTTAGTGATTTTTAGAAATAGATTTTTGTTCTCTCTTAGCATCAAATGAAAAAATTCGTGCGCTAAAACAGCCAGTGGGAAGAAATTATTAGGCGCTTTAAGATCCAGCGGAATTTCAACGACTATAAAACTTTCTTTTGGCATCCAAGAAAACCAGGCACTGATTTCCTTATTATTGCTTACCGGGTCAGAAATAAGATAAATCGGAATTTTAGAGACTGTAAAATGTCTTATCCCACTTAGTTTTTTCAATTCAAGAATAGCTTGTTGAAACAAGGACTGATTATTTTGAAAATATTGTTTCCATAAAAGTAAATGCCCAGATGTTTTGCGCCAATGAGAAGTAAAGACTTGGTCTAACGAGATAATAGCTTTTTTCATTTGTCCTGCTTTCTGTGTTCCAATTGATTCTTCAATTTGTTTCCAAATTTTATTTTTATTTTCCCCATAAAAAAGCCGATTGATATTGTCGTCAATTAAATATTTTCGTAAATCAAATTTAATTAAATTATGCCCATCTGTTATTTGAGCAAAAAATAAAATATTGGATAAACGAGAAATTTTAATTGATAAATACATATAAATTATTATAGCAGACTGAAAGAAAATCGGAAACCTAACCTGATGAGTGCCCTCCGCCAGCCGCCGCAAAGCGGCGGCTGGCGGCGGGTCAGCGCAGGTTCCGCTTTTTGGATTTATGTATCAGACCAGATTTAACAGAATACGCCAACGCATAAACTCACCTCACACTACTACTCGCTATTGTTCAAAAAACAAAAAACTCCAGGCTGGGAGCTTTTTTATATTCCAATCCTGTTTTACATTCTATTCAAACCCTTCCGTTTTCTCTTTTCCAGAGCATGTCTGTATTTATTTTTCAGCAGAAAGAAAAAAGGCGATAACAGCAAACTTCTGCTGTTATCGCCCTTGGATGAAAGATTTAAGTGTTTGCGAGATTTGTTCGCGTTTTACGTTTTTCTGTTCGCCAGTCGAGAGGTTCTTGATAGTTACCTCCTTCCGCATCTGTTCATCGGGACCATAGAAGAGGCAGTAACGAACCCCACGCTTTGAGGCATAACGCACCTGATCGCCGATTTTCCCTTCAATCAGTGAAACTTCGGTTGAGATTCCTTCATTTCTGAGCTCGCTCGCTATGCGCAGCGTCTCTATCCGTGAAGCAAAATCCCAAACAGCGAGGAACACTTGTGGAGCTATCGGATTCTCTCTCATTCGATTGCCGATTTGTTTAATCTCTGAGAGAAGACGATCAACTCCAAGTGATCCTCCACACGCCGGAATTCGCTTTCCCGTAAACATCTCAATAAGATTGTCATAGCGCCCACCGGAAGCGATTGCGCCGGTTGCTCCTTTCAAGTAGATCTCAAAGATAGGACCAGTGTAGTAGTCAAGGCCGCGCGCGAGAAACGGAGAAAATTCAATCTCTCCTTTACTAAGTAGCGGCGAGACCAACGACACTAACTCGTCTATTTCTTTAAGACCCTCACTACCGGAAAGCGACGCACTGATTCGGCTTTTCAGCTCCGTACCTTTCTTTGAAAGGTCAGTACTTACTTCGTCGATAATTGTTTCCGGAAGTTTGAAGCTTTTCAGCTCTCGGATTACGCCTTCGACGCCAATCTTATCGAGTTTATCAAACGCGGTCAGTGTCGCTTGCCTTAACTCGCTTGGAATGCCGTAGATTTCAAGAAGTCCTG
>Ga0207433_10016382_pt1 | contig 10422 bp, 7 predicted proteins | sample YelNatPaOPGAMG01_FD_187559 | JGI IMG/M metagenome (GOLD analysis project Ga0207433, IMG submission 187559) | Hot spring thermophilic microbial communities from Obsidian Pool, Yellowstone National Park, USA - OP-RAMG-01 (SPAdes) (version 3) | ecosystem: Environmental > Aquatic > Thermal springs >...
ATCGCAACGCCTTTAGAACCAATTAGAAAAGCATTGTCTTCAGATGTTATGTTAGCGCAGTTTGTTACAAAGTAAAAATTTAATTAACCTTATTTTACTACTTCTTTAGGTGCCAGGGTGGCTGAGTTTGGCTAAAAGCGCCGAGCTCGAGACTCGGTTTTCCCTAGAGGAAAACGCAGGTTCAAATCCTGCCCCTGGCGCTTTCTTTTTTAGATTTTTTAAGTACCCTGGTCTTTAGAAAAGACTCTTAAACTGTGGAGTCTCCAAAGAGAGAATAAAAGTATTCAAACTTGTTTTTATTCAGAAAAATAAAAAGTATTAGTTTGTGCTCTCTCAGGTAAAAATCTAATTCTGAAGCAAAATGTTATTCTCTACTACCATGCAATCCTAGCTTGTAGGATAGTAAAGGGGGAAAAAGATGGAAAGTTAAATGACCTAAATTTAAGAGTTTGAGGTCCTTATTTAAAAGACAAAAATCTGTAAACTAGCTCAAGCTAAGAATATTCTAACGTAAACCAGAAATCTTCTCCAAGCTCATTTCTAATTCCTAATAGTCCATCGCAAAAATCTGCAACATATCTTTTAAATAGGTTGTTTTCTTTTTCTACAACTTGTTTTACCTTCCCTTCATCAAACCATTCTTTCATTTTACGGGTTTTTCCTTCTATCTCATAAAGATCGCTACCCTTGCAATCTAGTATAATCTTCTTATCTCTTTCATCTTCTGCTGAAAACAATCCTCTTTTTACCTTCTCTACTTCTTCTCTTACTTTATCATAAGCAAGCACTGAAACAGGCCAAAAGATGTTTAATTGTTTGGTGTCAGGATAAATTCTTTTGATTTTAAATTTATATTTACTTTTTAGTTCTTCATATAGTTTTTGGTCCTCTCCAGACCATTTCCACTTAAATTCATGAAAAAAATCACGAGAAAGTGAATCCACTATTTTAAGAAAATGCTTGTAGTAATATCCTCTTTCTGGAGGACCAGCTAATGCAGTTGCAAATATTACAGGTACATAGGCTAACTTAGTTCTTAGCATACCAATCCTAGTTTCGTAAATCCTCCAATAACCTAAATATTTTTTTTCAAGTTTATACAATTGTTCTCCTGAAATCTTCTTATTACATAAATATTCTATTCTGTACATTCCACCCATTTTAGATCATTATAAATTAAGGGTAACTATTTAAAAACTCTTCAAGTCCATTCTTTATTACTAGCCAACTTGTATCTTTTCCTTCTAGTGCTAATAATTTACTAATTAAGTTGTTTATTTTTTCATTGAAGGTTTTTTCACTAATTTTCTTAACGAACACAAGATAAACTTTTCCATCTTTTATCATTCCTTCTTCTTGGTACTTCAGTAAAGCCTCTTTGTATTTTATAAGGTCTTCCGCATTTTTTTGGGATATTGTTTGATCTTCTAGTTGTATTTTAAATGTTTCTTCATTCCAATTCTTAACTTGAATTACCGCATCAGTAGTAACAATGTCTACTTCTATTATATCTTTGCTTTCATCCCGTATATGCAGAACTCTCTTTGGATCTTTTTTTGCTATTCCTAAAACAACTTGAAGTTCTCCGAATAATCCTTTTTCATTAGAATCAAGATCTTCGTCTGACACTAACCCAACATACTTCCAATGATCATTTTTCTCTGAAAGTTCATCTACAACTTCTTTTCTTAATCCAAGACTCTCAAAGAAAGTTTTTGCAAAATTCTTTTCTTCAGTCGGAGGACAGATTTCTATTGCTACGATCTTTCTTGCTCCCTCAGGTACAAGAGTACAAAAATCAGATTTTTTATTCAAGATAGTAACTTTGGCATTATCAAACTTTAGTATTATCTCAACTTCACCATTTTCAACTTCTGTTTGCAATGTCTTGAAGTTATCGTAGCCAAAAACCTTTTCTAAAGCTTCGACAATACCAACTATGTTTTTTCCTTCAACATCTATCGAAAGCTCCCCTAGCCCAATTAGAGTATTTATCTTTACTTCCTTAGGCTCAAGAGGAATTATGGACTGTTTTAATTCATTTATTGATTCATGGTCAATCACCAGAATGTTTCCTGGTTCGATACTTAAGTTACGTATAGGCCGAGGCTCATATGCGTAAAAATTAACAGTTCCGTCTTTGTAGAATGCAAAAACAATTTTAGAACCTTTAATACTCTTCAAGTTAGTTTCCACTTTTATACTGAAACCATGAGCTCTCGAATGTCCAGTATCTTCAAAATTTACAATTTTAACTTCTCTTCCATCTATAGTTAAAGTTTTTCTAAAAAGATCTAAGTATAGGTTATGACCAGAAACTGAGAACTCTTTAGGAAAGTGAATCTCTGGAATATAACTGATTAACTGGATCTTCTCGAGAGTTTCATCTATAAGTTCATTGCTATACTTGGAAGGAACCCAAATACGTCTTGTGCCTTCTGTTTGTATTATCCACTCGTAAACTTTACCACTTCCTGTGATTACTCTGACGAAGTATTCTCCTTCTTTTACAGCTTGCCCAAGATGAATTTCTCCTTCACTTTTTACGATATGCACGTTTCTAAACTCATAGTACTTTACATCATTAAGCTTTGGAATAATGTCTGTTAGTTGAACAGAAGAGTCATCGAGTTTAAGCATGCTCATCATTCCCTCAAGTTCCTTGTTTTCTGCCTCTTCAAGCTCAGTGTAAGCATAGTCTTTGTAGTTTTCTTTTATGAACTCTAAAAATTCGTTCGTTAGCTTTCCACTTGGGTCTTCTTCTAAGCTTCGAAGAGCTACGCTTCTAATTTCTTCAGCTAGGCCTGGATTTGTTATCTCTATTCGTTCAACAAGCTCTTCAGAAGAAGCCTTTACTGCTTTTAAGTATTTGTCGTTCTCTTTTAGAATTTCCTTAAGCTTTTCTTCTGCGCTCTTTCCTTTGCTTTCGTAGTCTACAAGTTCTTCTACTATCTTTCTAAGCTCCTCACTTCCAAGAACTTTTAGTGAAGGAAGTTCGTTAACTATTGTGCTGCTTACGTCTAAGACTTGAGCTTCGGTTAGCTTTCTTAAAGTTGAGCTTGCAAAGCTGTCAGCAGCTTCTTTGCTTATCTCTTTGCTTATGAAATTGTAGGCAGCTTCTAATTGAGAAAGCGTTGATTCACTTAAATTAGGCGTTAATTTTTCTACATCAACGAATGCTCCAGTGTAGCCATTGCTTGGAATAACTAAGTCTCCTCCAGTGTAAAAAGAAGAGTAGTACTCTCCATTTGGGTATACTACGCTTACTATATCGTACTTACTTATTCCTCTTGAAGCAAGCTCTTCATTGGATATAACTAAGCTTCCTCCATCGAACAGTGCTACTGTGTCTCCAACCTTTACTCCTTCTTCAGTTTCAACAAGCGTAGCAGGAAGGTAAGTGCTTCCGTAAGCAACGTAGGGATTCTTATTCTCTACGAAAAGTAAAGAGTATTCTCCAGTTTTAGTTTTTATTTTTCCAAAGACAGCAATTTCGTTTATCTTAGAAGAGTCGTCAATTAGTTCTCCACTTACTAACTTAAGCTCAGGCTCTCCTACGAACTCTATCTTCTTGCCTTGAACTTCTACTATTCCATCTGGGCTTATGAACGCCTTTACTTTTGTTAGGCTTCCAGTTCCACTTTCTTCTATCAACGAAAATTCTATTTGGCTTAGAACTACCTTTCCTATTGGCACTGCCTTATCTACGATTAAGCTTCCTTCGTAAGGAGAGAACATCAGTTTTCCATCGTAGCTCTCTCCTACGTATTCTAGAGTAGCATACTTCTCTTCCCCTCCAACGCTAACTAAAAATTCGTAAAGGTCTCCTTCTTTGATGCTTTCCTTTCCAAGCATTTCCTTTGGAACATAAACTACATTTGACTCAATTGATATCTTAGATATATCTCCAAGCTTTTGCCTATATGCTGCGTAGAAGATTGAATCCAAGCTGTTGAACTGCTCGCATAGAGAAGAAATTTCCTCTTTACTTAAAGTACTTAAGAAAGCTATCCTTTCTTTTAAAATTGGATCGTGTATTGCATTTAAGAGTTGTTCGTAGTTACTTTCTACGAAACTATTTGGAAGCTTAGATATAAACTCTAGGCTTGAGACAATCTCTTCAGCGCTTTTCGAAGGATTTGTTGAAGCTAAAACAAGCTCCTTAATTTGTTCTAAGCTTAGTACATCTTTTAAGCTGTTCGAAGACTCTCTTATCAGCTCAGAGACTTGACTTAAAGTTATGTCTCCATACTTTTCTGCAATGCTTGCTAAATTTAAGTGAGTTTTACTTCCATATTCTTCTCCTAATGAGCTAAGGGCTAAGTCAATTGAAGCTGAGCTTCCAATTATTTGGCCAACTTTTGCTCCAATTACTCCTCCTACGAAGCCTCCTGCAATGCTTGCTCTAAAGCTGTCGTTTAAAGTAGGATCGAACACTACTCTAAGAGGTGCAACTACGATCCCAGTAGGAGCTATAGTTAGAGCTGTAGAAACTGCACTTGCTATATCTCCAGTCTCAGCGTAAGTTATTAATCCTCCTAGTGCTCCTCCTACTGTACTTAGAACAAGAAGGCCAGGAATTATTGGAACTACGGGAAATGCAAGGCTAGCTGCACTTACAACGAATGCTGTAGCTGCTCCAGATACAAAGCCCTGAACGAATTCTCCTGGGTGTAGGTTTATGCTTTCAACTGGGTTAAATCCTTTGAAAGTTCTAGAAAGCTTGTATTTTGCTACTATTTTTCCTCCTCTCTTAAGAGCAACTATAAAGTCGCACGACTCTTCGTTTTGTAAAGAAGAAGTTAAGAAAGTTCGATTTTCACTAGGATAAGGAGTCTCTTCGTTTACTTTCTTTTGTACAATGAACGAAAATCCTCCACTTGCGCTTTGCCTAGAGCTTGCAGATAAGCTAAAGCTGTTCGGCAAGACTACAAAGTTGTTTGAAGCTTCTAAGCTAACCTCGTACGAGTAAGAGTAAGGACTTGGGTTACTAACAACTACTTTAAGTAGGTTGTACTTTCCAAGCATCCTTGTTTCATCTTGAACTATTTCTGCATATAGAACATGAAAGCTAATTGTTATATCGTTTCCTAAGTTTTTGTAATCAGTTTTTACAATATATCCTTTACTTCTGTAGCTATCAGCTTCATCTTTGTTAGTTGTATTCAAAATAAGAACTTCTCTTTCCTCGCTTACTACTCTTGGAACTACCCTATAGATAGGGTCTGCATAGCTTCTTTCAACCTCTTCACTGCTTACTCCTTTTGCAATTAGTACTCCGCTTTCTGGAGCCCTTACGTTTTCCTCTACAAGTTCGCTTCTCGTTACGTTTACAGTTTTTATAATTGTTATTGGAACCTTTAGTTCTTCGTAGTGGTAAACTTTATATCTAACGCTTCCTCCACTTAAGTAGTAAACCCTGTAAAGACTTGTTTTGAACGAAAACTCTTTAGTAGTGTTGAATTCAAACACGTAGTCAGAAGAAGAAAAGTTCGATAAGTTATATTCTGGAAAGCTTCCAATTAACTTTCTTCCAAGAATCTTGTAGAATGGCAAATATTTTTCTAAGCTAGAGTAGTTCGATGGCTTCTCGTCAACTTCCTTTACAAATGTCCACTCTCCATAGCCTCCAGAGTGCAAGCTGACGTCATCTACTAATAGAACAGAATTCCTATGAGCAACGAGGGAAAACAAATAATATCCAGTTTCATTCATTATTCTAGTTAAGTTTATTGAATAGTATTTCCAGTCCTTCGAACTATCTAAAGAAAAAACATAACCTATATTGCTTGGAGTTCTTAGAGCAAAGAGTACGCTTCCATTTGCTTTGTACCAAAAGCTTAGGAATGCACTAGTTTGATCTTTTTTGTAGTAGAAGCTTTGCCTTAATGCTCCAATTCCGTTCTTCGTAGACAAGCACAAGCTGTAAGGCTTGCTGTGAGCGTCTTCGGACAAGTAAGCAGAAGCTTCTCCAAACTTATCAAAGCTCCAGAATGAAGTTGAACTTATGTTGTTGTCTGCCAAGTACTCTTTGACAGGATACTGAATCCAAACATAGTAGTCGTACATTAGTTTTTTAATTAGTTCGTAAACGTTGTAGTAGTTTACATCGACTTTAATAGTTGTATCGTTGTACTTCTCTATTAGATATCTCATGCTACTGTTAGCTAAAGAAACTGCAATAGGCTCTATATACAATCCAAGGTAAATCTTTGTGTAGTTTACAAGCTCAGGAATGTAAACCCAAGTCTTGTTGTCATAACTATTCGGTACTGCATTAGCGTACCCTTTGTCAACCCATGCGTAGTATTCTTTGTAAGAGGTTTCCTTGTAAGTATTGTTGTAAGAAATTAATTGATATACATTGTACAGAGGAGTAAGAGTAGTTGAATTAACATAGTAAACTTTGTAGTATTCAACGTCTTCATAACTAACATTGTTCTTGCTTTCTTCTGTTTTATACCCTATGTAGCTTAACTTAAGTTCGTTTTCTACGTAGTTCTTCAGCTGCTTTTCTGAAGCTAAAGCTTCTTCTTTTTTCTTGAAGTTCTTAAATTGTTCAACTTCTTTATAGTACTCTTTGACTACTGGAGTTTTCTCAACTACGTTGTAAACTTTTACTTCTTGATATCTAACTTCATATCCTTCAATTTTCGCTCTTCTAACGTAAACGTCGTAGGAAGCTTTAGTTTTAGTACCATAGTAAACTGCGTAAGCAGTAGGCTCAAGTTTTCCATTCTCAACAACATACCAGCCATAGTAGCGATACTCTCCATTAACATAGTTAGGACTATTTTGCAAGCAGTCTCCTAGGTTAGGGTCGTTTTCTTCGTAAACTCCAACGAACTCATATCGTTCAGTTCTTTCCTTTACATATAGTTTATACAGTTTTACTTCTTTAGTGCTGTTAACAACCTTAGCATACCTTTGGCTATCTGAGTAGCTTAAGGCTTCGCTGTAAGAACTAAAACTTTTTGTAAGCTCCCAGTAGTAACTATAAATTGGTACTTGATAGCCTACTAACTTTGTTCCTTCAGCAACTTCATAATTTTTGCTAGGATTTTTGTAGTGCAAAGAATTTAAGTAGCTTTGAGCTTCACTTGCAGTATCGAACGATTTTACTACTTTTGTTTCATAGCTTATTTCTCTTACGTATGGAATTATAGAGTACGTAGTCTCTTCTTTTGTCTTTAATACTTTTCTTGAAGCTTCTCTAGAATAAATATTCGTTATTTCTCCTTTATTCTGTAAGTTGTTCGATAAGCTAACTGCTTCTTCTAAGCTTAAGGGTCCATATGTAGAAGTTGAGGTATCGTACTTTGAAAGAACGTAAACTTTGTCTCCTGCTTTTATCGTACTTCCATTAACTTGTTTATATACATCGTAAACTATCTTGCTGCTGTTTATCTTTGAATAAACATAGTAAAATGGAGTTAAGTTCTTTGAAGGAATCTTTACAATTACGTTTCCATCTTCTCTTCTATCTATTGTTATCTTATCTAGATCATAAATGCTAAGGTAATTAACTAAACTGCTGTCTTTTTTAATCTCGCTCGACAGCTCTTCATCGCTCCATCCTTCAGCTATAGCTTGAGAAATAATTTCGTTTAGCCTATCAGAAGGCGAACTGAAAACTATTAAAGGCTTAAACTCAGATGAAATTATTAAAGAAAGAATAATTAAACTAATGAGAAATTTCTTTATACTTAAGCTTTTGTTGTTATTTTTACTTTCGTTAATATCATTATGTTTATTTAGCTCGAAAAGTACAGGAGGAAGAACTAAGCCATCGAAAAGAGGCATTAAGAATGCAGAACCAACTTGCACAGTAAATGATAGAAAGTTCGCTAACTGCATTGCGCTTAGCCTTACAAAAGAGAAGAGAAAGCTTAAGGTGAACAGCTTCTTAGTTATTTTGCTAGAAGAAAAGTAAACTAGTTGTAAAGAAAAGATAAAGACGAATAAAAGCACAACAAGAAAATAAACTACGATGGCTATAGGAAGAGAAAGCTCTACGTTTAAGTAAAATACAATGAAGATAGACTCCGCTACTAACAATAAGAAAACTAAGAAATTAACTAAAGTTCCCTTAAGAACTAACTTATAGTTTATGTTCCTTATGCTTTGTTCATTTAACTTAGTTAGCATTAAAACTATAGTAAAAGAATAAGAAAGAGAAATTAGGAAAACTAAAATGAAAGACTTAACTAGTAAAGAAAAAGAAAAACCTTTAACAATTTGCTCTGCTATGTCTTTAGCAGAGAGAAAGAAAAAGGAAACAACAAGCAAGTATATAACTAAAGCATTCGCAAGGCCTATTGCCTGGCAAGGAAGAAACTTTTTTGCTCTAAGCTTAAATTCTTCAAACATTAAACTTCAGCCTCATAGAAAGAAGTTATTCCATTTACAAAACTAGTAGGAATGAAAGTTAAAGTTGAGTTGGAAACTATCTTAAAGTAAGCTTCTCCAAGATAGTTTAAAACTTCCTCCTGCCCAGTCTCTAGGCATTTTACTTTAATTCCAGCTACCCTATAGCAGTAGACATTAGTCTTAGAGCTTGAAACATAAACGTAGCTAAGAATAGCTTGAGCTAAAGAAAGAATAAAAACTAAAAATAAAGCTAAAGAAACTTTAGCCTTCATTTTCTATACTTCTAATATAAAGTAAATTTATAAGCTTTTTAAGCACCAATAAAGAACAGTTTAGTAATTAAAGTATAAGAAGTAAAGTATGTCATTCATAACCTTTTTATCGTTGGTCCTTAGCCCGCCAACTTTTGCCCTAGGAGGAAGCAAGAGTCTAACAAGCTCTCGTTCATCTTCACCAAGTTCACGAAACTTCATGGAAAAAGATTAAAGAAAAAGACTCAAATAGTTTTGCAATGAGTTCGAGGTGTAAAGATGAAGGATGATGTTGAGAGAAGAATTATCTATTTCCGATATTGTAGTGAAGCGAACACGGATAAAGTTTTGTATGCTGCAAGGATGCTCTGTTAACTTAAGGTTTTTCTAGGCCAAGGATTACCTTTTCTTATGCTCAAAGTATTCGAACTAAACTTCAAGAGGCAGAGAACCAACCTTTCTTTAGTTCTCTACGCTCTTTACCTGGTAACCCTTGGCCTAAGTTATAGAAAAGCTTCAAACCAAAGTTTTCGTTGAAAGAAGTTCATAGCAATTTGGAAATGGGTTCAAAGGATTCATGGATTTAGGAAGATATTCAAGGTAAACTGTAGAGTCTCTATTTTCTTGGTGGATGAAACAGCTGTAAAAGTTGCTGGAAAGCTAGCATGGGTCTGGGTAGCCTATGAACCATATTCAAAGAAAATCCTTGGATTTTGGCTTTCTAGGACTAGAAATTCCTATGAAGCTGAACTTTTCCTAAGAAGCTTAATTAAGCTACATGGAAGGCATGTTGTTTATACTAATGGTGCTCCTTTCTACGTAGAAGCATGTAGAAGTTTAAGTCTTGTTCATCGAACTTATGAATTTGGAGATTGGTTCTTCGAAGTAGTAGAAAGAGAAGTACAAGTCTTAAAGGATAGAACTGAAATGCGACTATTACTTTCCTTGGAAAGTTTTTAGACTTGAACACGTTTGGAGATGGCTCAATCTATTTCACTTGTTTAACCAAGAAGAAGTAATTAACGTGGTTCAAAAACTTAGAGGGATGATAGCATGAAGCTTAAGTTAACAGAGCACATGGAGTAAGGGGAAAAGAATTTAAAGGTCGTGCTTCTATTTTAGGGCAAGAGCCAATATGTCAATTCTAACAGTGGAGGAGAAAGAGTTGCTGAAGAAGGCAACCACTTTAATGGATGAGCTACTGGAAACGCTCGATGTGATGCAGGATGAGGAGCTTGTCAGAGACCTGAGGGCCGCCCTCAAAGAAGCAGAGGATGGCAAAACCAGACCCCTTAAAGAGCTAATCAGTGAGTTGGGCTTAGAAGGGAAAATTTAGGGTTTACTGGTTTACTACATTCTTAATAACGCGCAAAGCTTTTGAAATTAGAAGTAGGTCGAGCTTTGAGGCAGATAGTAACAAGTACTAGAAGTCGCGGACAAAAAATGAGAAATAAAGGTTATTCAGAATCTTCTGTAGTTGCTATCTTCTGTAGCAGCAACCGCATAGGCTCCTCTCTTTCTATTTCTTCTCTTTCTGTGTGGAATTTGTGAATCTTACTATTGGATCACTTAATATCATCTCTATCTCAAACCTTGTTAAAGGGTTGCATCCGTATTTCATTCATCACGTATCACTATCAGTGCTTTTGAAAAGTTTATTTAAAGGCCTTTAAGTATTATTACTTTAACACGGTGTTCTTAGTTGAGAGTCGTTGTTACGGGAATAAGTGGTAGTGGAAGAGTCGAATTAATTAAGAAATTTTCAGAGTTTGCAAAAGAAAAGAAAAAAACAATTAAGATT